>MDTB01233514.1_pt1 | contig 11839 bp, 13 predicted proteins | sample 811161 | NCBI WGS metagenome assembly MDTB01 (sample SAMN05326650, study PRJNA326480) | marine metagenome | isolation source: seawater | place: Mediterranean Sea | collected 2009
ATAAAGTCCCCGAGTTGAGCCGCGACGTCGACGTTCATGGGGCCGAGAAAACCGTCGCTAAACTGTTGCTCACCCTCCGCCATGGCGACCCGGATTGCCGCGTCCGGCACCGGGGTCTTTGCTTTTCGGCAGGTTCCCGGATAGCGGGAAAACTTTTTCAACTCGCGGCGACTGCACTGACAATAAAATATATGTGGCTGCAATTGTTGCAGTGCCATTTCATAGGCCTTGGCATGGTTGCTCTGAAAATCGATAGGACGGTCAGGCCGCAACCCGTGAGCATGCAACGAGCGCACAATTGAGGCGACGGCATCTGGATCTTGTCGTGGTGGGTCGAGGTCGTCTATGCGCCCCAGCCACTGGCCACCAGCTTGTTTAATATGGCAATAGCTTGCCAGTGCGGTGATTAAACTGCCCATATGTAATGGGCCTGTAGGTGAAGGAGCGAAACGGCCGGTGATCAAAACGCTGAGTCAGCGATGCACTCTTGGGGAGACCCCTAGCCGTGGAGCTGACGTTCCTTGATTTCGTCGAGGGCTTTGCAATCCACACATTGGGTTGCGGTAGGTCGTGCCTCTAATCGGCGTAGACCAATCTCAATGCCGCAGGTATCACAGTAGCCATAGTCATCCTGATCCAAACGCTCGATAGTGCCGTCAATTTTTTTGATCAGCTTTCGCTCTCTGTCGCGGGTTCGCAGTTCAATACTGAACTCTTCTTCCTGTGTCGCGCGATCTGCAGGATCTGGAAAATTCGCGGCCTCGTCCTGCATATGATTGACAGTTCGGTCTACTTCTTCCATCAGATCATGGCGCCAATTCACCAACATTTCGCGAAGATGGGCCAATTGCCCTTCGCTCATATACTCTTCATTACGCTTTGGTTTGTAGGGAGTGAAGTTACGAAATGGTGAGTCGCTCGCAGTCGCTGCTTTCTTTCTCGCGGTGGTTGCGGTGCGTTTTTTGGTTGCTGTTTTTGCTTTTGCGTCAGCCGCCATAGTTAGTCCTCTGTTGGGAGTTGCATAAGCCCATGAATCCGAAGGGCGCGTAACCTACCAGAACCAAGAATGAATAACCACAGTATTTTGGGCGGGATAGCTCATTCTTAAATAAGCGTTTCCTAGACAATTGGTGCACACTGAAGTTTCAGAAAATCACCAGGCTCCGTCATGTATTCCGCACGCAGCGCAGAGATTAACCCTTTTACCGTTATGGAATTATTGCAGCGCGCGCAAGAGTTTGAGGAGCAAGGTAAGCGAGTGGTGCATTTTGAGGTAGGAGAACCCGACTTCACCACGGCCCAGCCAATCGTGGAAGCGGGCATCGCGGCGCTGAGAGCCGGCAAGACTCAGTACACCTCCGCTCAGGGCATTTTGCCATTGCGTGAAAAGATTGCGGAATTCTATGCCAATCACGGTCTAGCGATATCACCCTCGCGAATCCACATTACTAGTGGTGCGAGCGGTGGTTTAGTGTTGCTGGCTGGACTGCTGCTTGACCCGGGTGACCGCATGTTGATTACTGATCCGGGCTACCCATGTAATCAGGTTTTTGCGCGTTTGGTAGGCGCTGAAGCAAAAACCGTTCGATTGGATGCAGCACGGGAATTTCGACTTAGCGTCGAAGATGTCGAGACCGCTTGGGACAAGCAAGTAAAGGGCATCTTGGTAGCCTCGCCTGCCAACCCTACGGGTACCCTTTTGCCACCAGACGACTTAAGGCGTATCAGCCAGTGGACCAAACAACGGGGTGGTTTCGTCATTCTCGATGAAATTTACCAGGGACTTGTGCATAAAAATTCCCCCTATGTGTCTGGCTTGGCCATCAGTGATGATCTCTTTGTGCTGAACAGCTTCTCGAAATTTTTTGGTATGACTGGATGGCGTCTTGGCTGGGTGGTAATCCCGGAAGATGCGGAGGAACTTTTTGTCAAATTGGCACAAAACCTGGTTATCTCGCCCAGTTCGATCGCGCAATTTGCAGCTCTCGAAGCTTTTTCGCCAGAGGCAATAGTAATCCATCAACAGCGAGCTAAAGAATTTGCGCAGCGAGCCGAAAGGCTGTCGGCGGGGCTGCTGGAGATGGGTTTCAAGATTCCGGTCATGCCTGAGGGTGCCTTTTATCTGTATGTCGACATAGCGCACACGGGCATACCGAGTGATGAATTCTGTTGGCGTTTAATCGAAGAGTATCAAGTGGCGGTGACGCCGGGCAAAGACTTCGGTGTGCATAGTAGTGATCAGTTCGTAAGGTTCGCTTACACCACTGCGGATGCGTCGATTGATCTTGGGCTGCAGCGTATTGCAGAAGCGCTGCGGGCTTGGGGCGTAAAACGATGAAGTTGCCGACGCTGCAAAAAGGCAGATTAGCGCGTCGATATAAGCGCTTTCTAGCCGACATCATAAATGCGCAGGACGAGTTGTTAACCGCTCACTGTCCAAATACCGGTGCTATGACCGGCTGTACCGAACCCGGAAGCACGGTCTATTACTCTCGCTCGGACAACCCAAAGCGCAAGTATGCTCACACCCTTGAATTTGTAGAGACCGCTACCGGCCTAGTCAGTGTCAATACTGCACGAGCTAACAGTTTGGTTATGGACGCATTGTTGCAGGGGCGCATAGTCGAGATCGGTAAATTGCAGAATGATCAGATCAAGCCCGAAGCGGCGATTCCCACTGGCAATGGGCGATTCGACTTTCAGCTATCTAACGACGATGTAACTACTTTCATAGAAGTAAAGAGCGTGACCTTGCATCTAGGTGATGGTCTGGGCGCATTTCCCGACGCCGTTAGCGCTAGAGCGCTAAAACATGTGCAAGAACTGCAAGCCCAAGTGAGTCTCGGGGCTCGCAGCATATTGGTGTTCTGCGTGCAGCATTCAGGTATTCAGCGTATGTGCCCAGCCCGCGAGATCGATCCAAACTATGCTGACGGATTGCGGCAGGCAATGGACGCTGGGGTAGAAGTACTTGCTTATGGTTGCGAAACCGACCTTGCGACCATGACGCTCAGCCGACGGCTAGAGTTCAGCCTTTGAGGTTAGGTTATTGCTGTTAGCGAAAAGACTTTTTCAGCTCCGCATAGGCCTGCAATGACTTCAACCGAGCACCGTATTGTGTGATCAAGAAACCAGCAGCGTGGTTTGCGAAACGGGCGGCGTCAATGCCTTTGGCTCCCCCACAGCGGGCTGCTAGGCAGGCACCGGCATAGATGTCGCCAGCCCCATTGGTGTCAATTGGCGAAACAGTCAGCCCCGGAGCTTGCTGCTGCCCGTGTTGGTCGATCACCACTGATCCTTTTGCCCCTATCGTGATGTAGACCTCTTGGGCAATGTCTTTCAGTTCTGCGATTGCCACGTCTAGGCGATCGGTACCAGCCCAGGCGAGAGCTTCTTCTTCGTTGCAAAACAAACTGTGCACGCCGTTGCCAAGAATGCTGAGCAGGTTGTTTTTGAAAATCGTCACCATCGAAATGTCAGACAACGACACTGCTGATTTGACGTCATTTGCGTGAGCAATGGCGCTCGCGGTAACTGCAGCCGCGGTGCCGTCGTCAGACGAACTCAAATAGCCTTCAACATAAAAATAATCGGCCTCGCGTAGCCGTTCCTCGTCCAGATCAACAGTCGCCAGACTTGCTGAGATTCCAAGATCAGTACACATTGTGCGCTCGGCATCGTTGGTTATCATCACCAAGCATTGTCCAGAACTGGCCGTGGCATCGTCGCTTAAGCAATTGGCGTTGAGGGCGATTCCGGCTGTTCCCATTTCCTCGGTGAAGTAGCGGCCGTTGATGTCATCAGCGACTTTACAGGCGTAGCTGGTTTGTAAGCCAAAACCTGTGGCTGCAAATATGGTGTTGGCCGCTGATCCGCCGCTGCAGCGGTGCATTTGTAGATGCTCAAGCTCAGCGGTCAGGGTGCGAATTTGCTCTGAGTCCACCAGTGTCATTTGCCCCTTGGGTAGACCCTGAGACGTTAAGAACGAATCCTCAACATTAACTTCGACATCTACGATTGCGTTACCAAGGCCATATAAATGAGTCATGAATACTCCAATTAGATTTTATTTGAGGCGATATTTGTAAAGGCGATTTCAGCGGCTGACAGAGTAGACGCAATGATCTCATCTGTATGTTTTGCGCTGATAAAACCCGCTTCAAAGGCGGAGGGCGCGAGGTAAATACCTTGATCGAGCATGCTATGAAAGAAGCGATTGAAGCGCTCAATATTCGAATTGGCAACGTCATCGTAGTTGTCTGCTTGATCAACATCGAAAAATAAACTGAACATACCGCACACGTGATTCTCGCAGACTTGAATGCCTGAACTGGTTGCGCGTTCAACCAACCCATTGACGAGTGTCTGTGTGGCTGTGTTAATTGCATCGTATACAGTCGGCGTCAAATGCTTCAGCGTTGAAAGGCCGGCCACCATTGCCAGTGGATTACCCGACAGGGTGCCGGCCTGGTATATGGGCCCTGCGGGAGCGATCTCTTGCATTACCTCGTGGCGCCCGCCGAAGGCGCCGACCGGTAAGCCGCCACCGACAATTTTTCCTAACGTCGTTAAATCGGGGGTGATGTCATATAACGTTTGGGCGCCGCCCGGAGAGACTCTAAATCCTGTCATCACCTCATCGAATATCAGCAGTGCACCGTCCTTGGAAGTGATGTCTCGCAGTCCTTGCAGATAACCGGGCAACGGTGGGATACAACCCATGTTGCCGGCAATAGGCTCGACAATAACGCAGGAGATTTTGCTGCGGTATTGCTCGAACACCTGCTCCACGGCATCCAAATCGTTAAACGGAATAGACAGCGTGCACGCCGCCAGATCTGCTGGCACCCCCGGTGAATTTGGTAACCCCAAGGTCAGCACACCGCTGCCGGCCTTAACGAGCAGTGAGTCCGAGTGTCCATGGTAGCAGCCGGTGAATTTTAAGATTAGGTCTCTACCCGTGAAGCCTCGGGCCAAGCGTATTGCAGACATCGTGGCTTCCGTACCGGAGTTGACCATGCGCACTTGCTGCATACTTGGGACTCTTTGCACGATGGTTTCGGCGAGCTCTATTTCCACCTCTGTTGGCGCGCCAAAGCCCAGGGCTTTGCTCGCTTGTTGCTGCACCGCATTGATCGTTGGTGGATGGTTGTGACCTAGTACCATTGGCCCCCAAGAGCCTATGTAGTCAACGTATTGGTTGCCGTCGACATCAAAAATGAAGGCTCCATCGGCACGTTCGAAAAAAACCGGGTCACCGCCAACACCCTTGAACGCCCGAACAGGAGAATTCACGCCACCTGGAATCGACAGACAGGCGCGTTGCATAAGAGCGCTAGATTGGTTGCGTTTCATTTGAGCCTCGGTCATTGATTAAAACGGTTTTAGTACGGCCAGGAAGACTACGCTGACTAATATAAGGACGGGGATTTCGTTAAAGATGCGCAAGAATTTTTCACTGTGGCGCACCTCGCCCCGGGCGAAAGCTTTGATGATGCCCAGACAATAGTGGTGGTAACCCACGAGAACCAGGATCAAGGCGAGCTTAATCCAAATCCAAACCTGACTGGAATATCCTGACCAATTTAGTGCCAACATCCATATTCCCAAGATCAATGTGATAATCATTGATGGATTCATGATCACTCGATAAAGCTTGGTCTCCATCGTCACAAAGCGGTCTTTGCTGATTTGATCTTCGGCGGTCGAGTGGTAGACAAAGAGACGCGGGAGATAAAATATTCCGGCAAACCAAGTCACAACACTGATCAAATGCAGCGCCTTGAGTATTAGATAGATCGACATGTAGCGGATTCCCAACAACTAGTTTGTAAAAGCGAAAAATCTGGCTAAGCTTTACGCTCGGAAGCGCTCGATGACAAGATGGCCGACGTGCAATCGTAAAGTATCTGGCGTTGACGAAGTATAAAAAAATCAAACTACCATAGCTTGTACACCCTCGGTTCATCCTAAACAGAGAATCAGCGGCTAAGGATCCCATGCAATATAAAGTCGTGCGCCACGCGCCAAGAAAAACAGTGAAGCAGGGTCTACTTGTTGTTGCAGCGATGCTGGCATTTTTGCTTATAGGGTTCGTGTCTGGACAGTGGTTTGGTAAAGAAGCGGTTTTTCAAAACAGCGCTCTCAGCCAGCAACTTTTTGCGGCGAACAATAAAAACGACGAGTTACAAAAAGATCTGGTCGCGGCTGAACTCTCAGCCAATGTGCAAGAGCAAGTAGCACAAGGGCTGCAAGTGCAATTGACCGAGCTGCTCAGTGCGAATGCTGAGCTCAAAGACGCAGTCAGCTTTTATCGTGACCTCATGGACGTAGACGGTAAAGGTGAAGGTCTGCGCATCGCCGACTTTGCTTTATTCGCAACCAAGACTCCACTGGTATACCAATTCTCGGTCTTAGTGACCCAGACCGCGGAGAACCGTAAGTACGTCGGTGGTGAGGTCATTGTTAAATTTATAGGGTCACAAGACGATAACCGTCAAAGCGTTGTTTTTGGCAAAGACAATGCCTTGGTCGGTTTTCCGTTAAAGTATAGATTCAGATACTTTCAAGACTTGGTTGGACAACTTAGACTGCCAGAGGGATTTAGTCCGGAGCGAGTGTCCATAGAAGTTCGGCAACAGGGTAATACGCCCGTTACAGCTGACTTCGAGTGGGCAATAGAGCAGGCGTAGAGTAATGCGGTCGCAGCATGCGGCTTGCGAGGTACAACATGAAGAGCAAGAAAGAACAGGCAATTACGCTGATAGCGCCGGGTACTAAGGTCGAAGGAGATGTGCACTTTGACAATCAGTTGTTTGTCAAAGGCGAAGTCCGCGGAAACATCATTGCAGAAAAGCCTGAAGCCCAATTGGTTATCAGCCCGGAAGGCTTGGTTGCCGGCGAGGTGAAGGCGCCGAATGTCGTCATAAACGGGCGGGTCGAGGGCGATGTTCACGCGACGCAACGACTGGAGCTAGCGGCTGGCGCTCAGGTGAAAGGCGACCTATTTTATGCGCTCATTGAGATGCAACTCGGTGCTCAGGTACAAGGGCGATTAGTACATACAGAACAAACTGTAAGTGATGTTGGCTCGGTGGCCCAATTGGCTGTGGAACCTGTTGGTAAGAAGTAACGAAGCGTCGACAATTGTGTGTTGGAAAACAATAGTTACGACTGATTAGGTAGACATGCCCGTATGCAAAATCTAGCAATTGAGTTTTCAAAAAGTGCGGCCGCAAAGATTCGAGAACTTAAATCCCGAGAGGGAGACCAATCACTCAATTTAAGAGTGTTCGTGTCGGGCGGTGGCTGTAATGGATTTTCCTATGGCTTTACGTTCGATAACGACATCGCTGAGGACGACGCCGTAATCGTGCGCGATGGCGAGACCATGGTGGTGGATTCAATGAGTTACCCATATTTAGAAGGGGCAGCTATTGAGTTTGTAGAGGACTTAAGTGGCTCGCAGTTTGTGGTTAAGAACCCTAATGCAGCGTCGACTTGTGGTTGTGGGAACTCGTTCTCTATTTGAGGCGTCGGCTAAGACCTGTTAAACCGACGTTTGAGGTATCGGCCCGATACTAGAAAATCGCTCCAAGAACCCGCTCGCCTCTTGCTCCTGTTACACCGGCGACGTTGCCTGGCAGGTGGTGCAACCGGCGATGCGCGAACCAGGCAAAGGCCGCTGCCTCTATCGCGTCGCCATCGACCCCCCAATGTTCACTTGGCTCGATTGTGTGTGGAGCGTCGCTAAGCATCAGTGCTGCGTGGCGTAATCGACTCATCAAGTCAGTGTTATGCCTGCCACCGCCACAGATGATCAGCGCGCTTAGATTGCCGCCCCAATTTTGTAGAGCGCGAGCAATGCTCGTTGCTGTCAATTGGGATAAGGTCGCCTGGATATCTTGAGCTGCTGCTAGGGACAGATTCTTGCCCTCAGCACACTGCTCTAGCCACGCCAGGTTAAAATACTCTCGGCCAGTACTCTTTGGTGGTGGGCGAGAGAAAAACTGATCGGCCAAAAGGATATCGAGCAAGATTTCGTTCACTTTGCCGCCCGCAGCCCAAACCCCTTCCTTGTCGTAGGCCTCGGACAAGTGTTTATCACACCATTGATCCAGAAGGCCGTTACCTGGTCCAGTATCAAAACCTCGAAGTTGCGCCCCGAGTAGCGATACATTACTGATGCCGCCGATATTAATGACGCAGGCGTCGGGTACTTTGCTGCTAAATAGCGCCGCGTGGAATCTCGGTACCAACGGTGCTCCATGGCCTCCTGCTGCCATATCCCGACGCCGAAAATCTGCGACTGTGGTGATGTTGGTTTTTTCGGCAATGATGTTCGGGTCACCGATTTGTAGCGTGAATGGATCCCCTGTTGTACCAGGCGGACGGTGGCGCACTGTCTGTCCATGACTACCAATCGCTCGAATATCTGTAGCGTCGTAGCCTGACTTCGCAAGAAAGGCTTGTATGGCGTCTGCCGTAGCGTGTCCTAGCGCCCTATCGCACGCGCCCAGGCGGTCAATGTTGTCGTTTTCGGCTTGACCAAGGGCCAATAACTGTTGGCGAAGCTCAAAAGAAATGGGTGCAGATTCCGCTGCCACGATGTCGACCTCGCCATCGGCGGCGACGTTAATCAGAGCCAAGTCTAAAGCATCGACACTAGTGCCAGTCATGCAACCGACGTAAAGGTCGGCTTCGGTCATTGGGCAGCCATGGTAGTCATTTGCTGGCGGAAGGCATTCAACAACAAGGAGTGTTGGCGAGTTGCTTGCACGAACAATGGCAACTCCTGTTTTGCTACTGACTCGGCTTTGGGCAAGGCCACTGTTCGCGGGTTCTTGTGCACACCATTGACCAAGAATTCGTAGTGCAAATGTGGACCGGTGGCTAACCCTGTAGAGCCCACATAGCCGATTATTTGCCCTTGCTTAACTGTTTTACCGGTCTTTATGCCGCGGCCAAACTTCGAAAGATGGAGGTATTTGGTGACGAATTGTTGGCCATGGCTGATGACGATATAACGGCCATTGACGTTGTTGCGGGCGGCTTTTTGAATTCGGCCGTCACCCGACGCCAAGATAGGCGTGCCTTGAGGGGCTGCATAGTCGATCCCGCGATGCGGGCGCACAGTTTTTCGAACAGGATGCAGGCGGCGCATATTGAAGCTAGAACTAATTCTTGAGAATTCAACGGGTGCGCGCAGGAAAGCCTTGCGCATGCTAACGCCGTCGGGCGTGAAATAATCTTTGCGACCAGCTTGGGTGACGTATTGAATGGCTTTGAAGCGCTGCCCTTGGTTAATGAACTCTGCAGCGAGGATGTCTCCATAGCCGATAAAGTCGCCCTCGAAGTAGAGTTCTTCAAACAACACGAAAAATTCGTCACCCGGACGAATATCCAACACGAAGTCGATATCCCATTGGAAAATTTGCGCAAGGCGCATGGTTAGATTGTCGGGTAGGCCTGCTCGCTGGCTGGCAACAAACAGGTTGTTATCAATGGTGGAGTGTTTGTAGGTGACAACTTTTTCGGCTTGCGAAACGATCTTTTCAGCACTAAAACCTTGGTCCGTACGTTGGAAAACGTAAGAGGTTAGGCGGTCAGTGTTGTAGGTGAGTTGCTCGAGTTTTCCCTCTTGATGGAGAAAAGTTAATCGATGCCCCGGAAAGATGTCTTTTAGTTGTTTGCCGAAGCGCGTGCGACCGATTGTGTAAAGGTCTTTTGCGCTAAAACCGTTGCGTTTGAAGATTACCGCCAAACTATCGCCTGCTCTCACTTCGTCGGTCGTCGTTGCTAAAGCGGGGGCTGCTGCATCGGCGATTTTGGTGGAGCCGGAGTTGTCAGGTGTTAATGCTTCATCAACAAAGGCTACCTCTATTAGCTCGGTAGAAGGTTTGCCGGAATTATCGTCAAGACCACTGAGTCCGATGATAAACAGCAAACCGCCAATAGCTAAAATTAATCGACGGTGCAGGGCCGGTAATTGCATAAAAAGTTAAAAAAGCGAGATAAGTAGCTGCATTATATAGAGAAAAAAATACATGGCGAGTGGTTCAGTAGTGCCAGAGGCTGTCGAGAAAGAAACATCAGCGAGGTTTTGTTATGGTGCCGCGCTGGCGCAGACGCATCCTCAGGTTTCATAGGTAAAAGCAGCTAATGCAACAGACTCGGGAAGATTTGATTAAAGAGTTCAAGTGGCGAGGCCTAGTCGCCCAGATATCGAACGAAGAAAAATTAGCCACACACTTGTCGAATGTGAGATCGGTTTATTGTGGCTTTGATCCTACTGCCGATAGTTTGCACATAGGCTCGCTGGTGCCGCTAATTGCGCTGCGGCGTTTTCAATTGGCGGGACACAGACCTATTTTGCTGCTAGGCGGTGCTACGGGACTTATTGGAGATCCTTCGGGAAGAGACGATGAGCGCAGCTTGAACCAACAGGAGATAGTGGCGCAGTGGGTAGAGAAATTGCGGGCGCAGGTAGGACGATTCCTGGATTTTAAGGGCGTCAACGCTGCCGTTATTTGCAACAACCTAGATTGGACTCAGAAGCTGGATGTTATCTCTTTTTTAAGGGACGTCGGCAAACACTTTTCTGTGAACGCCATGGTGCAAAGAGACTCTGTAAAAGCACGATTGCAAAGAGAAGAGCAAGGCATCTCTTATACCGAATTCAGTTACATGTTGTTGCAGGCTATGGACTTTCTAGAGTTGGCCAAAAGAGAAGATTGCTTGTTGCAGATAGGTGGGAGCGATCAGTGGGGGAATATCGTTTCAGGTGTTGACCTCATTCGTCGGCATACCGGCCAAGAAGCTTTCGCCCTGACAATGCCTCTGGTGACTAAGGCGGACGGCAGTAAATTTGGTAAGACAGCCAGCGGGGCGGTATGGCTAGATGCACAAAAGACGTCTCCCTATGCTTTTTATCAATTTTGGCTGAACAGCGCTGACGCGGATGTAGAGAAATTCCTCAAGTTGTTCACCTTTATGACTGGGCTCGAAATTAGCGAATTGGTAGCAAGCTCTCAACAAGCACCGGAACAGCGACTGGCGCAGCGAGAACTGGCTCGTCGAGTGACAGGATTGGTGCATGGTGATGAAGCCGTGAGCTCCGCCGAGCGTATTAGCACAAGCCTGTTTGGCGGTGATGAAGCGTCTTTACGGCCTGAAGATTTTCTGCAATTGCGCCAGGATGGCCTACCGAGTATTGCCTTGGCACCGGGGGAGGGCCTGCTGAACATCATGGTTGCAGTAGGAGCGGCAAAGTCGGCGGGCGATGCACGAAAACTCGTACAAGGCAAAGGAGTGCGGCTAAACGGACTGCTGGTAGAAGATCCGAAGTGGGTATTGAGTTTTGATGATGCGTACTTTGGTGAGTACTTCGTGCTGCGCAAGGGGAAAAAGCAGCATTATTTACTGGTGAGAAGCTAGGTGTTGGCCCGGCTGCCGAAACTTCTCGAAAATAGTTATTTTTTGCTTGCACCAAATTTCGAGATACGTATTATACGCGTCCCTTGTCGCTGAGCTTAGCTCACGAACGACAGTTCTTTAAGAATTTATAGCAAGTACATAGCGCAACTTGCCGTTGCTAAAGCCAAAGGTGTTAACCAAACGGACGCAACAAAACAAGTTGTAGCGAAGTACAAACAAGCCATTCGTGTGGGAACACGTAATTCGTTTTGAGTAAATGATTCTAGCATCATGGCAGAGCAGTCAGACTATCGTCTGAACGGTCTGCTGAAAGCTAATACCTTTTTAAACTGAAGAGTTTGATCATGGCTCAGATTGAACGTTGGCGGCACGCTTTAGACATGCAAGTCGAACGAGAAAGCAC
>MDTB01234931.1_pt1 | contig 11839 bp, 5 predicted proteins | sample 811161 | NCBI WGS metagenome assembly MDTB01 (sample SAMN05326650, study PRJNA326480) | marine metagenome | isolation source: seawater | place: Mediterranean Sea | collected 2009
AAGTTAAAAAGCAAAATCAAAAAGAAGATCATTATTTTAATAATGATCCAACCAATAAACGCTATAAATCACCAATTAGCGTTGATGATGTAGCAACATTAACACGGTTTTATAATGACTTTAAAACAATTCCATTTAAAGAGAAAACAAAAATCATTAAAACGATTTTTCCATTTATTGAAATTGATGATCATGAGAATTATTTTGATTTAATTCCATATTTGACAATGGAACAACAATTCGAATTAATAGAGCGATTTGAATTTTTAGAAAAAATACCAACTCAGAACCGAGCCGAATGGAATCATTGGGTGCAATCAAAATTAGTTAATATTTATGTTAAAAATAGTCCGCCACCCATCGTAATAAAAAAGAATGTTGAGCCACCACCAAATAAATTTAAACAAGTACGCAAACGCGGAAATTCATTATTACGACGGCGATAAATGACAACTTATGCGACTAAAAACGTAGAGATTGTCCAGCAAATTAATGCTAATCCGGCAGCATACCCAGCAGGAATCATTTGGGTCTTAACATGATCCATTAAATCACAACCAGTACACATCGAACTTAAGATTGTTGTATCTGAAATAGGAGAGCACTGATCGCCCATTACACTTCCATTCAAAACCGTTGCAAAACAAATCATTAAGTAAGCTTTTGGGTTGGCAATCCCTGAATTCATAGCGACACTCCATGCCAATGGTAATGCAAGCGGAAATGCAACCGCATAGGTTCCCCAGCTTGTACCAGTTGAAAAAGCAATGATAACAGTAAGTGCCATTAAAATAGCTGGCAAAATATAGAATGGAATAGATGATCCCAATAATTCAACCAAATAAACACCACCACCAGTTTGTTTGGCAATGCCACCAATGGTAATTGCAAGAATCAAAATAACCGATCCAAGAACGACCCCTTTAAGGCCTTCACCAATGCCTTCAATAACTTCTGTAAGACGCATTCCTCGAACAAGTGCTAGAATCGCAGCACTCATAAAGGCAAGTCCAAATCCCCAGCGAACTTTAGGTGACCCCATAAAAATAAACGTGCCAATGGTAACGCCAATCAGTAGGGCAAGTGGCAAAAAGAAATCAATCACATGAGGTTTATAATGTGGCGGAACATCACTCGCTTCCAATTCTTTTGCTGATAATGGTTTCGCACCTTCAGCGTCAAGCGCACCAGTTTCACGCGATCGTTTAATTGCAGCTTTCATTTGTTTTCCTAAAAATGGTGCTTTATCAAATGATAATAGTAGTGTTCCAAGTACAGCAAAGATTGCATAGAAACTAAATGGGACACTCGAAAAAAAGAATTGAATACGGTCTACTTCAGTCGCTAGGAACCCAACACCTGAAACAAGCATAAAGGCTTGAACATACCCAGGCCATGCATTAAATGCTAGCAAACAAGCAATGGGTGATGCTGTAGAATCAACAATATATGATAATTCTTCATGACTAATGTTTTCTTTATCAGCAATTGGCTTGACGGTAGAACCAACAAGCACCGTACTCATGGTGCCGCCTTGGAAAAAAATAACACCTAAAATCCAAGCAACAAATTTAGCCGATCGTGGGCCTCTTACAATATGTTTAGTCATAAGTTCAGCAAATGCCTTGGCGGCACCAGTTCTGGCCCATATTCCCATGAGCCCACCCAATAACCATAAGTAAAGTAACATAATACCAGCGGCACTTTTGGTCGCCATTGATTGAAGCATCACCGCATCTATAATGTCATATTGTTGCAATAGTAATGCACCGACAAGAATACCCGAAAATAAAGACGTTACGGGTTCGCGAGTTAACCAACATAAGGCAATGGCAACAATTGCTGGTAAAAGAGACCAAATGCCCCAATGTTTGGTTAATTTTAATTGATAAATGAGCTCCTTTGGTTGCCCATTGATTAATTTAGTTTCTTTAACAAATTCGGTGGATGGTAATGATAGATTCGTACTGGCTAACGTAGCTGCACGTTCTTTGGTGAGCTGAGCATTTGCAATTGGGGTAACGTTATCGACATAAACTTGTTTCCCTTTATATGTATAATAGGATTGCCCATTCGTATTTTGTTGAAGATCTATGGCGACTTTTTGAATCGTATATTTTGGACTTGTAGTCGCACCGATATAAAGTGCAAGAAGAGTGAAAAATGTAAAAACAACAAACGCCGGTTTTTTTACGGTACGATAGATAAACTTGAACCCCAGTGGTTTTCGACGTTTATCAATTTCATGGCTACGTTCTTCTGCGTATACAAATGAATTATGTTGGGGGTCCGCTTTTAGAATTGGTTTTTTCTTCTTTTTAGTTTTTTTGTTTTGAAACGTTTGGCTCATAATTAGTCTCCGTTCTTGTTAATAAATATCGTCGGTTAAAAGCAAAATATTTCATTAGATTACCAAATATGATGAAACTTGGCCACTTATGAATTTGAAGAGTTTAAGTGAATTTAACATTTTCCTAGGTTTAAATATAGCGACTATTTATGAGAGAAAAATAAATGATGACAATCCGAAATAAATATTATGAAACAGGTGAATTCAACCAGGTATTAATTTGATTCTTTAAAAATACTGGAGATTCCCAATGGCATAAATGGGATGCCTTAGGAACAGATAAAAATGTACTGTCAGAAAAGTAATCTATAAAACGATCCAGAATTTGTTGGTATTTTAAATCATATTCCCCAGCGAAATATAAGCTTGGCGATGTCACTTTTTTAAAACGAATGCCCATATGTAAACTACTGAATGTTTGAATTAATCGCAGTGTTTTTTTAGCTGAAAATGTTGAGAGTTTTAATTCTATAAACTGATCAAAATCAGGGTGCTGACTTAATGTTTTATAAATCGGTAGCCGGTACCACCATTGCAAAAAATCAAGTGGTGACATTGTAGTTAATTGTTGTACCGTAAAGTGTTCAAAGCGGTGTTTTAAATAGCGCTCTTTAGGTTGCGATAAAGGAAGCCCAGAGGAAATAAATACAGCTTTTTGAATCAGGTCAGGATCATGTTGAATGAGTGAATATAGTAAACGCCCACCCATCGAATATCCCAAACCAATAACCTCTAAATTATGCGTCCATTTTTCTCGAATTTGGTCGTGCAAGACTTTAATATAGTCATTATAATTACCATTAAATTGATCAGGATAGTCAAATTGCATCCGTTGATCAGATTCTGGAAGCAGTGGTAATAAGTCTGAACTTTGCCCCAGTAAGCCCGGTAATAAAATCCATAAACGAGAACTTTGTCCTGAACTGGTTATATTAAAATAATCAGACAATGTAGTCCTAAAAACAACGTGAGTGGACTATAGAGTTTTAAATCCCAAACTTTAAAGGGTGTATTATCAATTACTTTGTTTAATATATGAAATACAATAAATCCAAAAAGACCACGACTAATAAAACCGAAAGCAGTTAACCATAAATAGGATGATAAAAATATTTGGGGTAGTTGAATTGGAATTAACTCGGCTTGATTAGCAAACGCCAAACTGCTCAGAAAAAGCAAAATGGCGACTGGAAAAGCCGCTAATGAATGAAATGGTAACGGGCGCCCATTAATTTTTGGCAATATTGCAGCTTTATTAATTGGTAAATTTAACGTTAGATAAATATGAAATAAACTTAAAAATATTAATATTCCGAATGTTATATACGCCATTAAACTAGGAATATACACGCTCAAAAATATCATCGGCATGTTTGGTATAAGGTGCAAAACTAAACAGCTCTTCTAATTCATCATCCGTAAACAGTTTTTTAATCTTTGGTTCGGATTTGATTTTATCGTCAAATAATACCTTTTCATCAAAGGCGGCATGTGCATTTCGTTGAACAATACGATAAGCATCCTCTCTTAACATACCTTTTTGTACCATCCGAAGTAGCAATTGTTGAGAAAAGAAAACATTATATGATTTTGAAATATTAATTTTCATTTGATCTTCATTAACTGTCATACCATCGATCACCTTTGTCATTAGACCAAACATATAGTCAAGCGACGTTGTTGCATCAGGAAAAATAATTCGCTCTGTAGATGAATGTGAAATATCACGTTCATGCCATAGCGCTTGATTTTCTAATGCAGTTAAAGCATAACCTCGAAGTACACGAGATAAGCCTGTAACTCGTTCACATATAATCGGATTTTTTTTATGAGGCATTGCGGAGGAGCCTTTTTGTTTCTTTGAAAAAGGTTCTAAAATTTCATTCATTTCAGTTTTCTGTAAGCCTCGAATTTCGACGGCCATTTTTTCTAATGTTCCACCTATAATTGCAATTGTACTCATAAATTCTGCATGACGATCCCGTTGCAATACTTGAGTAGATACAGGCGCAATCGCTAATCCTAACTCTTCACATACTAATGCTTCAAGTTTGGGTGGCATGTGTGCATAATTACCAACAGCACCAGAAATTTTTCCCACATTTGTATTTGAAAGAGCTTGTATTAAACGATCTTTATTTCGTTTCATTTCTTCGTACCAGATGGTGAGCTTTAAACCCAAGGTTGTTGGCTCTGCATGAACCCCATGGGTTCGCCCCATTGTCAGGGTATATTTATACTGATTGGCCTTTTCTTTTAACGATGATAATAAAACATCAATGTCATTTAATAAGATTTGGCCAGCATCTTGGATTAATAAACTAAACGCAGTATCAACAACATCTGAACTTGTTAAACCTAAGTGAACAAATCGGGAATCATCCCCAATATATTCTGCCACGCAAGTTAAAAATGCAATAACATCGTGGTGAATGTCGGCTTCAATTTGGTCAATTCTTTCTACATCAAACGCCGCTTTTTTAATAATGGTTTGATATGAATCTTCTGGAATGTTTCCTAGCACAACATGGGCTTTGCAAGCAGCTAACTCAACATCAAGCCATTTTTGAAATTTGTTTTCGGGTTCCCATACATTTGACATTGCTGGGCGTGAATATCGTTTTATCATACATAAATTTTACCTGAAATCATTCATAATTGAAAGTTTGCCTAATAAGGTGGGATGAACTAAATTTATCTAAAGTCATAAATAGCACTACCATAATAAACACCGCTACCATCTACTTTTTTATGATAAGCAATTATTACAAAATCTTCTCTTCCTGCAACTGACGTTAATAATGGGGCAACACCACCCAGCCACTTAATGGGTGAGGTAAACGTTAATTTACCGGTCCCCGTATGATTAACTTTAATAATCATTTTTTGAGATTCAATTGGCGGTTTCGAAAACACGACCTGTCGGTTATTGTCATCAATATCAATATTTACAACAGGCCCAAGCGTCCAATCAATTGTATTTACAATATTCGTTTGGTGTTTTACAAACGATAGCCCATCAACCCGTAAAGAATCAACGTCAATACTATGGGTTGGGGTTTTACTTTTTGATGAAATCAGTTTTGCGTTAAAATGGCCGGTAAAGTAACCCGCATAGTCCGTCTTGTTGGTTTCTGGTGTTTTTCCGTAAACCCCAGCGCCAAATTCGTTCGTAATATAACCCATAAAGCCATTCATTGTCGTAATAACGCCTGTACTTTCTAGTGCAAAATCAACGGCGTTTGCTGGATACGTTGAATCGTCGTGTTGTAAAATTGAATGAATCCCTGTAACTTCATTTGAAGCCGCATTCATAGTGACGGTGAATGATTTTTTTGAAGTGATTTCTATGCCAATTTCTCCTTCTGCATTAACCGATCGACGATTTGTTCGAATCGGGGTAGAAAGTGTTGTGTCGGTGATGTTTGATATAAGGCCAGTTGTTGTTGATTTTGATTTAATTGTTCCTTCATCAGATCGAAGAATACTCCCATTAAGATTGCTGTGAACATTAATTACATTTGCGGATGCGCTACCAACTTGCAAGGATCCTTCCACAATTAAACCATCGGTTGGTGGTTGATTGTTATTAGCAATATAAGTCTTTCCTATTCTGAATTTGTCAGTAATTAATGAATTTGTTGCATAGCTACCAATATTACCTTGTGCATTTGTTACTAATCGGCTTTTTATATATAAGTCATTTGTTTTTAAATCCATATTCCCTTCAGTTGCGCTTAAGGGTTGTTTATAAAATGTTTGAATAACATTATTTGAATCTGCTTTTAAAAACGTGAAATTGTTTGCACTATGATTTTTTAAGATCAAAGCCCCATTAGAAACAAGAATATTTCCAGTGGTAATAAACCCTTTAAAGTTAGAGGGTATTATTTGAGGGATGCCAATAAGAAATTGTTCTTTAGCAATATCATACTTAAAGTTTGAGATTTGACCCATTCGAGTTTTACCTGAATCGGAATACGCATATAAAATCGCTGAATTTATAAAGGATGTTAACCCAGTGCCACCCTTACTTACATCAAGAGGCGTGGCTAATTTATCAATACTAAATGTTGGGATATTTATTTTATCTGCTGTAATCGACGCTGTTACAAATTTGTTGCCAGTGATTGGTGTTGAATCAAATTTTTGAGAAAAAATAATATCGTTGTCAGCAATCAACGTAGCTGGAAAGTTTTTCTCAAAATCAGCCCAATCAAGACCATAATCTTTAAACCGATCAAGCGATAATGTAAACGATCCTAATTTTTCTGATGTTATAACATTTACTGCAAGATTTTTAGACGTAATTGTGCCACCTTTTATCTTAGAAGCGGTAATTGCACCGGTTGCAAATTTATGAAAACCGAGTGATTTATCTAAAATATGATATGAAGTGATAATATTTCCAATATTTCTCGATGAGATAGCGTTTGGAGCAAGTTCTCGACTCGTGAGGGTGCCTGGAACAAGATGGACGCCATGAATTGATTTTGGGGCAAAGTCAGCTTCTACTAATGTCGCATCTTTAATTTTTTGAGTGGTAACAGCACCAGAAGCTATATGTTCTTGTTGTACAGAACTGTTTTGAAATTTAATCGTTGCTATCGAATTATTTTGAATATGTTCACCAAGAATGTTTTGATCTTTAATTTTAGGGTTTGTTACCGACTGATTTGCAATATCAGACGACAATATTGTCTCACTTTTAATCTTTGGGGCGGTTATTTGAAAGTTTGACGTAGGGTCATCAAAAAATTTAGGTGTTGTAACGGAGTAGTTTGAAAAATGTCTACCGATAAATACAGGTGTTGCTAATGTTTGTCCATTCGCAACAATATCATTTATAAAATCACTGGTTTGGATACTCTCATTATCAAGGTGAGTATTTAAAATGTTATTTGTTAAAATATGATTTTTATGGATCGCTGCCACCCACATAATATTAATGGTTGGCCATCTTGCGATATGGTGTCCTCTAATTTGAGGGGATGGTGTATTTGAGCCTGCAGGTAATTGATAAACAAAATAAGAATCAACAATATTTTCGCCAGACATCGTTGTCGATAATACTTGGTGAGCAATATTGATACCCGTAGCTGAGCCAGTCGCAAAATATTCAGACGGAAGTAATTCGACTTTTATGTCGCTGGAGGCAATACCATGAAGCGCAATATTATTAATACTTACATTGGTAGAATTAATCATATTGGCTAGGATATGCTGTGTAGTAACAGCCTCATCAACAAAGTGAACGGTATGAATACTATCTGTCGCTAATTTTTGTTCATTGATTGAGTTGTCTTCAATATCGGTGCCAGTAACATTTGAAAATAAAATGGGCCCTAAATTACCTAAATTTAAATGCGTAGTTTCAATTGCGCCAGTGGCAAATTTATCACCTGAAACAGTGCCATCAATAATTTTATCAGCACCAATTGAATATGATTCAAAGTTAGCGCCTTCAATTGTCCCATCTTTTATTGATCCACTGGTTACAATGTCATTCGGTAACATATTATATAGATCTGAAACATAAATAAATTCGTTGGTTTTGTTGTGAGTGGGGTATATATTTTTAGTGACGCCAGTAAAGTTGGCTTTTAAAAAGTTAACTTTTATATTGCCACTCATGTAATACCCAGATCCAATAAACATACTGGCTTTAACACCACCACCAATATTCATAATGTCACGATTTGGTGATGCAAGTGGGTTAGCATTAATACCAACTCTCATATTCATTCCAATAATAAACGAGTTATGTAAGTTTTCATTGATTACTTTTGCGCGACCATCAAGGTCCCACATAAACGAATTATGGCCTTTTGGATTCGTTAGTCGATTTCCTCCCATAAATGAATTGTTATACTCACTTTTAGGTGCATAGCCATTAAAAACAATATTATTTTGTCCGGTAAATTCACTTCCGCCACCAATCGAGCTGAAAATAATTACATTGGATTTTATATTTGATATTGTTTGGGAGGAAAAGACAATGGCATCTTTAGCGTCAACCACAGCCATTGGAGCAACAATCCCAATGGTGTTTTCACCTGAAATGGTGGTCGAAACATCTTGCGTCGAGGTTGAAATAATCAATGAGTTTTTTCCTTTAGCCGAAACACTTTTACCAAGACCAACGGAATATTGTCCAATATTAGATGTGGTAAACATGCCACTTTGCGAGTTGCTCTCACCAATACGCAGTGCACCATTTTTTGCATCCCATAAAAAATAATTGCCGGATGTGATGGTTGCGATTGGTTTTGCTGATGGTTGGCCAAGAAACACGATGTTCCCAGACACATTAAATGAATCTTTTGGGTTTTTCTCATTAATGCTAATATCACCAGCGCTTGAAATTCTTAGCGCGGGTGTAAGTAGGTTTTTTTCTGGAAATAATGAAAAACCCGTAAAAATACCACTTTTATCAAGCCGATTCCATTTATTATTTGAATACCCTTCAAAATATTTGTTTAAGCGAATAATACCAGTCACATTATGTGATGTATTTCCAACCCGAATCGATTGGCTCGGATTGAATTCAGCAATCATAGGGGTATCTTTATAGGCAACAAATCCTGAAGGGTTCATTGAAAAAATATCACCATTTGTTGTTTTTAAATTAAATGTTGACGTGTACTCAAGTGTTCCGTTATTAAAATGAACTTCACTTGTTTTAAGTGAGGTAAGATGGGCATAATCATCCATACGCCAAGTTTTGGTATTAATAATCAATGGTTGTATATTAGAATTCGATGCCATTGATAGGGGTTGATTGACAGTTAAGGTCCCTTTGATAGAAGAACTAACAATGGACGAACTTTTAATCGTTAAGTCATTTGCAATATATTCGTCTGAGATTTCAGCCGAAGTAGAATTCCATGTAGCGGTTGTAATATTACCAACACCACTAATAAGTTGATAATTACCTTCAACAACTGATGCGCTTACATTGCCATTGATAAAATTGGTTGCATTTAAACTCGAAACTAATGGTGATTCACCTTTAAAATCAGCCCTCAATGTGTTTCTAATAATCAGCAGCGGTTCAACAGCAATGGAATCATTTTGAGCATTTTTAGTGATTCTTAGATTACCACTGACATGAAGTCGTTCAAGTGGCGATATAGTCCCAATACCAACATTACCCTTTGCATAATAAATTCGTTCAGGGTCACTCAATCGTGTCCATCGAATATAATCTAAATTTGATAAATTGGATGCATCACCAATAAAAGATGTTGCTTTAAGAGAACCCCCAACATGAAGACGTGATTTCATGTTGGTCGTGCCAATAGAAACATTAAGACTTACGTCAGATAATTTAATTAAATTTTCATCAAGAAAAGATTTTGTTTTAATCGATGTCTTACTTTGAATCGTCCGACTAAGAGAGTGAATCGGTAACGAGATCGTTTCAGTCCCCGTAAACGATGATGGTCCCATGTTTAATTTTGAAATGGTTTTTATTTTTGAGCCTTCAATCGTTAGTCGCGCTTTTAATATATCGGTCTTAAATAAATTAATATCAAGATTATCTGATTCCTCAATCGATACAGTTAGAACGCCCAACGTAATAATTGCAAGAAACTTTTTTTTGAAAACAACGGATTTGTCTGGTTTGATTAGTTCAAAGGTGACATCATAAATGCCCCCCAAAGCTTTTGGTTTATTATCCGCACCTGTAATGGTAATAAAGGCTTCAATTGAAAATGTTTTTGGAACTGCAGATACTGGTAAAGACATAAAAATAAACAGAGTAATCAAAACGAGACGCACAGCTCCAGTTGGAGATCGTGGCATGGACATTACTTAAACTCCATTGGTTCGAGTCCATAGTAAGTAGTAGCTGTTGCCGTTTTTTGAAAGAAAAAAGAATAAATGTAAGTGGATCCATTTCTTAGTGCCGAACTTGCAGACGGGGCTTCACCTTTCTCCCATTTTATACTGGATGAAGCAAAAGTTAATTTGCAATTTCCATTACTTGGTTTAACGATTAATTTAAGAACATAGCTGCCCTCTTTGGCAGGGCTTGTAAAATTTAGAGCGGTGGTTGCATTACACGACATATTCATTTTATTTCCTTTGGTCCAATCGACGGTAGTACCTGTCATTTCTTGAACAACGGTATAAATACTTTTTTCAAACTTTGCATCACCTTTCACATGAATAGAGGCTTCAGGTGTGGTTCCTTCTGCTAGTCCAATTCCTATATTACCTGTAATTTTTATGGGACCATCAAAATACGCTGCCCAATTGGTTCTATTTGCAACAGCTGGTGCCGAGCCAAAAACAGAGGCCGCATAATCGGCCGCAATCTTCGCTAAGCCACCAGTTGCCAAAACCGTACCAGTATCATCTTTTAATTCGGTTAAAAGCCCTGTTGCATCATTTGCCGTTGCATTTTGAACAACGACAGTAGCACCAGCATTTCCAGTCGAAATTAATTTCATTCCAATTTTACTTGCAGATACTTCAATACCCGTTTCAGAATTCAATGACTGAATGCCAATTTTACCACCAACGCCTTTGATGCCAATACCTGAGTTTGTATCCGTACTCTCTCCAATGATTCCTTTAGCTAAAATCGAGCCATTTACATCAAGCGCAGAAGCTGGAGTCGCCGTTCCAATGCCAACATTTCCTTCGACAATAAGACCGTTCTCAGGCGCTTGTTTTGTAGCATAACCCGATCCAATTGACATGTTTCCAGAAACTTCAAGTGAATTAACTGGGTTTTGAATGCCAACGCCTAATTTATTTTTTACGTAAACATTATCAACTTTTAAAGCACCTTTTGGTTGAGTCGTACCAGTAATTGTGCCACCTTGCGCAACATCTGGGCCAACAATAATAAAGCCCTTACCATTTGCCTCTCCAAAACTAATTGAGTTATCCATTGATCCAAAATAAACACCACCACTGGTTAGCACGTTTCCACTAACATGCAATGCCGCTAAAGGGGTATCAACATTGACTCCCATGCGTTGATTTGTGTTATCCCAAGAAATATAATTCTTATTTCCACCAAGTTTTACAGTTGATCCATCAGTAATCCCCATAACAACACTTCCAGCCAAGTTATTTAAATCCGCTTGAGAAAGCCCGGTGCCACCTTTATTCGCAGCCAAAATGCCATCAAGCGCATTGGTAGAAATAGAGTTATTTGCAAGTTTATCGGCTGTTATTGAACTGTCCACAAGTTTAGCGCCCGGTATTGAATTGTCTTTTAATTTTGTGCCTGGAATTGAATTATCGGCGATAGATGCAGATGGAATTGGTGTTGACGCCATTTTCGCCCATGTTATTGACCCATCCGCAATATTGCGTGATGTAATTGCATTTGTTGTAATATGGTGATTTTGAATTGCACCTGCAGCAATTTTATCAGATGTTACTGATCCGTCGGTGAGGGTTGTGGATGCAATAATCGTTTCGTCTTTAATATCAACTGATACAATGGAATAATTTACAATATTTAGT
>MDTB01070282.1_pt1 | contig 11836 bp, 10 predicted proteins | sample 811161 | NCBI WGS metagenome assembly MDTB01 (sample SAMN05326650, study PRJNA326480) | marine metagenome | isolation source: seawater | place: Mediterranean Sea | collected 2009
GGTGGCGCCCTTTTTTTTAAAGTCAAATATGACAAACGATAATAAAGAAGAACTTAGACCATCTAAAATGAGAGGAGTAGCTTTTCCAAAATCGAAATATGGAGTAATTCTAGCTATAATAATTATAATTATTGTAAATTTAATTTATTATAAAGAAACAATTTTTTCTTTTTTTAAATAAATCATGTTAAATTAATTTATGCCAAAAAATTTATCTAAATTAGCAAAAACAAAAAAAATTAAATATTTTTTAATTAGCTTTGTTGATTTATTTGGTGTTTTAAGATCAAAATTAGTTCCAGCTCAAGCTATTGGAGAAATGCAAAAAAATGGAGCAGGGTTCGCAGGATTTGCTACTTGGTTAGATATGTCTCCTGCTGACACAGACATGTTTGCAATACCAGATCCTGATAGTTTAATTCAAATTCCTTGGAATAAAGAAGTTGGTTGGTTGGCCTCAGATTTATGGATGAATGGAAAACCTGTTAAAGCTTCTCCTAGGGTAATGTTAAAGGAGCAAATAAAAAATTTAAATAAAAAAAATTTAACAATGAAGTCAGGAGTAGAGTGTGAATATTTTTTAATTTCACAAAATGGATCAAGTATTGCGGACCCAAGAGATATTCAATCTAAGCCGTGCTATGATCAATCAGCCTTGATGAGAAGATATGATCTAATTAAGGAGATTTGTGATAGCATGATTGAAATGAATTGGAATCCTTACCAAAATGACCATGAGGATGCCAACGGTCAATTTGAAATGAACTGGGATTATGATGAATGCTTAATTACAGCTGATAGACATGTTTTCTTTAAATTTATGGTGAAAACTTTAGCTGAAAAGCATGGTTTGAGAGCTACATTTATGCCAAAACCGTTTGAAAATCTTACTGGTAACGGATGTCATGCACACATTTCTTTATGGAACGGAAAAATAAATAAATTCATAGACTCTTCAGACAAATTGGGCCTAAGTAGACTAGCATATAATTTTTTAGGTGGAGTAATGAACTTAGCACAACCATTATCAGCTTTTTTTAATCCTACAGTTAATAGCTATAGAAGAATAAATGCTCCACCAACTAAATCGGGAGCTTCTTGGTCTCCAAGTAGTATTTCTTATACCGGAAATAATAGAACTCATATGATTAGAGTTCCAGATCCAGGCAGATTTGAACTAAGGTTAATGGATGGTTCTTCAAACCCATATTTACTTCAAGCTGGTGTAATTGCTGCTGGACTTCATGGATTAAATAATAAAATCGATCCAGGCGAACCATTGACTTGCAACATGTATACTGATTATAAAAATTATCCAAATTTAAAAAAATTACCAGAAGATATAGATGACTCTCTAAACGAACTTGAAGAAAATAAAATACTTAAAGAATATTTTGGAGAAGATGTTATAAAAAGTTATATTAAATTAAAAAAAATGGAATTAAAAGATTTTTATCTTCACGAAAATTTTAATAAAACAGATCCGATTACAGATTGGGAAAAAAATAATACGCTTGATTGTTAAAATTTATGAAATCAATCTTGCAAAATGATCTTTGGACAATTTCTTCATTTATAGAAAATAAAAACTACAATTTTGATAAGAAAGAAATATTAAATAATTTACCAGTAGAATTTATAGATGATGCTATTAATTCTATATCCAAATGGGAGACATATGCCCCTACTCCATTAATTAGATTAAATAAATTGTGTAATGAATTACAATTAAAGGAAATTTACTACAAAGATGAAGACAAAAGATTTAATTTAAAGTCTTTTAAAGCACTTGGTGGAGCTTTTGCTGTAAATAAAATAGCAGATGAAAAAAAAAATGTAACTGTTTCTACCGCAACAGCTGGTAATCATGGAAGATCAGTTGCTTGGGGTGCGCAAAGATTAGGTCTAAATTGTAAAATATTTATAAGTGAGTTTGTAAGTGAATCAAGAGCAGCTGCAATGAGAAATTTAGATGCAGATGTAATACGAGTTAAAGGAAATTATGATGCATCTTTAAAAGAATGCATTAAACAATCGAAAAAAAATAATTGGGAAATAGTTCAAGATGTTTCCTGGGAGGGTTACAAAGAAGTGCCTAAGTTAATTATGGCTGGATATACGATTATGATTAAAGAAATTATAGATCAAATAAACAACGAGTCTATAACTCATGTTTTTTTACAAGCAGGTGTAGGTGGTATGGCTGCAGCAATGATAGCGGGGTTTGCTAAATTTTCAAACTATGTACCTAAATTTATAATTGTTGAACCAGAAAATGCAGACTGTGTTTTTAAAAGTATTCAAAATAATAGACCAACAACTGTTAATATTAAAAAAGAAACAATTATGGGTGGAATGTCTTGTGGAGATGTTTCTTCTGTAGCATGGGAGATCTTAAAGAAATCTTCAAATTATGGATTAACTATTACTGATAGTGCAATATCAACAGCAGTCGCAATGTTAGCTAGCGCTAGATTTTCAGATAAAAAAATTATTGGAGGAGAATGTGCCGTTCCTGGAATAATAGCGTTAATAAGCCTATTTAAAAATGCAGAATATATAAATAAATTAGATATAAATTCTAATTCTAAAATTTTATTATTTGGATGTGAAGGTCTAACAGATAGCACTATGTATAATAAATTATTAGATGATGGATTAAAAAAAATCTAATTTATATGACTAAAAAAGCAATAGTTTGGCTAAGAGAAGATCTGAGAATAGAAAATAATCCTGCTTTATCATTTGCAAGTCAAAATCATGAAATTGTATCAGCAATATATATCTATAATAATAAATATTTTGACAAAAAACGTGAAGCACAAAAATGGTGGTTATTTAAATCTCTATTGTCTTTTAAAGAAAATTTAGAAAAATATAATATTTCTTTAGAAATTTTATCAGGTGATGAGTTAGACATATTTTCTAAAATTAAAGAAAAAGATGATGTTACAATTTATTGGAGTAAAGTTTATGAACCAAATATCATAAAAAAAGGAAAAAAAATAAGAGATATATTAATAAAAAATAAAATAAATTATAAATATTTTAAAGGAAATATTTTAATTGAATTTCAAGATGTAACGAAAGATGATGGTACACCCTTTAAAGTATTTACTCCTTTCTGGAAAAAAGCTGAACAAAACTATTTAGATAAAGTTCCTTCAAAAAATTATAAGTTAAAGAAATCTAAAAAAATAAATAATTTATTTTCTGAGTCTATAGATGCTAATGAAATTTTACCAAAAAAAAATTGGTATAAAAAATTTGATAAGTATTGGAATCCATCTGAGCAAGAGGCAAAAAAATATTTACAAAAATTAATTGAAAAAAAAATAAAAGATTATGGAGATAGTAGAGATTTTCCATCTATTGATGGTACATCAAAGTTATCACCTTTTTTAAAGCATGGTCAAATACATGTAGAAACTATTTGGAATAAGTGTCAGGAAATGGAAACAAAAGGTAAAGGTTTTAGAAAATATATCAATGAACTTGGTTGGAGAGAGTTTTCTCATAGCTTAATTAACTACTTCCCAGAAATGCTTAAAGGAAATTTAAGAAAAGAATTTGATAATTTTCCATGGGTAAAAAATCAAAAACATTTAGATATGTGGAAAAAAGGTATGACCGGTTATCCTATAGTTGACGCTGGAATGAGGGAATTATATGAAACTGGATGGATGCATAATAGAGTTAGAATGGTTGTGGGGTCTTTTTTAGTAAAACATTTAAGAATTCATTGGGTTGAAGGCGAAAAACATTTTAGAAACTGTTTGATGGATTTTAATGAAGCTAATAATGTTGCTCAATGGCAATGGGTTGCAGGTTGTGGAGCTGATGCAGCGCCATATTTCAGAATATTTAATCCCATACTCCAAGGTGAAAAATTTGATAAAGATGGAATTTATACGAAGAAATGGGTTCCAGAACTTAAAAATATGCCAAATGAGTTCTTGCACAAACCTTGGGAACTAGAAAAAAAATATCAAGAAGAACTTAAGATTATAATAGGAAAAGATTATCCTTCACCTATAGTAGATCATGTAGCTGCAAGAAATGCAGCTCTTGTTGCTTTTCAAAGTCTTAAAAAATAAATCTATTTTTTTGTTTTGAAGTCAATACCATACTCTGATCTAGGTCCACTTCTCAAACCATATGGTCCTGCAAAAAATAATGTTAATGGTTTAGTTCCAGGTTTTAAATCAACTCTATGAAGATTATTTGCTGATCTAAAACCAAAATATCCTGCTGGTCTCCAATATTTTCCAGTTTTTAATGTTTCCCAATAACCATCTCTTAAAATAATAGTAAAAAAAGGAAATGGGTGGTTATGAACACCCTCTCCATGGTCATCTTGTAGCATTTCATGAATTAAAATATTAAATGGAAACCACCTAGGTCTATGTCTTAATAAAAGATAGTATCTATTCATCCATGGTTTAGCATCAATATATTTTGGATGAGAAGGACCTCTATCAAGAACTACTTTTTTTCGTCCTAATTTATCAAGTAATTTTAAAAACATTTTAATTTATTTTTACGATACCATTATCTTTAACTATATATAAATTTTGGTTTAAAATAAATGGTCTTGAGATCTGAGCATTATCAATTTTAATTGATGATTTTGTTTTTCCTGATGAAATATCAATTATCAAAAGTCGACCTTTATTTGTCGTTAAATAAATATCATTTATTCCTACGATAAAACCCACTGGAATAATATCATTCTTATTTTTTTTTCCCATTATAAATCCAATAGGATTGGGTTTACTTTTTTTTTTCTTTTTTGAAATTTTTTTACGATATTTTTTAAATAAATCTGTAATTCTAATAATATTTCCATTTTTATAATTAGTTACAACTAAAAAACCTTCCATTGTTACAGTAAAAATATAATCATCTATAAGTGTTGATCTTAAACTTGAATTAATTTTTTGTTTCCAATTTAACAGGCCGGACCTTACATCAAATGAGAAAAGTTCATTTTTATTATTAGAAAATATTAAAGTATTCCTTGAAAAAATTATATCAGAATTTTTTAGAAAAAATAAATCTTCATATAAAGTGCTTCTTTGAGTCGGTGTTTGCCAAATTAAATTTCCAGACTCTATATCAACTCCTGTAGTATCACCTATAGAATTAGTAAAATAAACTTTTCCATCAACAACAACTAATGAATTTTTTTTTTGAGATCTAATAAGAGATTTATCAGTTTTAATTTTCCAAACCTCATTACCATCTTTTAAAGAAAAACTTTTTAGAACATTGTCAAAGTCAACAACAAAAAATTTATCTTTATCCACTTTAATTTGAGAGTTAAATGGAGCTGTGTTATTTTTTGACCACAACAATTCTCCTGTATTGATATCTAAAGCATAATATTTTGCTATACTATCAGCTACTATCAAAATTTTAGAATTATTTCCAAAAGATAAAATAGGTTTTAATTTTTTTTCTCGTTTATTATAAAAATTTTTTTTCCAAATCAATTTAGAAAATTTGTCAAATTTGAGTATTGATCCTTTATTATCAAAAAAAATTATATCTTCTTTGTGAAAAATTATATTAGGTTCAAATTGATTAAAATTATCAATTTTAGAAAATCTAAATTTTGATATTTTTTTCAATTCACCTGCATAATTAATACGACCATTATTATTATCAAAATTATTTATAAAACTATTATTTTGTGGATTTGAAATTAATCTTATTTTTAGTGTTGGATTAAATTCTTTTTCAGATACTCTTTCTTCTTTAAATAACTGTTTTATTTTTTTTTTTGAAACTTCTTCTTTTGTAATTTTTTGAGTTTTTGTCCATAAACCAGATTTTGTGTCTAGTGAACATCCATATATAATAATACTAAATAAAAAAATACTTAGTATTTTATTCACTGAAATCTCTTTTAATACGCTTTTGCGCTTCTTGCTTAATCTGCATATTTCCATCTTCTAAATTCAAAATCTTGTCAAAAAATTCTTTTGATTTTACTTTTTCTTTTTTTGAATAAAAATATTCTGCCATAAGATATAAAGAATGTGATTTCCACACACTTTTAGAATTTAAAATAGGACTTAGAATATTTAATAAATTATTTTCTGTCTCAAATTCGGAATTAAATAATGCTTTTTTATAAATTATCAAATTTTTAATTTCTTTTTCAAATTTTATTTCATCTATTAAAATATCAAATAATTTATTAATCTCTTCATTTGAAATTTTAATGTCATTATCAATTAAAAAATAAAGTGCTAGCGGTGAATATGTTTTATCCTTAGAATTTATTATTTCGATAAATTTATTCTTAGCACCTTGTTTATTTCCTGAAATAAAATCTATTGATGTAAGATTATATTTCTCAGCTATCTTTATTTTTTTGTTTTCTCTAATTTCTAGATAAGTAAAATATATAAAAATAAAAGAAATGAATATCGAAAATAAAATTATCAATTTTTTTTTATTTTCTTTTAAAAAATTTATAATTTTTTCTTTTCTAGTATTATTATTAATTATTGTAATTTCTTCATCCATTTTTAAATCATGTTCCTTAAGACATATTGAAGTATTCCGCCATTTTTATAATATTCAAGTTCATTTTTAGTATCAATTCTACATAGTGTATTTATTTTTTTTATTTCTCCAGAAGAATATTTTATTTCAACGGAAACTTGATCAGAAGGTTTAATTCCATCTTCAAGTTTAATAATACTAATTAATTCAGATCCAATCAAATTTAAGTTCTTTCTATTCATATTATCTATAAATTGAAGTGGTAAGATTCCCATACCAATTAAATTTGATCTATGAATTCTTTCAAAACTTTCAGCTATAACAACTTTTACACCAAGTAACTTAGTTCCTTTTGCAGCCCAGTCCCTGGATGAGCCAGTTCCATATTCTTTTCCTCCTATTACAATTAAGTCAGTCCCCCTTTTTTTATACTCAGAAACAGCTTCATATACTGGCATAATTTTTTCTTCGGGGTATAATTTAGTAAAACCACCTTCGGTTCCTGGAGCCATTTCATTTCGGATTCTAATATTTGCAAATGTTCCTCTCATCATCACTTCATGATTTCCACGTCTAGATCCATATGAATTATAATCTTTAGGTAAAATTTGATGTTCCATAAAATATTCTCCTGTTGGACTATCTTTTTGAATATTTCCAGCAGGAGAGATGTGGTCTGTTGTAACCATGTCACCTAAAATCAATAAAGGTCTTGCATCCTTTATTTCTTTAAAACCCTCTGGTTTATCTGGTAAGTTATCAAAAAAAGGTGGTTTCTTTACGTATGTTGATCCAGAGTCCCAATTATAAATACTAGTATTTTCTGTCTTTATTTTTTGCCACTGTTTAGGACCTTCTGAGACATTGGAATATCTTTTAATAAACATTTCAGCATTTAACGCTTCTCTTAAAGTATCTTCAATTTCTTTATTTGAAGGCCAAATATCTTTTAAATATACTTCTTTACCATCTTTGTTTTTTCCAATTGGTTCTTTATATAAATCAAACTCCATATGTCCGGCTAACGCGTATGCAACAACAAGCGGTGGTGAGGCTAAATAATTTGCCTTGATATGTGGTGAAATACGTCCTTCAAAATTTCTATTTCCGGACAAAACTGATACTGCAAAAATATTATCTTTTTGAATAGAATTAACAATATTTTCAGGTAGCGGACCTGAATTTCCTATACATGTTGTGCAACCATAACCAACCAAATTAAATCCTAACTTGTCTAGAAATATATTTAATCCTGCTTTTTCCAAGTAATCAGTTACCACTTGTGATCCTGGTGCCAAAGATGTTTTAACCCATGGCTTAGTTTGTAATCCAAGTTCTACAGCTTTTTTTGCCAATAAACCTGCGCCTATTAAAACATTTGGGTTAGAAGTATTAGTACAAGAAGTTATTGCGGCAATTAATATTGATCCATCTTTAATTTCGTAATCTGTTCCTGAAACTTTTGAAATATTTTTTTTATTTCTCTGTGTTATATCTTTAAAAGCTTTTTTAAATTCTGTGGAAGCTTCAGTTAATAAAACTTTATCTTGCGGTCTTTTTGGCCCTGAAATAGTTGGAACAATAGATGACATGTCTAATGAAACAGTATCTGAAAACTCAATATCATCACTTGCCCATAAACCTTGTTCTTTTGCATAATTTTCAACTATAGATACTGTTTTTTCATTTCGTCCTGAAAATTTTAAATATTTTAGAGTTTCCTCATCAATGGGAAAAAAACCACACGTAGCTCCATACTCAGGGGCCATATTCGCAATTGTAGCTCTATCAGCAAGAGTTAAATTTTTTAAGCCCTCTCCATAAAATTCAACAAATTTTCCTACAACACCTTTGTCTCTTAACATTTTTACAACCGTTAAAACTAAATCTGTAGCTGTTGTGCCCTCCGGCATCTTATTAGTAACCTTAAATCCTATAACTTCCGGTATTAACATAGAAATTGGTTGTCCCAACATTCCTGCTTCAGCTTCAATACCGCCAACACCCCACCCAAGAACTGAAAGTCCATTTACCATTGTTGTATGGCTATCTGTGCCAACTAATGTATCTGGAAATAAATAATTTTCTTCTTTATATTTTTCACACCACACTACTTTTGACAAATATTCTAGATTTACCTGATGACATATACCAGTTCCAGGAGGAACAATTCTAAAATTATTAAATGCTTGTTGTCCCCATTTTAAAAATGAATATCTTTCTCCATTTCTTTGAAATTCTATATCTACATTTTTATCAAATGAGTCTTTATTAGCAAATTTATCTACTTGTACCGAGTGATCTATTACCAAATCAACGGCTGAAAGAGGATTGATAGTATTTGGGTCTTTATTCTTTTCTTTAACAGCCTCTCTCATAGCAGCAAGATCTGCAACAGCAGGTATTCCTGTGTAATCTTGCAATAATACCCTGGCTGGTCTGTAAGCTATTTCAGTCGTAGATTTTTTTATTTCTAGCCAATCTTTGATTGCATCTATTTGTTTTTTTGTGACTGATAAATCATCTTCATATCTAAGTAAATTTTCTAATAAAACTTTTAAAGATTTTGGAAGTCTTGAAATGCCCTTTAGACCATTTTTTTCTGCTTCTGTTAATGAGTAATATTTATATTCTATATTATTAATATTAATAGTTTTTAAAGATTTATAAGAATTTTTATTTCCTGGTTTCATTTAATTTAGATATAGAAGCCTATTATACAAACAATAAGTAGCATGGACATAGCATAATTAAAACGTTTTATGAAATCATTATTTGTCGCAAATTTCCTCAAAAATTTACCAAAAAAAGTCCAAGTGGTAATACTAAAAAAAGCTGTAAAAGAACAAACAATTATTACTGTTAAAGAACTGCTCATGTAATCTTCTTCCCTAACAAATTTTGAAATTAGTGTAATTCCAGCCATTACTCCTTTTGGGTTTACAAATTGAAATAAAAAGGTGTCTAAAAATTTTACTGGATTAATTTTACTTGTACCAGATTTGTTATTAGAAAATGAAATTTTGTAAGCTAGATATATTAAAAACAAAGTTCCAAGAATTCTAATAAATTCCTGTATAATTGGATATTTTATAAAAGTTGATATTAATACAAAATTAATCAAAATAACTAATATTGTATAACCTAACCCTACACCTAAAATTAATGGTATAGTTTTTTTTATTCCAAAATTAAATCCTGAATATGAAGCAACTGCATTATTAGGTCCTGGCGTAAAACCTAAGGAAAAAGAAATACCAATTAATAATAATAATTCTGGATGCATTTAATTTAAGCAACAGGAAGACCATTTTCAGAGTCTTGAGATGGGTGAAGCAATATAACTTTACCGTCTTTATCAATAGAGCCTAAAATTAATACCTGTGAAACTATACCAGCTATATTTTTTTCAGCAAAATTACAAACACCAACAACTTGTTTTCCTTTTAAATTATCCTCATTATAATAATGTGTAATTTGAGCTGAGGATTGTTTTATCCCAATTTCTTTACCAAAATCTACCTCTATTACTAAAGAAGGTTTTCTAGCTTTTTCATTTTTTTTAACAGACACTACAGTTCCAACTCTAATATCTACCTTATCAAAGATATCGTAGGTTATTTGTTCTTTCATAAATTTAATATATAATAGAAAAAAAATATGAGTACAGAAAATAATATAGATCAATTATTTGATAATTCTTTAAAAATTTTAAGCAAATTAATTGCTTTTAGAACAATTTCAGGTGAAGACAATAATTCTTTAATCAATTATTGTGATGAAATTTTAAAAAACCTAGGGGCCACTTCATTTAAAACATTTGATAGTGAAAAAAAAAGAGTAAATCTTTTTGCGACATTAAAAGCAAAACAAAAAAATGGTAAAAAACCAATAATTTTATCAGGACATACAGATGTTGTTCCAGTTTCAAAAAGTTGGAGTACTGATCCTTTCAAAGCAACTATAAAAGGAGATAAGCTTTATGGAAGAGGTGCCTGTGACATGAAAGGTTTTATAGCTTGCACCTTAGCGTATGCTCCAATTTATTCTAAAGCTAATTTAGATCGAGATATACACTTTTCATTTACGTTTGATGAGGAAACTGCTTGTCAGGGGGCTCCTTTATTAATTAAAGAATTAAAAAAAAGAGGTATCAATAATGGTATCTGTATAGTTGGTGAACCAACTAATATGAAGATTATTGATGGCCATAAAGGATGCTACGAATATACAACTTATTTTGAGGGATTGGCTGGGCATGGCTCAGCTCCAGAAAAAGGTGTAAATGCAGTTGAGTACGCAACAAAATATATAAATAAACTTTTAGAATTAAGAGAAGTTTTAAAAAATAAAACACCTAAAGACTCTATTTTCAGCCCACCATATACAACTCTTCAGATTGGAGGTATTTCTGGAGGTATAGCAAGAAATGTTATCGCTGATAAATGTAAAGTTGATTGGGAATTAAGACCAGTAATTAAAGAAGATGGTGTATTTGTTAATTCTGAAATGGACAAATTTGTTAAGGAAAAATTATTACCAGAAATGATTAAAGTTTATCCAAAATCTAAAATAGAAAAAGAAATTATCGGAGAGATTATTGGATTTGATAGAGAAAAAAAATCTGATGCTTGTGAATTAGTTTCTAGTTTAACAGGAGATAACTCTAGAGAAGTTGTTTCTTTTGGAACTGAGGCTGGCTTATTTCAAGAAATAGGAATTAGTACTGTTGTCTGTGGACCAGGATCTATTGAACAAGCTCATAAAGTTGATGAATATATTGTTTTAGATGAAATAAAAAAATGTTTACATTTGCTTGATGGAATCAAGAAAAATTCAATAATTAATTAATTATTCCAACCACTCACTGCTTTAACTTCTAAATATTCCTCTAAACCTAATTTTCCAGCTTCACGTCCTATACCTGAATGTTTGTACCCTCCAAAAGGAGCATCTGGCGCTAGACCTGCTCCATTTATATCAACCATTCCTGACCTAAGTTTTCTAGCAACTCTATTAGCTTTTTTTTGATCTTGAGTTTGTATAAAATTTAATAGTCCATAAGGAGTATCATTAGCTATTGAAATTGCTTCCTCTTCAGTTTCGAAAGGTATGATTGATAAAACTGGTCCAAATATTTCTGTTCTTGCAATTTGCATTTGGTTATTTACGTCTGCAAAAGCTGTGGGTTTAACAAAATAACCTTTATCAAGACCATCTGGTTTACCAATTCCTCCAGCAACTAATTTTGCACCTTCATCAATTCCAACTTGAATTAAAGATTGAATTTTATCAAATTGAGTTTTTGACACTACAGGAC
>MDTB01134436.1_pt1 | contig 11836 bp, 8 predicted proteins | sample 811161 | NCBI WGS metagenome assembly MDTB01 (sample SAMN05326650, study PRJNA326480) | marine metagenome | isolation source: seawater | place: Mediterranean Sea | collected 2009
TACGATAAGGAAAAATATGATGGACTAGCTCTTTATAGAAGCTTTGACCCTTTATTTTTTGGAAAAAAAAAGAGTACTAGAATAAATATTTTTAGTAAATTTAATATTCAAAGGATGTTAAGTGGGAAAACTAAAAGTTTTTCTCTAGATAATGAAAATATTTTAGGAGATAAAACAGAACAAGATGCAGATTTATTAGATTATTTTGGAATAAATGCTGCGATAAATAGCTCTTTTGGTGATTGGAGTTATGCTTTAAATGCTGAAACTAATTCCGCTGATTTTGAAAAATTAGATAAAGCTCTGGAAGGTAAAAGTTATTTGACTAAAAATATTTATTTAAAAAATAGAGAAAATTATTTTGCTAGTGGAGACTTATCTTTTTTCGGAACTTTTCGTGAAAAAACAAATAATGGCTCTCTTGGAGAAATCCTAGTTAATAATTCGTATGGTGTATTGTATGATTTGGAAATTTTTAAAAATAAAAAAAATATAAACTTTACTAGAAATCTGGCTTTGGGATATGGAAATTACGAATCTCCTTCAAGAATAAATTCAAAAAATCTGATTTCAAAAAAGAGATTAAATTTATCTTTAAAGCAAAAAAACGAATATATTCTTTGGCAACCCAAATCTGAAAAATATTTTACTGAGGATTATAAATATAGTCCTTCTATAATTAATCAAGGATTGTTTTGGCTAATCGAGGGGAATGCTGATTTCTTCAGATATGATGATGGAAATAAACAGGATATAGTATTAATTAAATCTGGACCTAAAGTTGTTTTAGGAGCCTTTAAGAAGGATTATCTTGATTATACAGAAATTGAATTATATCCTAGATTTAAATTCAATCGCGGAGATAGTCCATTAAGTTTTGATCAGGTTGTAGATAGTAGTGTTGTTGAATTCAATATTAAGCAAAGATTATATAAAGCTCTAGCAGTAAAGTTTTCGGGTGAGTTTAATTTAGAAAAAAATAATTCTGAGGATAATTTTATTAATCCTACTATAGAAATTTCATGGAACAGAAGAGCTTATAATATTGGCTTATTTTATAATTTAGATAATCAAGAAGGAGGTATTAGTTTTGATATTTATTCCTTTAATTTTAATGGTTTGGGAAGAGAATTTAAGTAATTATTTATAAAAAGATAATCTAAATAGTTTGTATAGGCCTATTCGATAAATTTTATTTTTCATAGAAATCGCTATTAGTTTTTTATGATATTCCTTACTCTATATTAGAAGCTGAAAATTTTAATGGTGTAAATCAATTATTAATTTATGATCATTCGATTGGTACATATCAAGTTTGGTAAACAGATAAGAATTGGCAATTTAGAAAAATAAGAAATTCTTTTAATTTAGAAGATGAAAAATTAAATCAAATAAATGAAAAATTTGGCTCTAATTATTTCTTGAATTTGAAGATTGATGATAGTGGTAATTTTTCTCTTTTGAGAAATAAATTTGGAAATTTTTTTGTTCAAGAAAAATTAAATTCATCAAAATTAATACCTATTATTAGAGACTCAAAATTTGTTGGATTTCATAAAGAACAATCAAACTATAATTTAGTTTTAGTCGAATTTATTAACGGTGTTAATCAGATAGTAGATTTTGTCTATCGTTTTAAATCTGCTTATGTTTGGGAGACAGACTCAAACTGGAATTTTGTTAAGGATTTAAAAGTTATTGGTGTGAATGATCCAGAATTCCAAGAACTAAAGGAAAATCATGGAGTTGATATAAATAATGATGGAATTATAGGTTTTAATTAATCTTTAAATTAAGAATTAAGATTTTTATTTTTGGAAGATTAATAAAATTTGAGTCAAAAAATTAATATTATAAAAATTTAAATATAATAATGTTTATTATTTTAATAAGGTATCTATAAGAAATAAAATTGAATTTAGTAACATTCATTATTCCTGCATATAACGAAGAGGGAGCAATTGGTAAAACTATTGATCAAATAAGAAATATTATGCCAGATGCAAAAATAGCAGTTTGTGATAATAATTCTATTGATAATACTATTAATGAAGCTTTAAATAAAAATGTTGAGGTCTTAAGTGAATCTAGAAAAGGTAAAGGATATGCCGTCTCAAAACTATTCAGATCAATAGATAGTGAAATTTATATAATGGTAGATGGGGATAATACTTATGATTTGCATCAATTAAAAGAAGCATTAAATATTTTTAAAAATAAAAAATTGGATATGATGATTGGAAATAGATTTAAAAGCAGAAAATCTTATATGCGTAAAGGACATAATTTTGGAAATATTTTATTTACAAAATTATTTAAGAAAATCTTTGGTATTCAAACCAATGATGTTTTTTCGGGTCTCAGAATTTTTTCAAGACCATTCGTTAAATCATTCCCAAATTTGAGCAGAGAATTTGAAATAGAAACAGAATTTTCTATTTTTGCAAGCAAAATGAATTTGTCAGTAGAAGAATTCCCTACATTTGTAAAAGAAAGGATTGGTACATCTAGTAAATTAAATTCTTTTAAAGATGGGTTTAAGATTTTATTTTTTGCTACAAGAATAATTCATAGAGAATATCCATATAGGATCTATTTACCCTTATCATTAATCTGTTTTATTACTTCAATAAATAATATTCTTTCAATTTATAGAGAGTTTTTAGAAATTAATATAGTTCCTCGTATCCCAACTTTAGTTATAAGCTCATCTATATTTTTATCTGGTTTATTCTTTATGACTATGGGAATTATTTTAAATAGTATTGATAATCTTCGATATGAACAAAGGAAGATCGCATATCTACTAGCAACAAACCACAAAGATGAATAAGAAAATATTCAGAATTCAGAAATTAGAATTCTTAACTAATTATAAATTTGAGTTTCTTTCTGCAATTATTTTCATTCTAAATTCGTTGATCCATTACAGTTCTCGAGGTTACGACCATTATAAAGATACTTACGGAGTAGATCAGGCTTCATTAGAAAATATTGCAGACAGGATTATTAATGGAGGAACTTTAGTAGGAAATTTATCTCATGGAATTGGATATCCATTATTAATCGCGCCCTTTATAAATATCGCGGCTAATCCTTTTAATATTGGCAGTTTTTTTATTTTTACTTTTTTTGTTGCGACTATCTTTAAAAATATAGATAAATCAATTCAAACCACTAGTAAGAAATTTACTCTTATTTTTTTTATAGTTATCGCTATTTCCTTTTCATCAGACATGTTGTTTTGGATAGTAGGTTCGAGTAATTCACTTGCAGCTTTACTAATCTTATTAACAATATTATGGTCTATTTCTCCAATAGTACCTAAATATCTGCCATATATTTTGGGTATTTTAAGTGGCTTAGTTTTTTCTTCGAGATATGTTGACTATGTATTATTATTTCCAATATATTTTAGTGCAATTTTCAATTATACAAAAATATATAAAAAGAAACTTTTCAAAAGTCTTTTAATAGGATTTTCAATCTCATTTGTTTTTATTTTTTTCACTTTAATTATTCATAAAATAATTTTAGGAAACTTTTTTGCTACTCCATATGATACAAGGATCCCTGATCCCAGCAGATTAGTCAACGCTAATTTTGGAGAAAATATAATGGATCAATTTCAAAATAGATATTTTAGCTGGATCATACCCAATCTATATTCTAATTTTATAGATTATTCTAGCTTTGCTTCACAATTGACAGCACAAGGAACATTTACTGTTTTAAGAAATTTTCCTATATTATTTTTTGCTCCTTTTTCTATTTTTAATGTTCTATTCTTTTATGTTCAATTACCAAAAACGGATTTAAAAAAAAGATTAAACATAACTGTAATTTGTTTAATCCCAACAATATTTATCTGGACTATTTTTTATGCTTCAGGATGGGCTTTTACTGCACATGACTTAAAGTTTTACTGCTTAAGGTATTTTATGGGTTGGACTACTTTATTAGTTTTTATCACATTATATGGATTAACTTTAAAACCTAATTTTAAGGTCTTTTTACTATCTACTATTTTTTATATTTTAATATTTTGCTATCCCTCATATTTTGTAAAAAACGAATTTAAAGATAATGAAATAGTTAATAAAGTGAATGTTTATGATAAGGATTCAGAAATTAGAGAAAAAAAATTTAATTTGCCTATTCCATTCGAGGATGGTAAAAAAAGTTTATTATTTCTTCAAGATGATGGAATTATTATAGGTAACGATAACTATACAAATAATTTGATATTAGGGGAATGTAATATTAAAAAATTAGATAATTATTCCTTGCAAAAAAAGTTAAATTCTTGTAATTTTTTAAATTTAAATCAAGGATATTTACCTGAAAAAGGAATGGAATTCTTACAAGTAAATAAACTTAAAAATTCATATGAAGTAATTTACCAAGTTTTTGAAAATGGAATTCAAACATTAAAAAATTTATCATTATATGTCTCTGATATTGAATTAGAAAACCAAGGTTTAGTTAAACTTATTTTAGATAGTAAAAATAAATATAAAATTGTTGAAAATAAAAAAGAATATTTTGTCAGAAGAAATAATGACTATTATTTGTATGATTTCAAGAATTCTTACTGGCCTGATTGGCAGCTAATCGCAGCTGAAATAATTGATAACAAAAATCAAATATTAACATCAAATAAAAAGGAGCAAATGTTTTGTATTTGGGAAGTAGATCAAAGGTGGAATTATAGAAAAGATAGATTATGCACTGACTTTGGAAATGCTTCGATTGGTAAATATGAAAATGAGTTCCAAATTGATATTAATAATGATGGATTTATAAATAAAAATTTTTTAAAAAATGAAAATTCTCAATTTAAAAAATATATAAATAATAATTCAACTAAGATACTTTACAAAGTAGAACCAATAAAAATGGAAGTAGGTGAATTTAGATTTGTTACGAATAAAATCTATAAAGAAAATACCATATTTAATATAAAGCTTACGAGAACTGGAGATGGAAATTATAAAAACTTTCCTGAGAATGTTTCTTTGAGTTGTGGTGAAGATAGATCAAGCTGTAATGCATATAAAATAGGAAGATTTAATAATTTATGGAGATTATGGATTAAACCAACAAAACCCTATAATTCAATTTCATTTAAAATTGTGGAAATTCCCTTAAATAGACCTATATTTTGGCCTATACAGTATATAACTTTTAAGAATGAATGAAAAATAATTGCATGAGTTGCTTTTAAATTAAAGATTTAAAAATAAAAAATATTTTAATCATTTTTTATCCAGCAAACATTACTTGCATCATAATCGTTAATTCCTTTATCTTTAAGCCACTTTTTTAATTCAAATTCACTCATTTTATGAGACCAATTTTTAGGAATATGTCCGCTATAACCATTAGAAGTTGGGATATCGTTTTTAATAGCAGCCCACATTGCTAAAAGCTGATTATCAACAAAATATTCCCACCATGAACTATCTGGTGAACTAGATAAATAAAAACTTTCACAATTTTTTTTGTTTATAGTAAGCTCTACTTTTTTAGAAATTTCAACTACTTTTGAATCATAAATTTTTGAATCAAAGCGAGGAATTTTAGAAGTTAAATTACCTGATAAAAAAAACATGAATAATATTGCTAATGCAAAAGTCATACTTTTCTTATCTAATCTAAGATGTAATTCATTTAGAGACCAAGCTAATACTGGAGATAATAAAAGAACAATAGGGATCCCAATTCTTGTGACAGCTCTTATTGATGATAGTCCTGGAATAAATTTGAAAATTAAAATCCAGGTTGTCAAAGGTTGTGAACCTCCAAAGCCAATACTTATTAAAAACATTAAAAGACAAATCTGGCCAATTTTGTTTATTTTCCAAGTCCAAAAATGAGGATCTTCTTTTTTTAAATTTTTGAAACCAAACCAAATACCAATAATAATTAGAAATATAAAAGTATACCCTGGAAACAAAGAATGTTCTGAGAAGGGGCCAGGGTAAAAGTCCTGGTTTATTGATTGAATTGGAGCTGGCAATGAAACACTCTTTGGAGTAGATAGGGTATTAAAACCATAAGACCACAACTTAGGTATAAGCCTTGCCACTTCTGACCAAGGGCGTGAGCCGGAGATTCGAGAAAAAATTAAATATTGACTATAGATTTGAACATTAAACCATATTAAAAAAATAAAAAATAAAAAATTAAGGGAAAAATTTATTTTTTTGATTTTATTTTTGAGAAAATCAATATCGAATTTGACTTTTATATTCCTTAAAATGAATTTACTAAAAAGTAAAGTTAGAACTAGCAGACCAGACGCAAGACTGAAGAAAACCCCTTGGTAAAATGCAATCCCGAGTTGCAGTAATAAAAAATTTAATCCTGTTAAAAAGCAAGCTATATTGATAGATATTTTATTCGAAGAACTATATTTTTTGGAATCTAATTTATTTGATTTAAGAATTTTTTGGGAGTTTAAAGATGCTATAAAACTATCTATTGCAAATACTCCTGCAAAACATGGCATTAACTGTGCATGCCCAATTCTAGCAAGGATAGTTAAACTGAAACCCGATAAAATAGAAGCTATTAACCTATAAAGTTTCCTTTGTGTTGCATGCCTACATAATTGATAGCAAGCCACAACATTAGCAGATAAGCAAATAGAAATTAGCAAAGTAAAAGCCTTTCCCTCACTTGAAAATAATCTTAATAGACCATATAAAGGACTCAACAAAATCCAATTATCACTCCATGCGAGAGTATTTATTTCTGGCCAGAAAATTTTTGCATTAAAAATCTCTTCTATATTAAATATATTTTTGCCTTGAAGCAGATATTGCAAATTTCTCTCTAAAAACCAATTATTTAATGAAGCATCTCCAGTATCGCCAGGAACCAATTCAAATATCCTTATAACGGATTTAATGTTTCCATAAATATAATCTGCTAAAAAAGAATTTTTGTAATCTAGTCCAAATAAGAGAACACATATAGTAAAACTTATGAAAAATGCAATAATTTGAAAAGGAATTTTTAATTTCAATTTAACTTTAAATGTAATTTTATTATTTAATCATAAAACCAAACAATATTAAATCTAACAATTTTTCTTAATTTAAAATTTATTTTATTTAAAAACCCAATACTTTTGAAAAATAAATGACACTATTGCTAGCATTGGGATCATTAAAAATGCAATTAGATTAGAAGAGATTCCTAGATTAAAACCAGCCTCAATAACTATAAAATTTAATAACCAAATAATTAACATCAAAATTGTATATCTAGCAATAAATGTTATTTTTTTGTATTGTTTAATCTTAAAAATAAACTTTCCATATATTAAATATCCAATAGTCATATTTATAAACTGACTTATTAAAGTTGATATTAGAATTGGTATGAAATTAAATAAAAGTAATGCTTGTAAGGTAATGTTTGTTAAAAGTGCATTTATAATACCAGCCAGAACAAATTTTCTCTTCTGACCATTATTTCGAGTTAAAAATTCTTTTGATAATTTATTAGTTAATTTATTAATCATAACTTTATCTTTAAATTTTTTTTATTTGATAAATATATAGATGGTATAATACTTAAAATTTTAATATTTTAGTTTTGATAATTAATAGTATTTACTTATGTTTAATATTTAGATGATTAATCTTAAAAAGATAAAATCTATTTGTTGCATTGGGGCAGGATATGTAGGAGGCCCAACTATGGCTGTAATAGCCGATAAATGTCCAAATATTAGGGTAAATGTTGTTGATATCAATCAAGAAAGAATTGATTCTTGGAATGATTTGGACTTGTCAAAATTGCCAGTCTTTGAACCAGGTCTTGCGGATATAATAGGCAGAGTTAGAAATAAGAATTTATTTTTTTCAACTAATGTAGGAAAATTTATTTCAAAATCAGAATTAGTTTTTATATCAGTTAATACTCCTACAAAGAAATACGGAATAGGAGCGGGAAAAGCCAGTGACATTAGTAGTTTAGAAGAATGTACTAGACAGGTTGCAAAATATGCTACTGGGCATACTATCGTTATTGAAAAAAGTACAATTCCAGTCAAAACTGCAGCGGCAGTAAAAGCTATTCTCGAAACAACCCAGAGCGATAATGACCTTAATAAAACCTTCTCTGTTTTGTCAAATCCTGAATTTCTTGCGGAAGGAACTGCAATTAAAGATCTTGAAAATCCCGATAGAATTCTAATTGGGGGCGATGATAATGATGCTATAAATCTTCTAAAAGATATTTATCTAAATTGGGTAGATATAAATAAAATAATCACTACAAATCTTTGGAGCAGTGAGTTATCTAAATTAGCTTCGAATGCTTTTCTTGCTCAAAGAATAAGCTCGATTAATTCTTTTTCAGCATTATGTGAAGAAACTGGAGCAAATATCGATGAACTTAAAAGAGCTATTGGAACAGATAAAAGAATTGGCCAATATTTTCTAAATGCTGGTCCAGGTTTTGGTGGGAGTTGTTTTCAAAAGGATATCCTTAACCTAACTTATCTCTCTGAACACTTTGGTTTACCAGAAGTGGCAGCATACTGGGAGCAAGTTATTAATATAAATAATTGGCAGCAATATAGGATATATAAGACAGTTTTAAATAAATTATTTGGAACTTTAAGTAATAAAAAAATTTCAATATTTGGCTTTGCTTTTAAAGCAGATACAAATGATACAAGAGAGTCACCAGCTATAAAAATATGTAAATATCTTTTAGATGAAAATGCTTCAATAGTAATTCATGATCCAAGAGTAAATGAATCAAATATAGATATAGATCTAAAAGACTATATAAAACTTAAGTTTTCTAAATGGGAAGTCTCTAGTGACTTTGAATTAGCGGCTAAAGATAGTGATGCAATAATTATACTTACAGAATGGGATATTTATCAAAAAATTGACTGGTTTAAAATTGAGAAACTAATGAGAAAACCAGCTTGGGTTTTTGATACGAGAAAGTTAATTGAGCCAAATGTTATAAAAAAAACTAATTTAAATTTTTGGCAAATAGGATATGGGCTTAATTAAAATAAAAAATTTCAAAGAAAATGTAACTTAATGCGTTAAGATAAATCTAATAAAACTTAGTATGAAATTATCAATCATAATTCCTTGTTACAACGAAAAAAAAACAATAGAAGAAATAATTAAAGCTGTAACAAATTGTCCTGTAATTGATAAGGAAATTATAATAGTAGATGATTTTTCAACTGATGGAACAAGAGAAATATTAACTAAAATTCCAGATATTAAAATTGCATTTCATAGCAAAAATATGGGTAAAGGAGCAGCTTTAAGAACTGGATTTAAACTTGCAACTGGAGATATTTGTATTGTTCAAGACGCTGATCTTGAATATGATCCCCAGGAACTTCCTTTAGTTATAAATCCAATCTTACAAAATAAAGCCGATGTTGTTTTTGGTAGTCGATTTTTAAGTGGTAGGCCTCATAGAGTGGTTTATTTTTGGCACAGTGTTGGTAACGGAGTTCTTACTTTATTGAGTAATTTTTTTACAGATTTAAATTTAACTGATATGGAAACCTGTTATAAGGCTTTTAGAACCGAAATAATTAAATCAATTAAAATACAAGAAAATAGGTTTGGATTTGAACCAGAAATTACTGCTAAAATTTCAAAAAAGAATTTACGAATATATGAAGTAGGTATTTCATATTATGGAAGAACTTATGCAGAAGGCAAAAAAATAGGCTGGAAAGATGGATTTAGAGCCATTTACTGCATCTTAAAATACAACTTATTTAGGTGAGATATGGATAATAAAATTAATCTAGTTACAGGTGGAACAGGATTTTTAGGTTCTCATTTGATTGATAATTTGATGAAACAAGGAGAATTTGTTTTTTGTTTAGATAATAACTTTACTGGTAAAGATGAAAATATTAAAAATTGGATAGGTAATAATAACTTTGAACTTATAAAACATGATGTTAGTCATCCTATCTCTTTGGAAGTCGACAGAATTTGGCATTTAGCCTGTCCAGCATCCCCAGTACACTACCAAAAAAATCCTATAAAAACTGCAAAAACTTGTTTTTTAGGTACATTAAATATGCTTGGACTTGCTAAAAAAAATAAATCTCAAATTCTTTTGGCTAGTACAAGTGAAATTTATGGCGATCCTGAAATACATCCTCAGACAGAATCATATAAAGGTTCTGTAAATCCAATAGGGATAAGAGCTTGCTATGACGAAGGAAAAAGAATTTCAGAAACACTTTGTTTTGATTACCTTAGAGAACACAAAATTGATATAAAAGTAATGCGTATTTTTAATACCTATGGTCCTAGGATGAACTTAAATGATGGAAGAGTGATAAGTAATTTAATTGTCCAATCTTTGAGAAATCAGGATTTAACTATTTATGGTGACGGAAGTCAGACTAGATCATTTTGTTTTGTCGATGATTTAATAAATGGGATGATGAAATTAATGAATAGTGAACACAATGGCCCAGTGAATATTGGAAATACTGATGAATATACTATTAATCAAATTGCTGAGATTATTATAAAACTAATAAATCCTTCATTGAAAATTATCAATAAACCTTTGCCTCAAGATGACCCCTTAAAAAGAAAACCAGATATTAATTTGGCAAATAAATTATTAAGTTGGACGCCAGAAGTCAATTTAAAAGAAGGTCTTAAGAAAACCATACCTTGGTTTGAAAAAGAATTGAATAGATACAATAACCAATAACTATATTTCTATAATAATTTTTAAGAAGAACAATTTATAGGTTCCATTATTTTATCAATTCCTGAATATTAAGATTAAACTCATTATTAATTTGTTTATTAATAAGATAATATCTTTTTAGTCTATTGAACTTATCTTCCGTGCTTAAATTATGCGATTCATTATTTTCAAATATATTTTCTAATTTATCAAGCCAAGAATTGTAATTTGTAAGAGATGTTAAATTTATATATTTATTAAAATCTTTTAAATTATAAATTTCTTGATGTGGTTTAATATCACTAACTAGAGATTTAATTCCCATTGAAGCAGCATCAAGAACAGGAATCCCAAAGCCCTCTATGAAAGATGTAGAAATAAAAGCTCTTGCATTTAGATATAGTAATAACTTTATCTTTTCCTCTACATATCCAGTATAAATAATATTTTTATCAGAAAATCTTCTTTGAATTTGTTTACAGTATTGATTTGGTTTTAGATTACCAATTACGCAAATTTTAAAACTACTATTTTTATTTAAGTTTCTGTAATCACAAAAAATTTCTAGAGCTGTTTCTAAATTTTTTCTTGGTTCAATACTAGAATTGAATAAAATATATTTATTTGAAGTCAGATTTTTATTGCCGAATCTAAATTGATCAATTTTTAAAAGAGGTTTAATATTTTCGTCATCTAATGAGCACTCATATTCAATAGCTTTATGCACTTTTTTTTGAAGTTTTAAAGAGGGGGGTTGAATAACAACTTCTGAACGATTGTGATATTTTATATTCTTAAAGCGCTCGTAGAATAAGTATTCATATTCTGACTTTGTATAATTAGAAATGTATATTCTTCTATCTGTTTGTAAAGCTACTAATAATCTTCTAAAAAAATGTTTTGGATTATCATCCGATGGAATCAATATGGGTATTAGATCATGAATTGTTTGAATTGTTTTGATATTATTAATACTTATACAAAGTGGGCAAGTAGTTATAAATACATCAAAATTTTTAAGTTTAAGTTTTACAGGAGGAAGATTGAGAATGGAAGATATACTTCCTTTTTCATAAATATTTTTTGAAGATACAATACCATCAATGTTTTCAAA
>MDTB01102940.1_pt1 | contig 11835 bp, 11 predicted proteins | sample 811161 | NCBI WGS metagenome assembly MDTB01 (sample SAMN05326650, study PRJNA326480) | marine metagenome | isolation source: seawater | place: Mediterranean Sea | collected 2009
GTGTCTTGCTGATCATCAATCGCAGTTATATCATCATTATTTTCAGCATTAGGATTAATATCAAGATCATCAAAGTCGGTTAGGCTTTGCGGTGAATTATCAATATCCGAAGCAGGCTGGCTAACTCGATCATCGTCTTCGTTTTCAGGAGCATCCAGATCAGGCATGAGCAGATGCAATTTACCCATTTTCTCTGCCAACTCAACAATCGCATCATAGAGATCGCCAAGCCCCTCACCATGTGCCGCCGAAACGCCAATCGGTTGATCCAGCCCTAATTGCCATGCTTCCATTAACCCATCACGGCCAGCCTTGCCTTCGCATTTATTACCTACCGCGAATACCGCCGCACCTGACCGTCTAATCGCATTAGCAAAGAAAATATCGGCTTCTGTTATGCCAGACCGCGCATCAAAAAGCAGCAATGTCAGATCACTATTGGCAATGGCATATTCGGTTTGCCGGCGCATTCTATCTTCCAGACTGCCTTTGCTTGATTCTTCCAGTCCAGCCGTATCAATTAAGCGAAACTCCAACCCTGCAAGCTTTCCAAGCCCCTCACGCCGATCTCGTGTCACCCCAGGGCGATCATGGACAATGGCATGTTGGCGTCCAGTCAGACGATTAAAGAGGGTAGATTTGCCAACATTGGGGCGACCTACAATTGAAATAGCAAATTCCATTGTGATCAGATGCCTTAGCGAAACGCATAAAGACGACCGGAATCATCCAACAGGATAAAGCTGCCACCTGATACAATAGGCGGCGCAGAGATTTTATTTGCGAGGGACATATTGCTCAACATCGCACCCGTATCAGGGTCAAGGAAATAGGCGCGCCCATTTTGATCAAGAACAATCACCTGACCCCCCGCAACGATTGGCCCTAGATGCCTGATCGGTTTGTCAGACACATTGACATCTAATGGGATCGCCCCGGGCAGGCTAGATATCCAGCGCAATGCCCCATCATTGCGGCGTAGCGCATAAACTCTGCCCTTGGTGCTAACAACAAATATTGAATTGCCAGCCACCCACGGCATTTGATGCGATGGCAACATGATCTCCCACGCAAGGCTACCGGTGCGGGTGTTAAACGCCGCAAATCGGCCTGACATGCTACCAGCATAGACGATGCCGCCAGCATGCACAGGATGACCGACAATTGTATTAATTTGATCAAGCGCTGTTTGCGGCAGCAAGCTGGCCAAATTATCACCCCATAAAAAGCCACCCTGACTAAGGTCAAGGGCAGATATTTCTGCATCATTACCAGCAAAGATGACTTCATTTTTTGCAATAGCAGGCGATGAAACACCAAGCACACGAGTGGTTTCAGGATTGCCGACCCGTGACCACAAAAACGTGCCATCAGTTTTATTCAAAACAATCAATCGTCCATCAAAATCGGTGATAGCAAGCCCTTGATCAGATACCGTAGGGCCGCCTAAAATTGGCAAATCAAACGTCTCGCGCCAATTTTCTTCACCTGTTGCGGCATCAAGGCTAACAACGACATTACCGCCAGCATGGGCATATAGCTGATCATCATTAAACGCTAACCCGCCAGCAATACCAGGTTGAGTATCATCAATCTGCTGTTCGATTTGCCGCGACCAGACAATGCTTCCGTCTTCTATATTTAATGCTGTCACCATTTTATCAGGGGTTATCGCAAACACCATTCCACGGCTTGCCACAGGTGCCGCCATTAATGTGCCAAAATCCGCGCTATCCCCAATGTTAGCTGACCACGCTTGCTCAAGCGGCAAATCAAGTGCCAAATGACCACCAGCATGTGACGCCAGCAAGCCCGGATGGCTGTATATAATGTTAGGGATATCCTCACCAATCATGGCGCCTTCATTTGTGGCGGCATCATCTGTGGTTGGCAAGGCAATCAGATCAAGGATTTCAGAACGTTCACCCGGCAGAATAACATCCTTTTCACCACATGCCGCCAGCCCCAGTATAGAAGCAGACATAACCGCAGATATTGCAACAATCCTCAAGCCAATTGATTTTGCACGAATGAACACTTGGTTGCTCCGATCTTATTCTTTAGTTGCCAGAACTTGCTCTAGTAATTGTTGTCTGGCTCTGGCGCGGGGGGTTAACGGGGAGGCAAGTGATTTCCATGTCTGCAAATATGCCATTGCACTTGCCGCATCACCCTGCTCAAGACTAATGGCAATCTGCCATTCCAGCTTGAGAGAAGCCCATGGGCTTTCATTATGATCAATCCTGTCCAGTCTCGCCATTTTTTCATCTAAAGAAACACCATCAGAGGCATGGATAACCGACAGGATTAAAGCCCCCTCACGATAAACGCCCTCTAAATTGGTATCTTCGGCAAGGCCTAGATATAAAGCCTCCGCTCTAACAGCATCAGATTTAGCCAATTCAGCTGCGGTCGCAAATTGCGCCAGCATGCCGTAGCCACTGCTTTCATCCGTCAAATCTGCCAGATTGCCAACAATATCATCAGATAGAACCGCCGCCTGATACTGATTGGCAACATTTTCACGATGCGCCTGATCCCAATATATATACGCCTGCCTTGCCCCAACCAGAACAATAATGGCTAATATTCCGCCAATCACATAGCCACCATAGCGGCGCATCATTAAACGAGCACGGTCAGCACGCAGTTCTTCGTTAATTTCGTGAAAAATATCGCTCATTATTCATCCCGTCTCTTGACCAAGTCCTATATAGACATGCAACATAATAGAATTGGATAGCATAATCCAGTATAGAACGAAATGAAATGCCGCAAATCAAAGGAGATGATGCTATATGCATGTGGTTAGAGACGGGACAGACACGAAAACCAAGTCAGTGGCAGGGTATTTTTCCCGCACAGAATTAAATCAAATTCTAAATATCTATGCCAAATATGTTTCCGCTGGTGAATGGCGTGACTATGCGCTTGATCATCTGGATGGATTAGCAATCTTTTCAATCTATCGCAGCTGCGTTGAAACCCCTATTTTCACGATTGAAAAACACAAATTAAAAGGCCGTGATCGGTGGCAGTATCAGTTGCGTGACCGCCGCAAATTACTAAAGACCGCTGGCCGTATTGATGCTATTCTAAATACATTGAAAACCTTACCCAAGCTGGTACATAGTTGAATACATGCAGAGATAAGAGGATATCATGGAAGCCGGTGAAACAAGTCAAATTGAAACCTATTTAAAAGCAAAGTTTAATAATACCACTATTCGCGCACGGCCACGATCAGATGATGTAGCGGAAAGCTCTGCTGAAATATCTATGGATGGTGAGTTTATTGGCGTCATTTTTAAAGATACCGAAGATGGTGACGTTTGCTATCATTTTCAAATGACTATTCTTGCCGAAGATATGGAATAACATCGGTAGCCTGAGCATAGTCAGCTATTGGCATCATCAGCTTAGTTTTGCTGCTTTGATGGTGCTTTGGTGTTTTTATAAATGACCCCCAAATGCTTTTCCCCTCTTGCCTTTGCCAGCAGCATTTGCTTTTGGCGTTCAGCAAAGCGGCGGCGCTTATCTTCGCTGGTCTGATCAATGCAATTCGGACAGCTCACTCCTGGCTGATAATCCTCATGCGCCTTCTCATCAGGAGTAAGCGGCATCCGGCAAGCATGGCACAAATCATAATCGGTTAGGGTTAAGTCTTGGCCAACCGCCACACGATCATCAAAGACAAAACAATCACCTTGCCAGAGGCTCTGTTCGGCTGGAATATTTTCAAGATAGCGCAAAATGCCGCCTTTCAGATGATAGACTTCATCAAGTCCTATTTTCTTGGCAAAAGCCGTTGATTTCTCACATCGGATACCGCCCGTACAAAACATGGCCAGCTTAGGTTTGCGGCCTTGTTTTTCCCATTCAGCTTTTTGCTGTTCCAGCCATTGCGGAAACTCTCTAAAGTTAGTCGTATGTGGATTAATCGCCCCTTTGAAACTGCCAATAGCGACTTCATAATCATTGCGCGTATCAATGACCAGCGTATCTGGATCACTAATCACATCATTCCATTCTTCGGCATTAACATAAGTGCCAGCATGCTCAGATGGATTGATGCCTGCCACCCCCATGGTGACAATCTCAGGCTTGATTTTTACCTTTAGTCGGCGAAATGGCAATTCTAGCGCGGATGAGAATTTAATCTCCATTCCGGCGCATCCATCCAGCCCGTTTAGATATTCTGTCAAGGCTGAAATAGCGTCGGCAGAGCCTACCACAGTGCCATTAATGCCTTCATGGGCGATGAGAATCGTGCCTTTGATCGCATGGCTATCACAAAACGCATAAAGCGGGTCACGGATCACTTTTGGATCAGGGAAATGGACAAAATGATAAAGCGCAACGACGCGATAGGGTAAATTATCCGGCATAGCCGTCACCGATTATTTCAATTGAAAATTATCAATACACCGCCGCATCGCTAGCGGCAAGACCTGACTGGCAAATCAAACGCCCAATCTAGTTTAAGGCAAGTATCAGCTTTTGACTATTGGGAGGTCATTATTAAATCTGAATAAATAATGAAGTTAACACGCCTAGCAGTGAACAAATTCCAAGCACATAAATAATACTGATATGTCGGCAGCATCTAAATACTAAGCAACTCTCTCGATTATCTTAAATTTGCTTGCGCTTGACAAAATTAGAGATCATCCCACGTTTGAATAACAATGACCACTTCGACTAAATTTCATCTGGAGAACAGACAATTGAAAAATTTCCTTCGCGTATCCACTCTTTGTGTGTTTTTGTTCTCGCCAGTTGCTGCCTATGCAGATAACAGCCTCAGTCAAACGGAATGTCAAAAGCTTAAAAAAGATATAGTAACATATGTTAAAGACCGGCTTGCAGAAAAGGACTATTTAGCCATTGACCGCGCCAAGGACAAGGCTGATGGCTATGGCAGTTGGGTGGATGTTAAAGGTTATGGTAGAGCCTCCTGTGCGTTGAACGTATACGAGCATCTATGTTCTAGCGATTGATAAATCTTCCATCCAGCCCGATTAAAAAAAACAACTGATCCAAATTCTAAATTGCCAAACACCAAACTTGTTTTGTTTGATGAAAGCCTTATTACCGAAAATGCCTGTTTTTGACATCAAGCCACAAACAATCCTTTCATCCAAAACTAAAAATGAATTGTGTCAGTCATTAAATGAAATTTCGTAATCTGAGCAGTTTTTGTTGTTTGGCATATCTAACTTATGAGGTAATTTGTGGTCTGCTGAAACATCAGAATATTTGGAAAAAGTTAATTCCAAAACTATTGGCAAATCATCATCTGCCCTTATCGGAGCGTAATTATTGGCATGAATATGAACTAAATTTAAACTGAATTGATTTATGAACTGTTCGATTTTATTTAGATGTATGTCAACATCATGCAACTCAATCACCATACCGGTAATTCTTTCTTCGTTAGCAACAATGTCATGCAAGAAACGGTATTCAGAACCTTCTATATCAATTTTTAAAAAAATATTCTTGCTGTTGGTTTCATTAAGCACGTCCGCAAAAGTGCAATGAATATTGCCAAGTGAATTTAAGCCAACAAACTTTTTAATATGCTCATGCTTGCCCCTAAAAAATTGTCTATAAGAAAGAAATTTTCTGAATGCATAAAGATTGAATGGATTTTTAATAGTTCCAACAATCACTCGCTTTAACCAAAAGCGGAAATTTACGGACGCATCATATGCAACTACTTCAACGTCATTTCGACGAACGAAATCTTCTTCAAAACTCCAATCATCACAAATACCTAATCCTATAAGTAAATCTGATTTTTCAATATCTGACTGCGAAACGAGATAACCACCGTCATAATCCCTTCCAATTCTTACTAAATCTGTTGCTTGCTTTATTGAAAAGAAATTTGGCAGGCGTGCTCTCATATTTTTCTCGTTTTTTTTAATAGCTGCGGTAGTCTCTAACTACTTTATAACTAATAAAATATACATATCAATAACTTAGTATACTAAACCTATTCCCACTCAATCGTGCCTGGGGGTTTTGACGTGATATCATAAGTCACGCGGTTAATCCCCTTAACCTCATTGACGATACGGGTCGCAACATGGGTCAGAAACTCATGGCTAAAGGGATAGACATCGGCGGTCATGCCATCGGTTGAAGTCACAGCGCGGATCGCCACCGCATAATCATATGACCGCGCATCGCCCATAACGCCAACCGATCGCACAGGCAATAAGACGGCAAAGGCCTGCCATATCTCATCATAAAGACCAGCTTGACGGATAGCATCCAGATATACCGCATCCGCCGCCCGCAATAAATCCAGCTTATCGCGTGACACCGCCCCCGGAATACGGATAGCCAGCCCCGGACCAGGAAACGGGTGCCGCCCAACCAGTGTTTCCGGCATGCCAAGTGTTCGCCCTAATTCACGCACCTCATCCTTAAACAAGGCGCGTAAAGGTTCAACCAACTCAAGCGCCATATCATCAGGCAGGCCGCCAACATTATGATGCGATTTGATCGTCACACTAGGCCCACCTGTCACCGACACACTCTCAATCACATCAGGATAGAGCGTGCCTTGCGCCAGAAATTGAGCGCCTTCAATGCGCGCTGCCGCCTGATCAAAAATATCAATAAAAGCAGCACCAATGATTTTGCGCTTTGCTTCAGGGTCAGCAACGCCATCTAGCCGCGCCAGAAACATATTAGCAGCATCTTCATGGATAAGCGGGATATTATATTGCCCGCTAAAGAGGCTGATCACTTCCTCAGCCTCGCCTTGCCGCATCAACCCATGATCAACAAAAACACAAGTCAGCCGATCACCTATCGCTTCATGGATCAGCACCGCCGCCACTGAGCTGTCTACACCACCAGAAAGCCCGCAAATCACTTTGCCATCATCACCAACCTGCGCCCGGATAGCAGCAATCGCTTGCTCGCGATAAGATGCCATCGTCCAGTCACCAGCACAGCCGCAAATGCCTTTCGCAAACCGTTCAAGCAAGCGTTTGCCATCAGGAGTATGGACGACTTCGGGGTGGAACTGAACGCCATAAAACTGTCGCGACTCATCTGCAATTGCCGCAAATGGGGCGCCTTTGCTCGTGGCAATAACCGCAAATCCAGCAGGTAGATGATCAACCTTATCACCATGCGACATCCAGACCTGATGCTGGGTTTTCATATCCCACAGACCTTCAAAAAGCGCCGAAGATGCCTCAATCGTTAATTCAGCACGGCCAAACTCGCGCGTTGAGCCTTTGACTACCTTACCGCCAAGCTGTTCACACATCGTTTGCTGGCCATAACAAATGCCCAAGACTGGCACATCCATTGAAAACACCTGTTCAGGCGTACGCGGAGAGCCAGCATCAATAACAGACATCGGACCGCCTGACAGAATAATGCCTTTAGGCTGCATATTGGCGATAGTATCAGCGCTGGTTGTGTAGGGCAGAATCTCTGTATATATGCCAGTCTCACGCAGACGGCGGGCAATCAGCTGCGTGACTTGTGAGCCAAAATCAAGAACAAGAATGCGATCAGTCATTACATATTATGCCGATAATTAGGCGCCTCGCGGGTGATGGTCACGTCATGAACATGACTTTCTTTCAACCCAGAACCCGTGATCCGAACAAATTGACATTGCGTCTGCATCGCCGCAATCGTTTGGCATCCAGTATAGCCCATAGCCGCCCGCAAGCCGCCAATCATCTGATGAATAACGGCACCAGCAGACCCTTTATAGGGGACTTGCCCCTCGATCCCTTCGGGAACGAGTTTCAGGGGCTGAGAGACTTCGGCCTGGAAATACCGATCAGCTGAACCGCGTGCCATCGCGCCAATTGAACCCATGCCGCGATAGGCTTTATATGATCGCCCTTGATAGAGGAATACCTCCCCCGGAGTTTCATCAGTTCCGGCCAGCATTGTTCCGATCATCACCGCATCGGCACCAGCGGCAATCGCCTTTGCCAAGTCACCTGAATATTTAATGCCGCCATCAGCAATCGCAGGAACGCCATGTTTGTGGCACATGGCAGAGGCTTCCATGACGGCGGTTAATTGCGGCACGCCAACACCCGCAACCATGCGCGTTGTGCAAATTGAACCGGGGCCAATACCGATCTTAATGGCATCCGCACCAGCATTAATTAAGGCTTCAGCGCCCTCAGCAGTGGCAATATTACCGCCAATAATCTGAACATCATAGGACAGGCCGCGAACCGTGCTTACGGTTTCTATCACGCCAGCCGAATGGCCGTGGGCTGTATCAATCACAACGACGTCAACCCCTGCCGCAATCAATGCCTCGGCGCGGGTAATGCCCGCCGCACCCGTTCCGACAGCCGCCCCGACCATCAACCGGCCTGAGCTGTCTTTCGATGCATTAGGATAGTTTTCTGACTTTTCCATATCTTTGACCGTGATCAGCCCAACACAATGCTTATCCTTATCAATCACCACCAGCTTTTCGATACGGTGCTTATGCAACAGCCGCCGCGCCGCATCAGGGGTAATATCATCAGTTACGGTGATGACTTCATGAGTCATCATATCGCTGACAGGCTGTTTCGGGTCTGTGGCAAACCGGACATCTCGATTTGTCAGGATACCAACCAGGGTTTTATGCTTGGAAGACACAACAGGAATACCGCTAATCTTATGATGGCGCATCAAATCAAGCGCATCAGATAGCGTTTTATCATCCGAAATCGTAACTGGATTGACGACCATTCCAGCCTCATATCGCTTGACAGAAGCGACTTGCGTTGCTTGCTCATCAGGCTCAAGGTTTTTGTGAATAATGCCAATTCCACCATGTTGCGCCATAGCAATAGCCAGCTGGCTTTCTGTTACCGTATCCATGGCCGCAGATATCAGGGGAATATGCAAGGATATCCGGCGCGTTAGCTGCGTCCGTGTCTCTGCATCTGCTGGCAGAACTGATGATGCGGCTGGTTTCAACAACACATCATCAAAGGTTAGGGCTTCGGGAATTTGTGAGGTTAAGTCTGGCATGATGCCTCCGCTTGGTCGGTGGCTATTATCTATACCTAATGCAATCACATCTGAAAAGATGAAAGTCTTCAATCAGCAAACAAATAATCGTCTGGGACGCCTTTGAAGCCTGTGCATAGAACATATATTTCGACAGATTCAGACCGACTGGCATCAGGTTTGATATGTTTGACCTGATCAAAGGATTGCCGCATCACGGTTAGCAAATCAATTTCTGCCCCACCTTGAAAACATTTAGACAAAAAGCCGCCCCCCGGCACCAATACCCGCAAAGCCGTATCAAGTGCCATTTCCAATAACGCGGTTGTCCTTAAATGATCAGTGGGGCGGTGGCCAGTTGTATCTGCCGCCATATCACTAATCACCCAATCGGCTTTACCATCAATATAGGCAACAAGTTCAGCCAGTTTTTCATCATCATTAATATCACCTTTAATGATCAATGCACCATTAACAGCGTCAACATCCAGCAAATCAATTCCAGCCAGTTTACCCTTGCCCTGATCGAGACCAATCCGCTCTGCTGTCACTTGCAGCCAACCACCAGGCGCAGAGCCAAGATCAAGGACGGTCTGGCCAGATTTGAATAGCCTATGTTTATGGTCGATTTGTTCAAGTTTCAGCGCCGCCCGTGACCGATAGCCTTTACTCCTTGCCTCGGTAACATATGGATCATTAATCTGCCGCTCTATCCAGCGGCGAGACGAGGCGCTAAGGCCTCTTTTCTTTTTAACCTTGCTAGTTAAACCGCCCTCACCGCGATAAGACCTGCCGCTTGAACCTTTATTATCTTTCCGAATAGTCATGGCTGATATTGTCAGGTTAAATCACGGAAAAAGCAACTCTGTGCCCCGGTATGACAGGCAGGCCCCGTTTGTTTCACCTTTAATAAGATCGCATCCATATCACAATCCAGATAGGCTGAGATTAGCTCTTGCGTATGGCCAGATGTCTCACCCTTACGCCATAATTGTTGTCGTGAGCGCGAAAAATAAGTCACTTGTCCCGTAACCAGCGTTTGCGTCAAGGCATCACTGTTCATCCAAGCCAACATTAGCACATCATTAGTATCAGCGCATTGAGCGATTGCCGCGACCAATCCATCAGCGTTATATTCAACTTCGTCAAGCAACGGATGTGTCATGAATTATCCTATTCTGCACTCAATTGGCGGCGGAAAAACCGACCAAATATTAATCGGAAGACGCGATTGATATCAAGGCCAATGGCTAACACAGATGGCACAACAAACAAAACCAGCAATGTTGTTATCGCCAGACCAAAGACAATTGTTGTTGCCATTGGAATTAAAAACTGCGCTTGTAACGAGCGTTCAAACATTAACGTTGACAAGCCGCATATGGTCGTCACTGAGGTCAGGATGACCGGGCGCAGACGATCGGTTGCCCCCGATACAATAGCAACCATATAATTGCCATCCGATTCTTCCATCCGGCGTTCAATCGTTGCCACCAGGATAATCGAGTTATTGACGACAATTCCAGCCAGCGCAATCAGCGCAAACATTGATAAAATGGTCATAGTCAGCCCCATCACATAATGCCCAAGCACCGCCCCAATTAGCGCAAATGGGATCATAATCATAACAGCTAATGGCTGTGTCCATGATGAGAACACCCATGAAAGAATGATATAAATCGAAATTAAAGCCAGCAATGCCCCGCTTCCCATATCAGCAAAGGCTTCGGCTTGTTCTTGATCACGACCATCAAAGCGATAGCGCAATCCATATTTCTGGGCAATATCTTCAAGACCTGCGTCTTTGACAATTTCGAGGGCTTCAGGGGTTGATATCACATTGCCACTCAAATCCCCCTTGATCGCGACTTCGCGGAAGCCATCTTGGCGCTTAATCACAGAGAAACCGAGACGATTTTCGACCGTCGCTACCTCACGCAGTTGCACATAAGCTCCCATCGGAGTAATGATACGAATATCGCCGATATTATCTGTCGAAACCTCATCTTCGGGCAGCGATAATCTGACTGTCACCTCTTCATCGCCGCGCGGGAATCGCGTAACAACCGCGCCATCCAAAGATGCCCGCAGCTGCTGGCCGATGGAAAATACGGTTAATCCTAGCGACTGAGCATAAGGCGTAATGCGGACAATGCGTTCTTCTGCGCCATAGGATAAATCCTCAGTCACGCCAGACGCGGAAGGCACCGCCTTGACCAATATTTCAACCTCTTGGGCGGCGGCTTTCAATTTATCCAAATCATCGCCCATCAAGCGGACATCCATATCACGGCCTGGCGGCCCCCCACGCGGCGCCCGAATGGTCAGGCGCTGAAGCCCTGAAACCGTGTTAACCTCAGATTGCCAAGCCGTCAGAAAATCATCAATGCGAACCGATCTTTTATCCGCCGTTAACAGCTCAGCCACAATACCGGCGCGCGTGTCATTAGCACCTATCACCCCTTCATCAGGGTTATCACTAAGCGTCTGGCCGAGCGTTGCCATGTGAAACTGGATCAGCCCGCCTTTGCCATCGGTGACTTCGGCTTCTGCGCGCAGTAAGGCGGCTTCCAATTCGGTCAGCATTTCATCAGTCTGACTACGCGACGTCCCCGGCGCCATCACAATATTACCAAAGGCAATATCGGCTTCGGGGGATGAGAAAAAGACAAAATTAACGCGGCCGCCAGCCATCATGCCAACCGAAAAAAGCAATAAGGATAGACTTATCGCCATTGTGGCATAGCGCCAGTTAACCGCCAGTTGCACTAACCAGCGGAAAGGGCCATTGCGGAAACGATTAAACTGGCGGTCAAAATGATAACGGAA
>MDTB01198454.1_pt1 | contig 11835 bp, 9 predicted proteins | sample 811161 | NCBI WGS metagenome assembly MDTB01 (sample SAMN05326650, study PRJNA326480) | marine metagenome | isolation source: seawater | place: Mediterranean Sea | collected 2009
TAAGAGGAGACTTACCTTTATATTCTGTTCTCAAAGCCATTAAACCTGGCATTTCAGTTTCTGCTAATGAAATTTCTTTTCGCCCGAAATCTGCAAGACTAATATCCTTTACTTTAAAATCTTCTGACATAATTCGTATCTATGTAACAATTTAATATAAAATTATCAACTAATTGATTTGTATTATTTATAAATTGGAAGTTGTACTTCGATTCTAGCACCTTTTTTATTATTTTTTTGATTTGAGGCAATAATAGAGCCCCCGTGAAGTTCTATGATATTTTTTACTATATTTAGTCCTAATCCTGAATGTTCCCCAAATTTTTGTGGTCTATTACTGTAAAATCTATCAAAAATTTTATTTATATTTTTTTCATTAAATCCAGGACCCTCGTCCTCGATAATCAAAAGCGCACTATTTTTTTTGATACCACAAGTAACTAATATTTTGCTATTTAAGGGACTAAATGAAATTGCATTATCCAGCAGATTTGCAATAATTTGTTCGATTTTACTTTCAACAGCTAAAATATTAATTTTTGACTCATTAAGGTTTGAATTACTGGTGCTTATTATTATGTTTTTATGAGAATTTAATAAATCACTATTAAAATCTTCCACTACAGAGTTTACTACATTTAATAAATTTATTTTTTTCATTTTTTCTCTTGATAAAGATGCTTCATCTTTTAACATTTGTGAATAGTCAGTAATTAATCTCTCGATTCTCTCTACATCATGACTGATGACCCTTATTAATTTTTTTCTTTTTTCACTATCATTTGTATCGTCTAGTACTTCAGATGCACCTTTTAAAGATGTTAGGGGATTCCTTATTTCATGAGCTAAATCAGAAGAAAAAGTTTCTGCCACATCTATTCTTTTATAAAGATTTTCTGTCATTTCTGTTAAAGATCTTGAAAGTTGCCCTACTTCGTCTTTTCTTAATAAATATTTTTCATTTTTTCCAATTTTTTCATCTTTTTCCTTTATTGCTTTTGTATATGAAACTAAAGCTCTTATAGGTTTTAAAATATATTTATTTAAGAAAACTGAAAAAATAAAAATAACAAGCGCTACAAAAAAAACAGTTCTTAATATAAAATTTTTTCTTTCATCTACTGCTAATAAAATATCACTAGCAACTTCAGAAACAACTATATAACCCTTGTTACTTCCTTCTATTACAACTGGTTTCACAGTGATAACATAAAAAGTATTATTTATATTCTCGCTGATAACTAACTTTTCGATTTTATTTTCTTTTGAATAATTTCTTACATAATTTTCAGTATTAAAAGTTATATTTTTTTTTAATTTTTCTGTTTGTTTTTCACTCAATTTTTCTTCAGAACTATCAATAGGTGTTTCTTGTATATTTTGATTTTTGACAAAAGCATCTTCCGCTAAGTCTAGGGTGTCTGTGTCAGCTAATAAATTTATATTTAAATCATAAAGTTGAACACGATCTAAATTTTGAAATAAAAATCTTGTTGATAATAAAAATTCTATAACACTTTCTTTTCTAAACTCAACATTCAGTCTTTTAATATGATCTATGGTATTATTTATAATTTTTATATGATGGTTAGATCTATTTTTTATTAGATTTGGCTTAATATCACTTAAATATAATAAAGTGAAAATGCCTAGTACTAAAAAAATAATAAAATTAAAAACTAAAAACTTTTTAAGTATAGAGCTTGAACTAAAAAAACTAGATTTCATTAACTAACATTCCACCTATATCCACTACCATATCTTGTCTCTATTGCTGAAAAATCTTGATCTACTTTTTTAAATTTTTTTCTAATTCTCTTAACATGACTATCTATTGTTCTGTCTTCTATATCGTTATTATCTTTATAAGCTATATCCATTAATTGTGCTCTTTCTTTAATTATACCTGGACGTTTTGCTAATTCTTTAACTATTAAAAATTCTGTAGTTGTAAGTTTTTCTGGTAATGATTTTCCATTCCATTCACATTCTAATTGTGATGGATCTAAAACAAGCTTTCCATGCTTAATGAGATTTTTTGTATCATCTACATTGCTTGTTTTTTTTCTAAGTTGTACTCTAATTCTTTCTATTAAAACTTTTATAGAAAAACCTCCCGATTTTTTTATAAAATCATCAGCTCCAAGCTTTAAACCTAATAATTCGTCTACCTCTTCATCTTTTGAAGTCAAAAATAATATTGGTATTGTTGTTTTTTTTCTTAACCTTTTAAGTAACTCTTCACCATCCATTCTTGGCATTTTAATATCTATAACTGCTAGATCTGGTGGACTTCTACTTATTCCAACTAAAGCATTTTCAGCATCAATGTAAGTTTGAACTTTAAATCCCTCGTTTTCTAAAGCCATACTTATACTTGTAAGAATATTTCTGTCATCATCTACTAATGCAATTGTATAACTCATAAATTAAAATATTTTATATATAAAAATACTAAATTGTCACAAATTGGGCAAGCCTCACTATATTTAATGAGCTTCACCCCAATTATATCCTGAATTAACATTAACCTCTAATGGAATTGAAAACATATGATATTCAGAGCTAGAAATTGATATCATTGCTTCTTTAATAGTTTTTTTTGTATACAAAATATCTTTTTCTAGGCATTCAAATATTAATTCATCATGTATTTGTAGCAGCATATTAGTTTTAAATTTTTTGTCATTTTCTATTAATTTATTTATTTTTATCATAGCTAATCTTATAATATCTGCAGCAGAACCTTGGATTGGAGCATTTATTGCTGCTCTTTCCTGGAAGCTTCTAATATTAAAGTTTTTATCATTAATTCCTTTAAGATGAATTCTTCTGCCAAAAATATTACTTACATAACCTTTTTTCCTGCAGAAACTGATTGTTGAACTCATATAATCTTTAATTTCGGGAAATTTTTTAAAATAGGCATTTATGAAATCTAATGCTTCTTGATTTGTTACTCCAATTTGCTTAGCTAGCCCATATTGTGTTATTCCATAAATAATACCAAAATTGATTGCTTTTGCTTTTCGTCTTAAATCTTCATCCACTTTATTAATTTGTTTATTAAAAACCTGTGAGGCTGTTAGAGTATGTATATCTTCATTATTTTTAAATGCTTTTTTTAATTCTTTAACATCGGCCATATCTGCTAAAATTCTCATTTCTATTTGATTATAGTCAGCAGAAATCAAAGTATTTTTTTTATCAGCTATAAATGCTTTTCTTATTTCTTTTCCTTCTTGTGATTTTATTGGAATATTTTGCAAATTAGGGTCACTAGATGCCAGTCTGCCTGTATTTGTAGCAGCTAATAAAAAAGACGTATGTACTCTTTTTGTTTTTTTACTTATATGATCTTGCAACGCATCTGAATAAGTATTTTTAAGTTTAGAAATTTGTCGCCATTGTAATACTTTTCTTGGAAATTTATGACCTTTAAGAGCTAAATCCTCAAGTATGCTTGCGCTTGTAGCGAGGCTTCCTTTTTTTGTTTTCTTTAATTTGGCTATTTTAAGTTCATTATATATTATCTCACCAAGCTGTTTTGGTGAACCAATATTAAAATTTTTTCCAGCTATTGAATATATATCTTTCTCTATATTTTTTAATCTTTCTTCAAAGTTTTTTGAGAGCTTTTTAAGATATAAGTCATCAACTTTAATTCCATTGGACTCTAATTTTGAAAGCAATTTTATCATTGGTTTTTCAAAAGACTCATAAATTTTATTTAGTTTTTCTTGGTCAAGTCTTGTCTTTAGGTAATTATAAAGCCTCAATGTTATATCGGCATCTTCTGCTGCATATTCTGTTGCTTTTTCTAAACCAATATCCGAAAAATTTAATTTATTTTTACCACTCCCTACTAAATCTTTATATGAAATTGTCTTATGATTTAGATGTAATTGGGAAAGTGTATCTAAATTATGTCTATTAGATCCAGCATCTAATGTATATGAAATTAACATTGTATCTTCAATTGATTGAATCTCAATTCCATTTTGTTTTAAAACGATAAAATCAAATTTTATGTTTTGCCCAACTTTTTTTATACTTGGGTCTTCTAATAATGGTTTAATTTTTTTTAAAACCATATTTTTACTAAGATTTTTATTATTTTTATGGGCTAGTGGTATGTAGCATGCTTTATTAGTGGCATAACTAAATGAAATTCCTATGAGATTTGTTTCTAGTGGGTTTAAAGAAGAAGTTTCTGTGTCAACTGAAATTATTGATTGTTCATTTAATATTTTTATCCATTTATCTAAGTCTTTCTCAGTGATTATACTTGCGTAATCTTTTACGTTAACTTTAAGTGATCTTGATTTAACATTATTTGACTCACTATTTTTATTTTTTATTTCTCCATAAAAACTTATTGCTTGGCTTAATAATCTATTAAATTCCATTTCTCTCAAAAATTCATAAAGCTTTTCCTTTTCAATTTCTTTTAAAGCAAAGGTACTTAGTTCATCTTTAACAGGTACATCGCTTTTAAGCGTTACAAGCTGTCTACTTAAAAGAGCCTTGTCCTTATTTGCTAGCAAAGTTTCTCTTCTTTTATTTTGTGGTATTTCGTGAGCTTTTTTTAATAAAATATCTAAGGTTTTATATTTATTAATTAATTCAGACGCTGTTTTAATACCTATACCTGGAACACCTGGGACATTATCAGACGAGTCCCCAGCTAGTGACTGCACGTCTATAACTTGATTAGGTTTTACTCCAAATTTATCAATAACTTCTTTTTCTCCCAAAACTTTACTTTTCATTGGATCAAATAATCTTACGTTGTCAGAAACTAATTGCATTAAATCTTTATCTGAGGAAATTATAGTTACTTTAGCACCAGCTTTAATAATTTTTTTTGCATAGGTTGCTATTAAATCGTCTGCTTCATAATTAATAAGTTCTATCGATGGTAAATTAAATGCTTTAACAGACTTTCTAATATATTCAAATTGAGGAGCTAAATCTTCAGGAGCTTCCGACCTGTTAGCTTTATATTCTTTATAAATTTCATTCCTAAAATTTTTTCTAGCAGAATCAAAAATTACTGCAAAATGTGATGGTTTATTAATGGAGTCATCTGATCTAGCATCTTCTAATAATTTAAATAACATTGAACAAAAACCACTTACTGCTCCAGTTGGCAAACCATCACTTTTTCTTGATAATGGTGGTAGAGCATAATATGCTCTAAAAATATAACCTGATCCATCTATTAAGTAGAAGTGGTCAGTTTTTTTTATTAAATTCATAGGATAATATTACCCTATTTTAATTATTGTTATGGATATATAAAAGCCAAATCATTATGGATAAAAAAAACGCGTTAAAGGTAGAAAATTTAACCAAAATTTATTCTAAAAAATCCTCAAAAGAGATTTTAGCTTTAAATAATTTAAACTTAGAAGTGAAAGAGGGTGAAATTTTTGGATTATTAGGACCAAATGGCGCTGGAAAAACTACTTTTTTAAATATTTTAGCGGGCACAGTAATAAAAAATTCTGGGTTGGTTAATGTTTGGGGTTACGACTTAGATAAAAATTCAAGACAGGTTAGAGCATCAATAGGAATAGTTCCCCAAGAAGTAAATTTAGACGCATTTTTTAGTCCAAAAAATCTTTTAGAATTACAAGCTGGACTTTACGGCATTCCTAAAAAAGATCGTATAACAGATACAATTCTAAAAATGGTTGCTCTGGAAGATCAAGCCAACTCATATGCAAGGAGTTTATCTGGAGGTATGAAAAGACGTTTACTAATTGCTAAAGCAATGGTTCATAGGCCACCTATTTTAGTTTTAGATGAGCCTACAGCAGGCGTTGATGTACAATTAAGAAAAAATTTGTGGGATAATATAAAAACTCTTAATAAAGAAGGTGTAACCATAATATTAACAACTCATTTGATGAATGAAGCAGAAGAAATGTGTAATAAAATTGCAATTATTAATAAAGGAAACTTAATTAAATTAGATACAACTAAAAACTTACTAGACAGTATAAAAACCAAAAAAATTATTTTTAAAGTTAAAAAAAGTAAAACAATCAATACACAAAATTTAAATGGTATTAGGTTATCTTACAGTTCTAATAATGAAATAGTTGTTTCTTATGAAAGAAAAAAACACAAAATAGATGAAATAATAAATATAATTAAAAACGAAGGGGTTGAAATTATTGATATTTCAACAGATGAAGGTAATTTAGAGGACGTATTTATTGATCTTACAAAAAGCTAGATTTCATTTAAAAAAGTTGTAATGTATTGAATATGGAAATAATTAATAAAATTGGAGTAAGCAATCAAATAAAAAATATTTTATTAACAGTTTTTGGAACTTTAATTTTAACACTATCAGCTAAAGTTCAAACGCCCTTGGCACAAGTTCCAGTTACAATGCAAACATTTGCTGTTTTGTTTTTGGGTATGGCTTTCGGTTATAAAATTGCTACAGCAACTGTTATTTTATATTTAATCGAAGGTGCTTTTGGTTTTCCTGTTTTTGCTAAAGGAGGAGGACTAATATATTTTCAAGGTCCAACTACAGGATATTTATTTGGTTTTATTATTGGAGCATTTTTTGCAGGATATTTTAAAATTGATAAAGGATCTTTAACAGCTTTTATGAAATTATTTTTTGCAGTAAGTTTTATTTATGCGTTTGGATTAATGTGGCTATGGGTAAACTTAAATTTTTATTCAGGAAAAAATTTAAGTTTTTTACAAGTTTTTGAAATAGGTGCTAAACCTTTTTTAATTATTGAAATATTCAAATTATTAATTTTAGCTATATTATCTGAAAAAATTAATAAAATTAGAAAATTTGTTTTAAAATAAATAAATTTATTTAGGAGATCTTTTAGAAAGTATTCTTTGTAATGTTCTCCGATGCATTTTAAGTCTTCTTGCAGTTTCTGAGACATTTCTATTGCAGAGTTCAAAAACTCTGTGGATATGTTCCCATTTTACTCTATCTGCAGACATTGGGTTTTCTGGTGGATTAGGTTTTGATTCTGGAAAAGCTAATAAAGCATTTTCTACATCATCTGCATCTGCAGGTTTTGGAATGTAATCAATAGCTCCGGCCTTGACTGCAGCAACAGCTGTCGGGATATTTCCGTATCCAGTGAGCATTATAATTCTGCTGTCTTTTTTTAAAGTTCTAATTTCTTTTACAACCTCTAGTCCACTCCCATCATTTAAACGCAGATCCACAGCAGCGAACGCTGGAGGGGAGCTTTTAGCCTTATTTATACCTTCCTTCACACTTTCAGCTTGAGTCACTACAAAACCCTTTTTCTCCATGGCTCTAGCCAATCTATCCCTTAAAGGATTGTCATCATCGACAATAAGTAGCGATTTATCAGCAAAATCGTCAATTTTTTGAATGTTTTTTTTGTTCTGATCTACTTTCATTTTTTTCAAATTTAAATTTATAATAACAGATATATAGGGGTAAAAAATAAATTTTCAACAAGGTAAATTATCGCTTTACATTACTGCTCATTTCTATAAATACGAATTAAGAAGTTTTTTTATAAATTTTTTTATAAATTTTTTGTATAACAAAAAAGGGGATACATGAGATGCAAAAATTTAATACGGTTGACGAACTAGTTAATACTATTCGACCAGTAGAGCCAATCTATTGTATAAGGCCAAATTCCATAAAACTCGCCTGCAACTGGTTTAAGAGAAATTTTCCTGGAAAAATACTATACGCAGTAAAGACTAATCCGAATGAAAAAGTAATTAAATATATTGCTGAAAGTGGCATAAATAAATTTGATGTGGCTTCAATAAATGAAATTAAATTAATAAAAAAAATTTTACCTAAAGCTAATGCTTACTATATGAATACAGTTAAAAGTCGTGAACATATTAAGGAAGCATATTTTAATTATAAAATTAGAGATTTTGCTTTAGATACAAAAGAAGAATTACAAAAAATTATTGAAGCTACTAATAATTCTAAAGATTTAAATTTATTTGTAAGAGTTTCTATTTCAAATGAACATGCTGAAATTGATTTATCACAAAAATTTGGTGCACTACCAAGTGAAGCTCTTGGTTTATTAAGATTAGCTAAAGCCCATGCCAAAAAAGTTGGTCTAAGTTTTCACGTAGGTTCACAATGTATGCACCCTATTTCCTACGCAAAAGGTATTAGAGAAGTTGGAAATATAATTAAAAAAACAAAAATAAATCCAGATTTCATAAATATTGGAGGTGGTTTTCCTTCAGTTTACCCAGATCTAAGTCCACAACCCCTTGAAAATTATATGAGTGAAATTAAAAAAGCTTTTGATAATTTAAAATTAGATAAAAAACCAGAATTATTATGTGAGCCAGGAAGAGCTCTTGTTGCTGAAAGTGGTTCATCAATAGTTAAGGTGGTGCTTAGAAAAAAACAAAAAATTTATATTAATGATGGAACTTATGGAAGTTTATTTGATGCAGGTGTGCTTAATTTTGTGTTACCAACAAGAATGATATCGAATGGAAGAGTGACTTCTAAAAAATCTACCTCATACAGCCTGTATGGACCTACTTGTGATAGTGCTGATTATATGAAGGGACCGTTTATGTTGCCTAACAATTTAAAAGAAGGTGATTATATTGAAATTGGTCAGTTAGGTGCATACTCATTAACGTTCAGAACTAAGTTTAATGGATTTTATTCTAATAAAATTTTTGAAGTACAAGATAAACCTATAATGTCAATGTATGAAAAGGATAATTCTTCAAGTTATCTAGTTGCTTAAATGAACAATCCAAAAAATCCGAAATTAGGTCATAATAAAAAGACCTTTTTAGAAAAGCCCATTGAACATATTGATATAAAATCTTTTGACTCTAGAAAAATAATTGAGGCCATGGATAAAATGTCTTTTACTTCAAGAGATACTGCAAGAGCATCGGGTATTTTTAATGAGATGTTATCTGATAAAAATTGCACAACCTTTTTAACACTTGCTGGATCTACTTCAGCAGCTGGCTGTATGCAAATATATGCTGACATGGTGAAGCATAATATGATCGATGTTATAGTAGCTACTGGTGCTTCAATAATTGACATGGATTTTTTTGAAGCATTAGGATTTAAACATTATCAAGGTTCACAATTTCAAGATGACACACAATTAAGAGAAAATTATATAGATAGAATATATGATACCTATATTGATGAAGAAGAACTTCAGGTGTGTGATAAAATTATTTGTGGTATTGCAGATAATTTAGAACCTAGACCATATACTTCCAGAGAATTCATAAAAGAAATAGGAAAATATTTAAAAACTAAATCAAAAAAAAAAGGTTCTTTAATTGAGACGGCTTATGATAATAATGTACCTATCTTTTGCCCTGCTTTTACTGACTCAAGTGCAGGGTTTGGTTTAGTAATGCATCAAGAGAAAAATCCAAAAAAATGTATAACTATTGACTCGATTAGAGAATTTAGAGAATTAACTGAAATAAAAATTAAATCTAAATCTTCTGGTCTTTTTATGGTTGGTGGAGGTGTACCTAAAAACTTCGTACAAGATACAGTTGTTTGCGCAGAGCTTTTAGGTAAAGAAGTGGATATGCACAAATATGCGGTTCAAATTACCGTTGCGGATACTAGAGATGGAGCTTGTAGTAGTTCTACTTTAAAAGAAGCAAGTTCCTGGGGCAAAGTTGATATTTCAAAAGAACAAATGGTTTTTGCTGAAGCAACCAGCGTACTTCCACTTATAGCTAGCGATGCTTATCATCGAAAAAACTGGAAACAAAGAAAGCCTAAAAATTTTTCAAACATATTTATTTAAAAAAGTGAAATATTTTTCAAATAAAAAAGGATTTCTGGGAATTGATAACAGTTTTAACTTTAAAGAAAAAGTAATTGTTGTACCTTTTGGATTAGAAAAAACTGTAAGTTATGGAGGTGGAACAAGAAATGGACCTAAAGAAATAATAAAAGCTTCCCACCAAGTTGAATTATATGATGAAGAACTTAATTGCGAACCATACAAAAAAATAGGAATAAAAACTTTGAAACCATTTAAAATTGATAAAAATATAAAAAAGGCATTAAAAAAAATGTCTGAAATTAATGAAAAAATTTTAAATAAAAAAATTTTTCCATTTACTTTAGGTGGAGAACATTCAATTACGCCTGGATGTATTGTTCCATTTGTTAAAAAATACAAAAATTTATGTCTACTGCATTTTGACGCACATGCAGATCTAAGAGAAAGTTATAATGGTGAAAAATTTTCACATGCATCAGCAATCAAAAGATGTCTGGACCATAAAAATTTATCTGTAGTTTCTTTTGGAATAAGGAATATTTCTAAACATGAGATCACTTATTTAAAAAAAAATTCTTCAAGAATTAATATTTTTTGGTCTAAAGATAAAAAAAATTGGAATTTAAATAGATTTAAAAAATTAATACGAAATAAAAATGTTTATTTAACATTTGATGTTGATGGGTTAGATTCTAGTATAATGCCTGCAACAGGCACGCCTGAACCAGGTGGGCTTTTATGGGATGAAACATTAAATATAATTAAGATAGCTGCAAAAAATTCTAATATAGTTGGAGCAGATATAAATGAACTTTCACCAATAAAAGGCTTTAATTCTTATAACTTTCTAGTAGCAAAACTTGTGTATAAAATAATCTCATACTCTTTTCAATTTAACAAAAAGCCTAAATATTAAATAAATCTTTTGTTCTCCATTTAATAGTAACCATAGCTCCATTTAATTTACTAGACTTACCAAAGTGAACATCTGCTTTCATTCTTTCTAAAAGTGTTTTTCCGATAAATGTTCCTAGACCTAATCCAGATTTGGAGTTAATAATTTTATTTTTGGATCTAATATAAGGCTCTCCAAGAATATCTTTGATGTCTTCAGAAAAGCCTAGGCCATCATCCATCACATTTACTTCTGTAATAGTTTCATTGCTCTTTAAATTAATTTCTACTAGTGTATCGCTATATTTTACAGCATTACCAATAAAGTTTCTTAATCCATAATTAATTTCTAGTGTTTTGTCTATTTTAGGATCCAATTCATTTTCGTTTTTATTCAATAATATTTTTTTTTTTGAAATTTCACTAAAAGATCTTACAATTTCACTTAATAAATCTCCAATTTTTACATTACTAATAAAATTATCTTCTTTAAGTTGATCTTGGGAAAAATTTTTCAAAATTTCAGAACATCTTTTGGTCTGAGATAAAAGTAAACTAATATCTTTTGAATATTCGGGGTGGTTTCCAATTTCCTTTTCTAATTCCTTTGCCACAACACTAATAGTAGATAATGGGGTACCCAAAGAATGTGCTGCTGCTGCTGCTTGTAAACCAATCGATTCTAATTCATGTTCTTTTGCTAAAATTAATTCTAATTTATTTAATGCTTCTGTTCTTTTTCTGGATTCTAAACCAAATCTAGCTCCAAAGTACGTTAAAAATACTAAACCAATTATAACTGATAAAGGTATAGCGTATAAATAATAGTTTGGAACATGAAAATGCAATTCTTCAGTTATTTTATGTGGTAAAGGTGTATAAGTAATTGTTAAAACAATCAAAATTATTATTGTAATTATAGATAAATTGATAGTAGTTGCTAAACTTAAAAAAGTTGATGAAACTATTGCGGGAATAATTAATAAAATTACAAATGGATTTGTAACACCTCCTGTAAAATAAAGTAATATAGATAATTGGATCAAGTCATACAATAAATAAGATGATGATCTTACATTGCTTAATTGATTTTTTTTTTCAAAAAACTGTAGGTAAATATTAGTTAATATTCCTAAAA
>MDTB01087991.1_pt1 | contig 11834 bp, 10 predicted proteins | sample 811161 | NCBI WGS metagenome assembly MDTB01 (sample SAMN05326650, study PRJNA326480) | marine metagenome | isolation source: seawater | place: Mediterranean Sea | collected 2009
ATTTTTTGAAGACTATGAATTTCTCTTCCCTGGTTACAATTTAAGACCAATGGAATTTAATGCTGCTACTGGATTAGAACAACTAAAAAAACTGAAAGATAATATTAGATATAGAAGAGAGAACTTAAAATACTTTCAAAAATCTTTATCTAGAAGTGAAATTTTTTATATTCAAAAGGAGATTGGAAATTCTTCTTCTTTTTCATTCCCTTTGATTCTAAAAGAAAAATATAAAAAACATAAAGATAAAATCTATAAACATTTAAAAAAAAATAAGATTGAGTTTAGATTATTAACAGGTGGTTGCATTGCATGTCATCCTGTAATTCGAAAATTAAATTACAGAATTTCTGGAAACTTGAATAATTCTATATACGCTCATAATTTTGGTTTTTTTATTGGTAACCACCCAAAGAATATCAAAAAAGAAATTGACCATTTTGTTAAAACTATTGAGAGAATTAAAGTATGAAAATTTTACTAACAGGAGGTGCTGGTTATATAGGCTCTATTCTTACTGAACTTCTTTTATCAAATGGTTACGAAGTTACAGTGTTGGATAACTTCATGTTTAGACAAAATTCTTTAAATAACCTATTTTTCAATAAAAATTTAAAAGTTATTGATGGAGATATAAGAAATGCGTCATTAATAAAAAAAGAAACAGCTAAACATGATGTTATAATACCTTTAGCAGCAATTGTTGGAGCACCTGCTTGTGAAAAATATAAGTTCATATCTAAAGATATCAATTACACAAGTAATTTAAATATAATTAAGTGTAAATCTAAAAACCAGATAGTCCTAATGCCTACAACAAATAGCGCCTATGGTAGTGGAGACTCAGATAATCACTGTAATGAAGACAGCCCTTTGAATCCATTATCAGATTATGCCATCCAAAAAGTTAATTTAGAAAAAGAAATTCTTCAATTTGAAAACGTAATTAGTTTTAGGTTTGCCACTGTATTTGGCTTCTCTCCTAAAATGCGTTTTGATTTATTAGTTAACGATTTTACACAAAAAGCATATTTAGATAAATATATAGTTCTTTTTGAAGAAAATTTTAAAAGAAATTTTTTACACATTAGGGACGCGGCGAATGTTTTTATGCACGCTCTCAATAGTATTGAGAACTTTAAACATAATATTTTTAACGTTGGTTTATCTGAAGCAAATATATCTAAAAAAGACTTATGCCAAAAAATACAAAATCATATTCCAGATTTTATATTTAAAACTAGTTCAATTTCCTCAGACCCTGATAAAAGAAATTATATTGTTGATAATTCAAGAATAGAGAGAACTGGATTTAAGTGTATGTTTGATTTAGATGAAGGTATTTTAGAATTAATAAAAGGTATTAAAACTCTTTCAATGAGGCGCTATACAAATATAAGCTAATGAAAAAAAGAAATGTATCTTATGGTAAACTTGTATATGGAAAAGAAGAAATAAATGCTGTTACAAACTTACTTAAAAAAGGTACTCAGCTTGGTAAAAATACATATCAATTTGAAAAAAAAATAGCAAAATTATTTAACAAGAATTACGGCTTAATGGTTAATTCCGGATCATCTGCGTTAATTCTTGCTTTCAGCACTTTAAACTATCCTAAAGGTTCTAATTTTATCACTCCAGTTTTGAATTTTGGAACAGCTATTTCTTCTTTATTATTAACTGGCTACAAGCCTAATTTTGTAGATGTTGACATTCATTCACTTCAAATTGATTTAACCCAAATAGAAAAATCAATAAATTCTAAAACAGTTGGAATTTTGGTACCAAATTTAATTGGTAATATACCTAACTTAAATTTGATATCCAAAATAGCTAAAAAAAATAATTTAATATTAATTGAAGACTCCGCCGATACATTAGGGGGGAAGTTTAATAATCATTCCTCAGGGTATTATTCTGATATTTCTATAACAAGTTTTTATGGATCTCATGTAATTAGTTGTGCAGGGAATGGAGGTATGGTTTGTTTTAATTCTAAAAAACAATACACTGATGCACTTATACTAAGATCTTGGGGAAGAGACAGCTCAATATTTGATCATAATCAATCTGAAAAAACTGAAAATAGATTTAATTATAAATTAGATAACATAGATTATGATAAAAAATTTATATTTAGTAAGCTGGGATATAATTTTGAACCTAGTGAGATTGGTTCAGTTTTTGGGCTTCAACAACTAAAAAAATTAAATAAAAATATAAAAAGAAGAATACAAAATTATAATGCTCATAAAAATTTTTTCTCAAGTCTACCAGATTTATTTGATGTTCCTTACCAAGATCCCAAAACTTTCACTGGCTGGCTAGCATATCCAGTAATGATTAAATCAAAAAATATTAAAAGAAAAAATTTAATGACCTTCTTAGAAAATAATGGCATCCAAACTAGAGTTGTTTTTACTGGCAATATTTTAAGACAACCAGGATTTAAAAAAATTGATTGTATTAAACGAAAGTCTTATCCAAATTCAGACTACATTATGAAAAATTTTTTTCTAATTGGTTGTCATCATGGTATGAATAACCTGGACATCAATTATATTCATTCAAAAATAAAAGACTTTATAAAATTTGTTTAGTTTTCAACTAAGTAATGCAACAAAGTAAGGTGTGCAATTTCTATCAAACCGTATGATTTAGAGTCTACATAGAAATTCACATCGCCTTTTTTTCTAATTTTGTTTTTTTTACTTATTCCAGTAAATGTAATTGTGAAAATTGATTTACTTTTAGCTACTTTTATTGCATTAATTATATTTTGAGACTCTCCTGAACAACTTAGACAAATCAAGTTATCATTTTTGCCTCCGATAGTTTTTAACTGTTGAGAAAAAACATTTTCAAAACCATAATCGTTTGCATAGCAAGTAAATACACCTGATCCATACAAATTAATCGACTTGGCATTTAATATCTTAGAAAAATCATTTGATATATGATCACAATTTGATGAACTACCACCATTTCCAACTAGGAAGACATGATTTTTAGTAACCTTGTTTTTAACTAATTTTAATCCTTTTTCAACTGATATTTCTAAACCATTCTTATCAGTAACAATTATATTCATAAATAAGTTATTTAATTTTTGGTTATAGTCCTCAAATGTTTTAAATTTTTTTAACATGTGTTCTTCATAATGCTTTTTATTTATCTTTCAAGAAAAATATCAATTTAAATCTATAATTTGCTCAAAATATGAAACTGGAATATTCTTATTATGAGATATAACAAAAAACTTAATTTTATATTTTTTTAGATTATTGATTATTTTAATAATACTTTTTTTATCAATAGAGCTAAATGTTTCATCAAAAATTATTAATTTAGGATTTGAATAAACAGCCCTAGCTATTAAAACCTTTTGTGCCTCTCCACCTGAAATATTTTTGCCCTCTTCTTCAATTGATTTAAAAGAGGTCTGGTGCCCATCAAGTGTGGATATTTCAAGTGATTTATTATATCTATCATTGTTAAGTCTAGAATTCTGGTCTAGTGATATATTATTTTTTAAAGTACCTTCAAAAATTTTTGAATTTTGATGAATATATGAAATATTTTGATTGATTTCATAATCTTTTAATTCATTTCTTTCTTTGCCTTCTAATAAGTATATTTTGCCTGATATTGGTTTATATAATCCAAAAATAATTTTTAATAAAGTTGATTTGCCAGTACCATTTTTTCCTTTGATAACAGTATTTTTATTAAGATCTAATGTAAGATTAAAATAAAAAACCTTTTTATTTTTTTTATATCTAAAAGAGACATTTTCCAAAAAAACTTTCTGTAAATTAATTTTTTTGTATTCTTTCTTCTGAGTTATTTGATTTAGGATTTGTAACGTTTCTAATACAAAAGGTTTGGAAAACTTTATTTGGTTTATTGCAATATTGCATCTACTGAAAGATGGGATAAGTCTAAAAGATATTGCAGCTAGAGTAGATAGTTTTACAATAGTTTCAACCACACCATTGTTAATATTTATTATAAGAACTGAAATTATAATCATAAAAATAACAAATTCTATTACAACTATTGAAATTCTATTTATTATTTGGAAAATCATAATAGCTTTATTTAATCCCTCTCTTACTGTTTGAAACCCTTTATTAAAAAAATTTGATTTATTTTTAAATATTAACTCACTTGAAAGGTCAAATATTTTTTTTAACTCATTATTACATGCTGTAGTAAAATCACTAATTTGCTTTGAATAAAAAGTTTGTTTCTTAGCAATCAATTTTAAAAATATATAACTAATAATAGTAAGAAAAATTGCTGGTAAGAATACACTTAATCCTATCATTGCAAAAGATAATGAAAATAATAATAAAATTATCATTACTTCTGAAACTAAATTAAAAAAAGGAATTACAAATATATCTACTACATAATCAACATTCATATTTATCTCTTTTTGAAAAGTACTTATATTTTTATTTCTGAAATTATCTGCACTCCTTAAATTAAAGTTTAGAATCTTAAATGATAATTTACTTTTAAGATCCCTATTATAGGAAAATAAAAATATTATAAATACTGATATAAATATAAATCTAATAATAAATACTAATAAAACAGTAATAAGCATGAATATTTTAATATCCATATCAATTTGGAAATTTAACTTATTAAATAAAAATGAAGTCAGATCACTAGGATTGAATAATGCATATATAAGTGGAATAATTGACGAAATAGATAAAAATTCTAATATGCTTGAAAAAAATATTGCTATAAATACTAATAATCTATTACTCCTTAGCAAATTTGTAATTAGAAAAAAAGAATTAATATAAAAATTCATAATTTAATTATATCAGCTATTGTTTCATCATTTTGATTAAATATATTTTTAAAGTTTGGTTTAACTTCCTTTTTATCTCTAAGTATTTTTAGCATTATTTCTGCAATTTTTTTTTCATCTATAGAAATCTTATTCAAGTCTAATTCATTATAATCTTTGACAACGTCAACCATATATATATTTGATATAAAATGAGGATAATCAATCTTACAATTTATATTATTCATTAATATTTCTTTAGGTCCATATGGACAGTCGAATGTTATGCCTCTTAAACCTAAGTAAGCACATTCATGTATTAACCTAGACCATCCTTCAAAATTAGAAAAATTTAAAAAAACATCATTCTTTTTCAAATTTTTAAAAGGTTCATTTGAAAAACCTTTTAATAGTATATTTGTACTCAGTCCATTATTACTAATTAAATTATTCAATTCTTTTTTTTGATCACCATCACCAAAAATAATCAATTTTATATTAGGTAAATTAAATTTATTTTTAAGATAATAGATCAACTTTATTGATAGTTTAATATTTTTATCTTTATCTAACCTAGTAAGTAAAAAAAATATAGGTTCATCTATTTGAAAATAATTATTTAATTTTAATTTATCATAATTTAACAAGTTATAAACTATTGGTAAATTTATATTTTTAATTGAAATTATTTCTTCAACTCCTTTAGTTGCTGTCTTAGAAACGCTAATTATTCCAGAATTTTTATAAATTTCTCTGAGTATTATTGAAAAAATTTTTTTTTTATATTTATTTTTATAAAAATATGGAAGATATGTGTGTATGACTAATTTAGTTTTTCTCTTGTTTACTAAATATGAAATCATTGCTGTTTCATTATCAAAACATATAATTTTTTCATAATTTCTATTTGCTAAATATAAAATTACTATTTTTATTATAACCTTTATTAATCTTGGTAATTTTTTTGGAATTCCGTATTTTTTTAATTCAAAATCAATCTTATAGCTAAAATCATTTTCTAGAACAGCGAATGTGAATTTATTTGAAAACTTTTTACCAAGTTCACAAAAGAAATCTTCAGCACCTCCAAGTGATAATTTATTGATAATTATTATAATTTTAGTCAAATATTAGAAAAATAACTTTTTATATGTTCATTTATAAATATTGATAATTCTTTTTTACTTTTTTTGTTAAAGATAAAATATAATTCATTTGTAAATTTTAGACATTCTTCCAAACTATACTCTTTTTTGTAAATAAAATTCTTTTCAAATTTTTTATTATTTAATTGAAGTATTTTAGACTCTTTTAAAGTTGATTTTTTAATAAAGTATGATTTTTTAATATTATTTATTTTATCTAACCTCTTTATGAGATCTATCACTCTATAATGTGATTGTTTACTAGGGCCAATATTAAAACTGTCATAATAATTTTTTTCTGAATAATATCTTTCAATAATTTTTATATAACTTGAAATAGGTCTTAATATGTATTGCCATGGTCTAATTGAGTTTGGACTTCTAATAGTAATTTTTTTATTTTGAATTATTGATTTAAAATAATCAGGTAAAAGCCTATCTTCTCCAAAATCACCACCCCCAAAAATATTACCTGCTCTTAATGTAATTATATTTCCTAAATTTTTATAACTGTCAAAATAAGATTTACATATGACTTCTGCCATAGCTTTAGAGGCACTATATATATCTTTTCCTCCAAGATTATCGCTTTCTTTGAAGTATTTTTTAGACTCATTATTTTGATAACATTTATCTGAGGTTATTATTAATGTAATTTTAGGACTTTCATTATTTCTTATTGTTTCGAGAACATTTACAGTTCCCATAACATTGTCTTTAACTGTTTTAACTGGAATTTTGTAAGATTTACTTACATAAGGCTGGGCCGCCATATGAATTAATATATCTGGTTTAGTTTTATTATAAATTTTATTAAAAATTTCGTAGTTACTTATATCTCCATAAAAAGTTTTGTATCTTGTGTTAAGATTTAGTCTTTTAAAAAGAATATCATTTTTTTGTTTCTTTTCTGAGAAGCCATATAATTTGGCACCAAGTTGAAGAAGAACTAGAGACATCCAGCTGCCTTTGAAACCTGTATTTCCCGTAATTAGTACTTTTTTACCACGCCAAAATTTATAATTCATATTTTATTTAAACTTAAGAAATTTATAATTAACTTATATTAACTATTATAATTGATATGAAAAGTAATATATAAATCTATAAATTGAAAATTCTAGCAAAAAAAATTTTTAATCTAAGTAATAAATTTATGATTAATGAAAGCTCTCTTTTCTCTGCTATTCTATTTTTGACAATATTTCCAAAATTAGGATTTCAATCTTTTTCCTTAACTTTAAATAGTATTCTTTTCATAATTTTATTTCCTTTAATTATTTTGCAAATTTTAAAACTTAAGATACCTATATTTAAAGATTTTTTATTATTACTGTTCGCCTTTATGGTTATTAGTTGTCTTTTAAGTTTGATTATTAATGGTATTAATTATCAAAATATTTTTAATGTACTAAAATATTTTGAAATACTAGTTTATTTATTAATTTATATTAATGCTAAATATTTAATTGATGTAGAAACAATAAATCATAACAAAACTATTAATATTATTAAGTTTATAATGCTAATTTTTCTATATTTATTTGTAGTAAAAATTTTTGAAATTAAAACTTATCTTAATCAATTAAATTTTGATCTTTTATTAAGTGATTATAATTTAAAATTAAATGGTTTTAATGATTTTACATTTGATATATCTAAATTTACTTTAATAACTAAAGGAACAACTTCAACTAATTTAAGTTATGTTTTTTGTTTTATTAATATTTTTGTTTTAGTAGCTTTGTTTAAAATCAAAAATTACTCAAAAATATTATTAATTATTATGAATTTTATTTTTTTATGTTATTCGATTTTGGTATTTCACAATACTATTTATGTTACATTAGTACCTCTTTTTATTGCTGCTTTCACATACCTATTATATTTATTGAAATTTAAGCATAAATTTTCTCTCTTAATTTTGTATTCTATTTTAACTTTTTTAGTTTATCTAAATATAGCTGATTTAGGTTTTTTAAATAAAATTACTAATGTATTAGAATCAGCGGTAACACTCGAAAATCCAAGGATTAAAATTTGGGTATCTGGTGTAAGTCTTCTGGCTACAGATAATTTAAAATTCATGTTTGGTATAATTAGTCCTGAAAGATATATAGGTTTTGATTTTTTTGAGAGTTTATTTTTAGACGTTTTTATAAAATTTGGGTTTATTCATCTTTTATTAATAACCGCTCTACTTGCTTATCTCTTTTCTAAAGTTTTTCTTAATTTCAATATCAAAGAACCAAATTTAAGATACTATTATTTAGTCCTTCTTTTTTTAACACCATCAATAATTATAAATAATATGGTTAATTCAAATATGATCTTTAGTGAACTTTTTGCCCCAATTTTTTTTCATATTTTTGGAGTATTAAATAATAATACTCAAAATTATGAAAACTAAAAATATTATAATACTAGGTGGTGGTGGATTTATAGCTAAATCTTTATTAGAAAAAATTACAAAAAAAAATAATATCAATTCAAAAATATTTTTAATTGATCGAAATATTAAAAAATTTAAAGAAGAAAAAAAGTATAATCATTCATTAATTTATATAAAATCAAATTTAGAAAAAGAGTCAGAGATAAATAAATTAATTAGTTTTCTTAAGAAAAAAAACATCAGAAGAATCAGTGAATTATGGAATCTTTGTGCAAACTCTGATATTAAAATTTCTAATCTTGATAATGATCTTAAAAATACTTATTTATCATGTTTTTTTTCATCTAAACTTTTAGGTATGTTTAAAATTGACAAATATATCTTCTCTTCTTCATCTGCTATTTACGGTCACTCCAAAGTAAGTCTTAATGAAGATATTTTAAACTTTAATCCGATTTCTATGTATGGATTAATGAAATTAAATTGTGAAAAATTTCTAAAATATTTATCTAATAACTATAATTGCAATTTTATAGTTCTTCGTTTCCCTAATGTCATAGGTCCATATTTGACCCATGGAGTAATTTTTGATTTCCTAGAAAAAGCTAAAATTGATAAAAATACTCTCAATGTCCTTGGTAATGGAGAACAAAAAAAACCTTATTTACATGTTGATGAATTACTTGATATTATTTATCAACTAATAATAATTAATAAGAAGGACAAATTTAATATTTTTAATATTTCACCAGATGATAATGGAATAAAGGTTAAAGAAATTGCTCTTTTATTTAAAAAAATTTTATATCCAAATATAAAAATTAAATATTCTTCTAAATATAATTATGGTTGGAAAGGTGATGTCCCTGAATATAAATTTGATATTAGCAAAATTAAATCTATTGGTATCAAACCAAAATTATCTTCTAAAAAATCTATCATTAATACTTTAAACTTTTACAAGGAAAATATTAATGATTGATGTAGTTATTTTATGTGGTGGGGAGGCTAATAGAATGAAAAAACTAAAACTATTTGTTCCCAAAATTTTGTATATGTTTTCTGGTATGTATCTTTTTGAAAATATCTTAAATTCGCTAAAAAAAATAGCTTTTAACTCAGTAATTTTTGTATGTAATAAAAAAAACCATAATATTATTAAAAAAACTATAAATAAAAAATTGCCAAAATCAAATTCAGTTAAATTTATTAATGAAAATTATAAAATGGGAACAGGTGGTCATATATTTCATAATAGAAAAGACTTATCTGAAGATGTTTTAGTTATATTTGGTGATCTAATTATTAAATTTGATATTAACATTGCATATAAAAATTTTAAAAAAAATAATTTAGATTGTCTCATTTTTGTTCAAAATAATGGTCATTTTTTTGACTCAGATCTCATTCAAAAAAAAAAAAATGAAACTTTAATACTGCATAAGAAACCTCATAAATATAAAAATTTTTCAAAAAATATATTTGCTATTGAACCTATAATATTCATTAAAAAAAAATTACTCGATAAATTTGATATTGAAAATAAAAACATCGATTTTATACATCATATAATCTTTGAAATTTTAAAAAAAAGAGACTCTAAAGTTGATGTATTTAATTTTGATGAATATAAAAATTATCAAAATTATATAGTTGATTGCGGCATTCCAGAGAGATATTTGTTAATGAAATCTATATTTGGTTAAAAACACAAGTATAGGGAATGTAATAACAAATAAAATACTAATAAATATAAACATAATTATTAAAGAAATTAAAAAGACTGGTTCTTTGTCTTTCTCTAACTCAATTTCTGGCTCTACGATTAAATAACTATCACTAATGGGAATTATTCTATCAATAATTAAAGTTCTAATTTCCAAATCATTACATTTATTATTTGATTTAAGATAAAGACAATCTAGTATTTTCATTCTTCTATGATTATCTGGATAATTCTTTTCAATAATTTTAAGTATTTCGACTTTTAATCTTATGCTATTACACTCATAGAAATTTAATAGACACTGCTTTAATAGTTTATTCTCTTGATAAATAATTTCTTTCACTTTTTCTTTTAAATCTTTTAATTCTTCATCTTTAAAATTTAAAAGTTTTATACTAACACTATGTTTTCCTCCACCCGTCAAATGCTTAACTATTGTATTCTCTAGATTTCTGTTAATGATATTTAAAAAGTTATTAGATCTAAAAGGGAGCGTGTAATGTTCGTAGTTTGAAATTAAATTTACAATTAAATATTTATTCTCAAGAGTACCTTCTTCAATTTTTTGATTTATAATTTTACTCATATTAAAAAAAACTGACAGACCTACTAAAATAAATACAAATATATAAGTAAATATTATTTTCTTACTTATTTCCATAAAACTAATATAAATGAAATATTAATTTATCAAATGATTAAATGGCTAAGAATAAATTATTAATAATTGGAAAATTTCATGATCCTGTTAAAGGGGGTATTGAAAATATTACTTCTTTTCAAGAAAAAATTTATCGAAACTTTGAAGATATACATTTTATTTTTTTTTCAAAAAAAAAAATTATTTCAAAAAAAATATTTTTTTTCAAATATATCTCTCTTTTTAGACAACCTATTTCAATAAGTCTTTTTTTCTGGATTTTTAGAAATATAAATAAATACGAATTTATTGAAATTCATTGTCCAAATCCCTTAGTAATGATGTATATATTATTTTTAAATTTTAAAAATAATGTTAAAATTGTAATTCACTATCACTCCGATATTGTTAATCAAAAAATATTGAATTTTTTATTAAGTACAATTGTAAAAATTTCTCTGAATAGATGTTATAAGATAATATCTACTTCAAAAAAATATGTTGTTCATTCTAAATTATTACTTAAACATTTAGAAAAAGTTTTGATCATACCCCCAGTAATTGATGAAGATAGATTTAAAGATACTTCTTACTTACCCAACCTTATTGCAAATGATATTAAATTATTGTCTATTGGCCGATTTGTAAAATATAAAGGTTTTGAGAATCTTATTAAATCTATTTCACATTTACCTAATAATTATAAACTTACTTTAATTGGCAATGGTCCATTAAAAAAAAAATACATTGATTTAATCAATTTATATAAATTACATGAAAGGGTTATAATTTTAAATAACATCGATGATTATTCATTAGGTGAGAATATCAAAAACTGCAATATATTTGTGCTTCCTTCTATAAATAAATCTGAAGCTTTTGGTGTAGTTTTATTGGAAGCACTTTTTTTTGGTAGACCTCTACTTACAAGCAATTTGTTTGATAGTGGCGTTACAGAAGTTAATAAAGAAAGTATCACAGGCTATCATTTTGATCAATCATCTCCGAAAGATATATCAAAAAAAATAATGTTATTAGTAAAACTAATTAAAAAAGGTAATTTTAATTATAAAAAAATTAGAAAATATTATGACTTGAATTATTCAAAAGAAATTACCAAA
>MDTB01095555.1_pt1 | contig 11834 bp, 10 predicted proteins | sample 811161 | NCBI WGS metagenome assembly MDTB01 (sample SAMN05326650, study PRJNA326480) | marine metagenome | isolation source: seawater | place: Mediterranean Sea | collected 2009
AATTTCGATTAGAAGCCTCCACGAAAATCATAGAATCTAAAACATCACTTAGAGTAAGGGTCCTATCAGAATGAACCGCCTTGCTTGCTAGAGATCCAGAAATTAGAAATTTTGCTATGCACGCAGAGGGGCTTCGAGTATCGCAATCATGTCTGGAGTTATGACTTTGTTCGTTGCCGCACCGATTGACGGGGAAGTCTTTCGAACGCCAAACATCCTCGACGAGTTAAGTTGGGAATGTCTGGCCACCAAGGTTGATCGAAAACTGAACTCTACGAACAATCATACTAATTTTATTTCTACGTTGTCGCTTCTGATCGTGTTCACAGAAACAAAATTGTAATTGTTATGTGAGTGCGTATGGTGTCCGGTAATAACCACAACCGGTATGTTTTTTGAAATACATAATTTGCTTATCTCACTTGGAGTTGGGAGTCGTGATATAAGATCCGCTCTTGATACCTGTCGTTCAACTACTTCAGCATGAATGAGTTTACGTACATCAGCCAAATCTTTTAAGTCATTTTTCCTGATTTTAGTTATATTCTCTGGCCGCGACAAAATTTTGGTAAGTATGTATGGCTTATTCTTACGATAATTCAAAACCTCGATCTCAATAAGTTTTTTATTGTGAGAAATTCCCATAGTTGATCGTACTTCTGTACTTACGGATGTATACTTTAGATTTTCGACGACAGAAAAGTTAGTTTCAGCTTCATCTAAGCTAACCGTAAGACCAAAAATGTTTCTGATGTCAAGTTTCTGAGTTTCCTCAGCCACAAAAACTCCTTTTCCTGCCCATTTTTTTATGCGACCCAATTGCTCAAGTCGAAGCATTGCCCGTCTAACAGAATACATTGAACAATTAAAATTCAACATTAATGCTTTATAGGACGGTAACCTTTCCCCGGGACAATATTTATCATCCATCAAATATTGAACGATCTGATTTATAGCTTCGTGCGGTCTCTTTTTACTTATGGATGTCATCTACATTTTGCCACCTGAACTGGTCCATTGGCTGACAAACAATTGTAAAGATTTAATGTACATAGAGCGCATAGTTATAAACAGTGTGTAAATTATTTATTAAAAATATAATATCTTTATGATATCAAGTAAATTTCTAGTAATAGGTAGAACGGCGCTAGGACATTTAGCGTCAACCTCTATTGGAACAAGTTTTTAAGGCGAGTAAAATGAAGATAATACATTTATCAGACACGCACCTTTCCAAATCGCATCCGTTATTCCACGTGAATTGGACATTCCTCTCAGAAAAAATTATTTCCATAAATCCTGATTTGATAATCCACTCAGGAGATGTTGCTTTGTCCGATCCTGATAGGATCGAAGATATTGAGTTTGCTAAGTCGTGTTTAGATAGTTTGAAAATAGATTACATGGTAGTGCCAGGTAATCACGATATAGGTGACAACGACATAGAAGTGGATTGGTTGAAGGCAAAACCAAAAATTTGCTCTGAATCGAGACGAGAAAATTGGCAACGTGTTTTTGGTGATGATTTTTGGTTACGCTCAAAAGGAAATTATAACTTTTTAGGAATTAATTCTCAATTAATTGGTTCCAGCTTGGAGGCAGAAAAGCAGCAAAACGATATGATCGATTTGGCACTTGAGAAAAAATCCCAAGAACTTTCCAACCTGATTGTAGTATCTCACAAACCATTTTACTCTCAAGAAGATGGATCTGACCGGTTACTTTGGTCAATTCCTGAGCCCGAGAGTAAGATGTTAGAACATAAATTTATACAAAAACATTTGCCTTTGATGCTATCTGGGCACCTTCACAGATATAAAATTATTAAAAGAGATGGGCTAACTCGAGTTTGGGGCGCATCGAGTGCATTCGTGGTTACACATCAGCGATTCATCAGAAGGCAAGGCTTGATTAAGGTAGGATTTGTGGTTGTTGAACTTTTAGATAGCTTAGAGGCGAAAAAAGATTTTGAGGCGAAAATCGATTTTTGTACTGATCTAAGATGTATTGATATGGACATTGCCAACTGGCTGGAAGAAGAGAGTCTGGGAATGTCAGGCATACTTTCCGACGACTTCCCTTTGCAATTAGTCTGAACGGCTATACGCATGAAAAAGGTCTTGCTAATATTAGTTGATCAGTGGCGTTGGGATCTAATCTCCGCTTTGGGCGCTAACGGAGTAGTTACGCCAAACATCGACAAGCTTGTTGAAAATGGAGTGTCTTTTAGGAACCATTTTTCAGTTACTATACCATGCGGTCCCTCTCGATCTTCAATTTTAACTGGTATGTATGCGATGAACCATCGTGCAATAACAAATGGCACACCGCTTGATAGCAAATTTGATAATTTGGCGTTATCGTGTAGGCGGAATTCTTTAGAGCCAATTCTAGTTGGCTATACGACGACCACTCCGGATCCTAGAACCACCTCCGAATTAGACCCATCATTTCGTTTGACTGGTGACACTATGGCTGGATTTAAGCCGCTGGTCCCTTATCATGCAAAGCAAGATTCGTACCTTGCGGAGCTGAAAAGTAAAGGGATATCTATTCCAAGTAACACAGATGATTTATGGAAGCCGGAACAGAACAAAGAAATTCCAGCAGACAGAGGATTTTGTTTTTCACCTTCGCGGTTATCGGTAGATGAATACGATAACGCTTTTTACACTGATAAGGCGATAAAACACTTATCGGTGAGAGAAAATCGAGATTGGCTAATGCTTTTAACCTACATGCGGCCACACCCGCCATATGTAGCACCTGATCCGTATCATAAAATGTTTGATCCAAATAGCCTGGATATGCCTCTAGATAGGGCTGATTTAAGCAAAGAAGCTACTCAGCATCCTTTTTTAGAGTACTTATTAAAAACAGAAAAAATCGAGGATTACGCATACGGAAAGGAAGGTCTCATTGCTCAGCTGCCCGACTTGGACGTTAAACAGATAAAAGCTACTTATTTTGGTATGCTTGCTGAGCTTGATGCACAAATAGGACGGGTGATAAATTATTTGAAAAAATCTGATCAGATTTCCGAAACGCTTATCATATTCACTTCAGACCATGGGGAAATGCTCGGCGATCATCGTCTTTTCGGAAAACATGCCTATTTCGATGCGAGTTATCGGGTTCCACTTATTGTGGTGGATCCAAGCTCTATTAATAGAGGGGGTCAGATTTTCGAATTTACTGAAAGTGTTGATTTAATGCCTACAATTTTAGATTGGCTTGATTTTGAAATACCTAGGCAATGTGATGGCTGCTCGTTGATGCCTTTCATTCGCGGCGAAAAACCCAAGAATTGGCGCTCTGGTGTCATGCTCGAGTTTGATTACCGTAGTCTCGATAAGGGTTCTGCAATGAATTTTTTTAATACACACTTTGATGATTGTAGTGTAGCAATTTACCGAAATTTAAAAGGAAAATATGTTCACTTTAACGATTTAGACCCATTGCTATTCTCTTACAACACATCGCATTTAGAGCAGGTAAATTTAGCATCAGATAAAAGATATCTGAATTTAAAGGAAGAGTTAATGTCAGATTTAATTACGCGCCGACTTTCCAAAGCCAATACCTCTCTTACTCACTTTCAAGCAGGCGAAAAAGGACTGTTAAGGTTTATATAGTATTTTGAAAACTTTGAGGCCTTCGATAAAGCCGCCTTCGGCATTAGATCCGCAACAAATTTATTTTTGTACTATAATTTGATCGCAGGTTTAAAAACGAAACGCACGATATTAAACAGTGTGTAAATTTTAATGGAGCTGTGCGCATCTACGCTCCGCATTCACCTAAATGTTACATAGGTCCATACAGTGACACGCGTCGAGACTATTGATTGAAAGGACGAGTCATGCGAAAATTTATGAAAATCTGTGTTGCTTTAACGATCATGTATCCTTCAGCGTCGCTGGCTGAAATGACCTTGAAATTTATCCATTACCAAAGTGGTAATCAGCCAGAATTGCGTGAAATTTTAAACGAATTTGAAGCCTTGAATCCAGGAATTAAGGTTCAAGACCTACCAACACAAGGTGCAGGTCAAGTGGTATCTGAAATTCAGGCTGCCGCCGCAGCAAAGCGTCCATTTGATGTTGGGCAGGTACTTGCGCGAACCGTTCTCGGTGTTATCGATATTGCCAATGGGCAGGAATTTTCCAAGTCTCCTGATGGAGGCGCATTCATGAACAACATCTCTCCAAAATTGGTGAATGTTGCTAATGTCGATGGCGAACTTTATATGATGCCGCACTCATTTGGTACTCCAATGTTGTATATCAATCTAGATATGGTTGAAAAGGCGGGGTATAGTAAAGATTGGCGGCCCAAAAACCATGAAGACGCCCTTGCAGTGGCAAAAAAAATTGCTGAAAGCACAAATCTTCCGGGAATATGTTACGCGACCGGTGGAATAGATTTTATGCATCAAACTATGGTTCGTGCTAAAGGTTCGCCCTATTTGAAAAATGATCGAGCTGTTTTCGATGATGAAGCCGGAATTCAGATGTTTCAGCTTTGGGCTGACTTGGCTGACGAAGGTATTCACCCGAAAATACCCGGTAAAGACTGCGGCGCTGCCTTTAATGCAGGACGACTCGGAATGATCATAAATTCAAGTGCTGCTTTGAGAGGCAATACAAAGGCGGCCGAGGGTAGATATGAATTAGGTGTAACCAAGTTTCCTTTATTTGAAAATGTCTCGAACGGCGAACTACCAAATTCTGGGTCGGGTCTAATGGTTTTGGCTCAAGAACCTGAGAGAATAGAAGCTTCATTCAAACTCTTGATGTTTCTTTCCCAGCCAGAAGTAACAAATAGATGGAGCAGAAATACTGGATATATGCCTGTAGCAGTAGATCCAATGGCGGATGAGAAAACTGTGCAATACATCGAAAGCAACCCAGATTATGCTGCAGTAATCGAGCAGATGAAACAGACATCACCCACAATCTTGTGGCCTGGTAATCGAATTGTTGAAGCTCAAACGGTCGTCGCTAACCTCCTTGAGGACCTTTGGGCAGGCAAAGGGACCGCGGCTGAACTGGCTCCTATTGCCGCTGACGAAGTAGACCGGATTTTAATTGAATCTACAAAATAAACAACTTGTCGGGACGTCGCATGTGGCGTCCCAACTTTCTCTGGCCTTCAAACCATTGGATATATCGTGCGCAATATACAGCCCTACATCTACATGTCACCATTTATATTACTGGTCGCTACGTTTGTTTATTGGCCACTTATTTACACAACGTATTTGAGTTTTGTGGAGTGGAATTTTGTAGAAGATACAAAGCCATTTGTAGGTTGGAAAAATTTCACCGGGCTTTACCAGAGCACCTTGTTCGAAAGTGCTGCTTACAACACCCTTGTATACATAGTTGCATCAATTCCATTAAAAGTTCTGTTACCTGTCCCTGTTGCAATATTTATTTGGGGTCTGCCGTTTAAATACGGAAACGTTTACAAAACAATCGTATTTTTGCCTACCCTTATTAGTTTTGTTGTGGTGACAATATGCTTTTCTTGGCTCCTAAACCCCTACATGGGTCTCTTCGCTGAGATACTGAGACAATTCAATGTTATGATGCCATCTGTCTTTGGGAGCGCTGACCTAGCCATTTGGGGTATCTTAGGCATCTCAACCTGGAAGGTTTTGGGCTTCAACACTTTGCTTTATCTTGCCGGTCTATCAAGTATTAATCGAGACTACATCGAAGCAATGCAGATCGATGGTGCTGGAGACTTGCGAATATTTAGACACTTAATTTGGCCATTATTAACACCAACAACATTTTTCGTATTGATTTCAACGGTTATTTTTTCTCTCCAACAAGTATTTACCCCTATAGACCTTCTTACTGAAGGAGGTCCCTCGAACTCGACAACCAATTTATTTTACATGGTTTACCAGTATGCTTTTAAGTCATTTAACCTTGGGTACGGATCAGCTGCTACAGTTTTACTATTCGTACTTCTTGTAGCGGTTACATTTTTAAAGATTAGAGGCCTTGAGCGGTCGATACATTATCAATAGGAGGTATCAAATTGGAGCTTAATCCATTAGGGCAAACCATAGCTCACATTGTATGCGTTTTATTATGTATCGTTATCATCGTTCCTATGATGTTGGTACTTGGCACGTCATTTAAACCATATAATGAAATTTTCTCCCCTTTACCATGGCCGACCCAGCCAACTTTTGAAAACTATCTACGCATTCTGCAGAATAGCGATTTTCAAAAGTTTCTACTCAACTCTACGGCAACTACACTTTACAGAGTGATTGGCCAGATTTTGATTTGTATTGCAACCGCCTATGCTTTCGCCAGATTTGAATTTCGTGGTAAAAATTTTCTTTTTATTTTGGTGTTGGCAGCGATGATGATACCCCCACAGCTTACAATGATCCCAAACTATATCCTAATAGCAAACCTTGGTTGGTTTGATACGTGGACCGGTTTGGTAGTACCAAATTTAGCAATGCCTTTTGGCGTTTTTCTATTGCGACAACACATGCTGGCTTTTCCTAAAGAATTTTTTGATGCAGCCGAAATTGATGGAGCCTCGGAATTAGAAAAACTTTGGTATGTAGTGTTACCTAATCTACGTCCAGCCATCGCGGCTTTAACAATAATAGTTTTTATCGAATCTTGGAATGAGTATTTTTGGCCACTTCTTATTTCAGAAACGACTGCATCTGAAACTCTTCAAATTGGCCTTCGTAGATTCATGAATGAAGATATGGGTGACGAGTATGGATTGTTGACTGCTGGAGTAACTTTGGTGAGTCTTCCAGCTTTGGCAATCTTTTTCTTTTTCCAAAGACAAGTTTTGGAAACATTTGTGTCTTCTGGGCTTAAGGGGTGAATAATATGGGTAAAATTAGGGTCCAAAACGTTTCGAAGAAATTCGACGAGGTACTTGCCGTTAACGATTTCAATATAGAAATTGATGATGGCGAATTTGTTGCCTTGGTGGGTCCGTCTGGCTGCGGAAAGACCACTACTCTAAGAATGTTAGCTGGTCTTGAAAAAACTTCGGGTGGTCGGATTCTTATCGATGACAAAGATGTAACTCACGAATTGGCAAAAGATCGCAATATAGCAATGGTTTTTCAAAATTATGCCCTCTATCCGCATATGACAGTAAGACAAAATGTTGGCTTTAGTTTGAAGATGCAAAAACTTCAAAAAACGGAAATGAACCGCCGAATAGACAGAGCAGCAGATCTAATGGGATTAAAAGAATATTTAGATAGGTTGCCAAAGCAATTATCGGGCGGTCAGCGTCAACGTGTAGCTGTTTGCAGAGCTATTGTCCGCGAGCCCGCCGCATTCCTATTTGACGAACCGCTCTCAAATCTAGATGCCAAATTAAGAGTTTCGGCGAGAAGCGAAATCAGGGCACTACAGCAAGAACTTAATACGACATCAGTTTATGTTACTCATGATCAGGTTGAAGCCATGTCTATGTCTGATCGAATTGTAGTTATGGACCAGGGTAAGATACAGCAAATTGCCGATCCCATTTCACTTTATGAAAAACCTCAAAATATCTTTGTCGCGTCATTCATAGGCAGCCCGTCCATGAACCTACACAAAATTGATTTATCCAATGATTATGATGACTCTAATTCCCGGGAGGGAGCCTTGTTATTGACGAAAAAATTACACCAATACGGGAAGAAAAACGTTGTTGTAGGAGTGAGGCCTGAGCATTTCGAGCTGGGTGAGTCCTCCCATAAAGGCCTGGGACTTACAGGAAAGATTTCCCAACTCGAGATCTTAGGAGGTGAAACGTTGGTTCATTTAAAGACAGGGAATGGGCAGGTTTGGCAAATAAAATCGCCAGGTCATCCTAACCTATTGGTTGGGCAAACTTTAGAAGTTCATGCACTTAGTGAATACATTCATTTTTTTGATCCCGAAACTAATTTGCGACTGAAAAAAATTTAAGAGAGGTAAATTTAAAATGAAGACTGATGTTTCAAGGGTTATGATTATAGTATTTGACGGTCTTAGACCAGATTTTGTGCACTCTGAATTAATGCCAAGTCTCTATGAATATGCCAAAAATAAAGCTTTTGAGTTTCGTGAGTCATCAACAGTTTTTCCCTCTGTAACTCGGGTTGCAACAACTAGCTTGATTACGGGCAACTATCCGAGAAAGCATGGTATTATAAATAATGCGTTCCTTCAGCCAAATATTTTTCCAAATAGAGTTTTTGATACATCTTCCTTTAAAATGCTCGAAATTGCGAAGAAAAAATACGCTAACGGATTGATTACTACAAAGACCTTAGGCGAATATTTATCAGAAGCTGGTAAAAAATTTTTTTCAATTCATTGTGGTTCGCCCGGGGCGTCATATCTGTGTAATCATAAAGCCCGGGAGTTACAACACCACGCTTTTTCAATCCATGGGCCAGAAGCATCGCTTACTCCTCAAATTTATGACATAATAAAAGACAACCATTCTTTGAATGGTTTGGGAAAAATCCCGAAAATTAATGAAGTTGCTCTTAGTGTCGACATTTTACTTGATACGGTTTTTCCAATTTATAACCCAGATGTATCTTTAGTTTGGTTTCCAGAGCCAGATACTTCATTCCATTATAAACAAATCGGCTCTCCAGACTCAAAGATTGCTCTGAAAAATTGCGATTTACAATTTTCTAGAATATTGAATTGGGTAGAGGATCAAGCCGATAAAGAAAATATATTATTGCTTGTTCTATCTGATCATGGTCAGATTACAGTAAAATCCGAGCTGGATATTACTAATTTGTTGGCTTCTATTGGAATAAAAGCCGTCGAAGATCCTTCTTTAAGCTCGGATTGTTATTTTACCAAAGGATCTGTCGGAGAGCTACGATTCAAAAATAAGGATGCTGGTTTGATTGCTGCAGCTAAAGAGGCCCTGAAAGAGGTTTCAGGATTTCTAACTTTTTGTAGCAATAATTTTCAGCATCCAAACGACGAATTAAGTTTTGACGATGTCTGTATAAGTCACGAACGCATGGGTGAGTTGCTTTACATTTGCGACTCGGACGATGATCTCAATGATTTTGGTTATAGTGGGACTGGTTCGTTTACTGGCGGCTTGCAAATCCCAGGTGGTTACCATGGTGGCTTAAATAAGAAGGAAATGAAAAACCTATTTTTAATGAGTGGACCTGGAATACTGAAATCTGTTTCCGACAAATCTGCCGGTATTGTAGATGTAACGCCTACAATACTTAATTGCTTAGGGTTGCAACCCTCAAGTTTGATGGATGGACGATTTCTAGGCGAGGCTTTTGGTCAATTAGTAGGCGAAGAGACTAAAAAAGAGATCTCATTCGAAAAAGGAACTCTTATAAAGACGCAGGTAGCAGAAACAGAATACATTAAGTATGCGCAATCGAAAATGTAAGCTTCACAGATAAAATTTGGGATTTTATGGAGTAACAAAATGCAAAAACTTCAACTGTTTTCTTTGGAAGGTGAATTTCTTAGAGGAAACATACACGGCCATACTACCATGTCCGATGGAGCCCTGACCCCACAAAAAGTTTGTGAAAGATATCGCCAAACAGGTTATGATTTTTTGGCGGTTACTGATCATTTCACATCGAATTATGGTTTTAAAATCACTGATACTTCAGAATTTCAGGGGGAAGATTTTTCGACTATTTTAGGCGCAGAAATTCATTGCGGAAAAACTTCTCAGGGTGAAATTTGGCATATTCTTGCAGTTGGCTTACCATTAGATTTTCCTCCAATAAAGCAGTTTGAAAGTGCTAGTGATGCTGTTTCGAAATGTATTGCATCTGGCGCCTTCGTTGGGATCGCGCACCCGCATTGGTATAACTTAAGCGTCAATGATGCATTATCTTTGGAAAAAGCGCACGCTGTGGAAATATATAACCATTTGCAGCACGTATCTGCTGACCGAGGTTATGGGACGACTATGTGGGATGCAATGTTATGTGCCGACAGAGAAGTATTTGGAATTGCTGTTGACGATAGCCATTGGGTACATCCTGACCAATTTGGTGGCTGGGTAATGGTGAAAGTACCGCATAATAAGCCACACGCAATTGTAAAAGCTCTGAAAAATGGAGATTTTTATTCGTCTCAGGGGCCTACTTTCAATTCGGTTTCGATTTCAAGGGAAAAATTATGTGCCAGTTTTTCACCATGTGACAGGATCACAATAGTCGGCCCAGGCTCCAGGAGGCTCGGCATATCAAACAGTTCCATGACCCAAGCTACCCTGCCGCTGGAAAAATTTGCAAATGGTTGGATTAGGTTGACCATTACAGACTCTGCTGGGAAAAGAGCGTGGTTGAACCCTCATTATTTAGATTGATGTTTCATGTCAATTATGCAAGGCAACTTCGCTGGCGCATTAGTAATGACGCTAACAATGTTCGCTGGTGTATTGGCTTCAGGTGTATCAAAGGAGCTGAGTTTCACCTTCCCAGTTTTTTTTATATTGGCTCTACGATTTATTCTAGTTGCACCAGCAATGTTTTTACTAGGTTATTCTACTCTTTCAGGAAAACTTTTTAAGATAAATGTATTGAAATATATGGTACTACGGATTTTATTGGGAAATTTGGCAATCAGCCTATGGTTTTTTTCCTTAAAGTTCCTCACTTTTAGCCAAGCGACAGCCTTAGGACAAACATCGGCCTTATTCGCAACTATTGCTGCACCTTGGCTTTTGGGAGAAAGTGTTGGAGCCTACAGATGGACAGCAGTAATTTTTGGGCTTATCGGTATCATTTGTGTCACTGAAGTGAACATTGCCAATTTTGGCTTTCCGATTTTGATAGGGTTAGGAGTTGGGATTATTGGTGGAGCGTTAAAAATAGTATTGCGGATATTGGGAAAAACTGAACATCCACTTTCTGTTGCTTTTTGGCATAACTCTTTTGGCGCTCTACTATACCCACTCATATATTTTTTTACCTTAGATGATTCCGTTCCGTATGCAGCTTTACATGTAAGTGAAATAATTTCTCTTTTTTTTCTATTGGGTATTGCAGCATTCTGCTTGCAGCTCGGTTTAGTATATGCCTTTAGGATGGCAGAAGTGTCAGTCTTGGCGACAATTCAATACAGCTCTATACCCTTGTCTTGTGCACTGGGTTATCTGATTTGGCAAGAAGGAATGACGCTGGTGCAGTTAGTAGGTATAATTTTGGTGCTGTCTAGTGGTATAATCATAACTTTGCGTGAATACCGTCTTTCTAAAAAATGAAAATGAATCAATTATGTCCCTGGACTGGCATGCTGAAAGTGCTCACAATCGCTGCGAGTCTTATGCGTCAAGACTTTTTCGACTTTAAACCTCAGCCTACTTTAATCATCTTTGGTAATACGCAGCCCAGCCGCAACAGAAAGGCAAAATTCACTGAATAAACCTCCTGTGAGACTTAAGAGTTTTAAGAATACATTTTCTAACGAATTAATCCATATACAAATAAAATCACAAAGCTCATTTTTACTAATTTTTGATTTGAAATCATGTGTTTATAAATTTTAAAGCTCTTATTCTTACAAAGCTCTTTAGAATATAAAGCCTCAGACAAATGTTAAAATCTAATGACACTTAAAGTGAACTAGCGCTTACGCCAATCAACAGATTTAGCCTAGCAAAAACTGGTATAAAGGATAGCTTAACATTCCAACTTAACCATTATTTGTCTGGCTCTTTGTCTGGCTCGGCGACACAGAACATCACAGATATTTCTGCTAAGTCATTGATTTTAATGGTGCCCCCACACGGACTCGAACCGCGGACCTACTGATTACAAATCAGTTGCTCTACCAGCT
>MDTB01239828.1_pt1 | contig 11834 bp, 12 predicted proteins | sample 811161 | NCBI WGS metagenome assembly MDTB01 (sample SAMN05326650, study PRJNA326480) | marine metagenome | isolation source: seawater | place: Mediterranean Sea | collected 2009
CAATTCATAATGCAGAAGCAATATTTGTTTTAAAAAATGGAGGAGTAATTGACTCTGGTAATCATGATTTTCTTATGAATAATTGCAAAGAATACAAATCATTATATCAAAAACAATTGAAATAAGATTAATGATTTTTATTTATAGATTGATCACAATTCTATTATATCCAGTTTTTGTTATATTAATCTATTTAAGAAAATTATTTAATAAAGAAGATAGCAATAGGTATAAAGAAAAAATTTTTCCTTCTAGGTTTTCTCCTAATAGGAATTTAGAAAAACAACTTATTTGGTTTCATGCTGCAAGTATTGGAGAGGTTCAAAGTATATTTCCATTGATTAAAAAATTAAATGACGAAAAAAAAAATTTAGAATTTTTGATAACCACTGTTACATTAAGTAGTGGAAATATTGTAGAAAAAAAAATTCTTGAATATAAAAATGTTAAACATAGGTATTTTCCACTTGATGTAAATTTTATTATAAAAAGTTTTTTAAATAAATGGACGCCCAATTTAGTAATATTTATAGACTCAGAAATATGGCCTAATTTAATACTAGAAATTAAAAGTAGAAAAATACCTATAGCTTTAATTAATGGAAGAATAACAAAAAAAACATTTAATAAATGGATGTTGGTCTCAAAATTTGCAAAAAAAATTTTTAATACTTTTGATATATGTTTGGCCGCAAGTAAAGAGTCAGAAAAAAATCTTAAAATACTTTCGGTAAAAAAATTAATGTATATTGGAAATATTAAATTCTCAGGGGAAATAGAAAAAAAAGATTTAGTAGATGAAAACCTTAAAATTTTAAAGAAAAAAACTTTTTGGTGTGCGGCCAGCACCCACAAAGGTGAAGAAAATATTTGTCTTAAAACTCATCTAAATTTAAAAAAAATTTACAACAACTTAGTTACAATTATAATACCTAGGCATATAAGCAGATGTGTAGAGATCGATGATTTGTGTAAAAGATACAATCTTTCATCACAAATTTTAAATGAAAAAGAGTTGATTAAAGATGACAATGAAATATTAATTATCAATTCATTTGGTGCTTTATCTAAATTTTATAATTACTCAAAAAGTGTTTTTATTGGAAAATCAATGATAAAAAAACTTGAAAAAAATAGTGGTCAAAATCCAATTGAAGCAGCTAAACTTAAATGCAAGATATATCATGGCCCGTATGTGTATAATTTTAAAGAAATTTATGATCTTTTAGAATCTTATGGAATTTCAGAAAAAGTGGATGATGAAAAACAGCTTTACGAAAAATTAGCTAGAGATTTAAAAAATTCAAAAGATGATCAAAGCAAAACAGCTAATATAATTAATGATTTGGGACAAAAAATACTAGAGAGTACTACTAGAGAGATAAATAAGTTTTTAGTTTAATGAAATTTTTAAAGCCTAAATTTTGGGATAGTAAAGACAGTGTTTTCTCGATTTTGCTAATACCAATTTCCATTTTGTTCAGTTTTTTAACAAATTGTAGAAAATATTTTACAAAAACAAAGAAATTCAAAATTCCAGTTATATGTGTAGGAAATATTTATGTCGGGGGAACTGGTAAAACCCCAATTTCTATTAAAATTGGCAATGATTTAAAAAATATTAAAAAGACCCCTGTCATAATAAAAAAATATTATAAAAACCATAAAGATGAGCACCAAATGATCAAAGAATTGTTTGGTTCTTTAATCTTAAATAAGAATAGAGGTCTAGCTATTAAAGAAGCTGAAAAAAAAAATTTTGATGTAGTGATTTTGGATGACGGTTTTCAAGACTATTCAATAGAAAAAAATCTTAATATAGTTTGTTTCAACAACAGACAACTTGCTGGAAATGGTCTGGTCTTCCCAGCTGGTCCGTTAAGAGAAAGTTTTGATTCATTAAAAAGATCACAAATTATAATAATCAATGGGGAAAAAAATAAGGTATTTGAAAAAAAAATTCTAGAAGTTTCTAAAGAAATAAAAATTTTTTATTCAAAATATGTCCCTTTGAACATTGAGCAATTCAAAAATAAAAAACTTTACGCTTTTGCTGGTATCGGTAATCCAAATAATTTTTTTCAGTTATTAGCTGAAAATAATTTAAATGTACAAAAAAAGATTGCCTTTCCAGATCACTATAATTTTACTAGGAATGAAATAGAAAAAATGTCTGAGACGGCGATAAAAAATGACTTTGAGCTTATAACAACTGAGAAAGATTTTTATAGAATAAAAGATTATAATTTTAAAAAAATCAAATATCTTAAAGTAGATTTAATTATTGAAGAAATAGATAAACTTAAAAATGAGATAGAAAAGCACCTATGATTAAAATTGTAAAATATTTCTTTGAAGCTTTAATTATCTATTTATTTTTTATAATTATAAAGATAATTGGCCTTTCAAAAAGTCGAAATCTATTTTCGTTTATTTTTAAAAGAGTAGGACCGATAATAAGATCTGATAATTTAGTTAAAAAGAATCTCAATATTTTTTCAAATAAGCTTTCTGAAGAAACAAAAAATAACATAAAACTAAACATGTGGTCAAACTATGGAAAAACTTTCGTTGAATACATGTTTTTAAAAAAATTTAGAGAAGGAAATTCTCACATTCAAATCAAAGGTCAAGAAATACTAAAAGAAATATATTTTAAAAATAAACCAGTCATATTTGTGTCTGGTCATTTTGCTAATTTTGAACTTATGTCGATGGAGATTACAAAAAATAAAATAAATTTAGCAACTATTTATAGACCTTTGAATAATTTATTTTTAAACCCATTGATGGAATACTTAAGAAAGAAATATGTATGTGATAAACAAATTAAAAAAGGATTATTTGGTGTTAAAGAATGTATGGCATATTTGAAAAAAGATTGTAGCATTGCATTAATGATCGACCAAAGAGTAAGCGAGGGGGATAGAATAAAATTTTTTAGTCAGGATGCTCACACAACCTCACTTCCTGCTCAATTATCATTAAAATTTAATTTAGATATAGTTCCAATATTTATTGAGAGAAAACAAAATGACTCTTTTATGATAGACGTAAATAAACCAATTAATTCATCAAATTATACAAACAAATCTGAATTAACAAAAAAATTAAATGTAATTTTAGAAGACATGATACTAAAAAATCCAAATCAATGGATTTGGACTCATAATAGATGGAAATAAAGTTATTCTTTATTATTTAAACTTTTAAAACGCTCATTCACTTCTAAGGGTGAATAGTAAGCCTCTTGCAATTCAACATTCCAATAAGTTAATTGATCCACAGATATTTCCTTTCCAGAAACAGCGCAGATGACAAAGTTACCTTCTTCGATAATGTCAAAGGAGTTATGTTTATAAATAAGTTTAGCTTTTTTTTTATTCATCTATAAATTATATATAATATATTTTTTCATATGAATATTGCTTTAATAGGAAGTGGTGGCAGAGAACATGCTCTATGTCAAAAATTACACGAATCTAAAATATCTAAAAATATAATTTGTATACCAGGTAATGCGGGAACTTCTAAAATTGCTAAAAATGTTGATTTAGACTTTCTTAATTTTCCAAAATTATTAAAAGTAATTAGATATAATAAGATTGATTTAGTAATTGTTGGACCAGAAGAACCTTTAGTTAAAGGCATTATTGATTTTTTAACAAAGCATAAAATTAAAGCATTTGGACCAAATAGATACGCAGCAAAATTAGAGGGTTCTAAAGCATTTATGAAATCTATTTGTAAAAAAAATAATATTCCGACTGCAAAATTTAAGATTTGCAAGACTAAAAAAAATGTAAATGATTTTTTAAAAAATAGTAATTTCCCATTAGTGGTTAAAGCTGATGGTCTAGCGGCGGGTAAAGGTGTCACAATTTGTAAAAATAAAAAACAAATTTTGAATGTCTCAAATGAAATCTTTAAAGGTAAATTTAAAACATCAAAAAAACTAATTTTAGAAGAGTTTTTAGAGGGTGAAGAAGCTAGTTATTTTTTAATTGTAGATAAAAAAAATTTTAAATTTTTTGGATCTGCCCAAGACCATAAACGTGTGGGAGAAAAAGATACAGGCCAAAATACTGGAGGTATGGGTGCATATTCTCCTGCTCCAATTATTGATAAAAAGTTAGAAAAAAAAATAATTAAAAAAATAGTAAATCCAACTTTGTTAGCATTAAAAAAGAAAAAAAAACCATACACCGGATTTTTGTACGTTGGTTTAATGATAAAAAATAATGAACCATATCTAATTGAATATAATGTCAGAATGGGAGATCCAGAGTGCCAAGTGATTATTCCTAGGTTAAATACTGATTTAGTAAAAATTTTTGATATCGCATTAAAAGATAAATTAGATAAAATTAAAATAAAATGGAACAAATTAAAATCTATGACTATAGTTTTATGTTCAAAGGGTTATCCGGGCAAATACAAAAAAGGGGAAAAAATCAAATATTTAAATAATCTAAATTATAATGATAAAACTTTTATTTATCATGCGGGAACAAAGTTGATAAAAGATGAGTTTGTTTCAAATGGTGGGCGAGTATTAAATGTCACTTCTACTGGAAAAGTTTTTAAAAATATAAGAAAAAATATCCTTAAAAATATAAGAAAAATAAGTAGGAAAAATTTTTTTTTCAGAAAAGATATTGGTTGGAGAGTAATTTAAAATAATGAGAATAATAAGTGGAAAATTAAAAGGAAAATCTATTTCATTTATAAGATCTGTAATAACAAGACCACTCAAAGATTCTGTAAAGGAAAATATCTTTAATATAATTTCACACTCAAGCTTGCTTGATATAAAATTAGATAAATCTATTATACTAGATCTTTATTCGGGTGTTGGTTCTTTCGGTCTAGAATGTCTATCAAGAGGTGCTGATAAGGTTATTTTTGTAGAGAGAGATAAAAAAGCAGGAGAAACTTTAAATGTAAATTTAAGAACTTTGTTGATTAAAGAAAAAACAAAAGTATTTAATGAAAAAATTATAGATTTTTTGGGCAGAGCACAATTGGAAAAATTTGATATCTTTTTTTTAGATCCACCATTTGCTGATAATAACTTTTTAAAAGAGTTAAGTTTAATAAAAAAAAAGAAAATTCATAAAAAAAATCATATTGTCATTATTCATAGAGAATATAAATCTTCTGATAATTTTGATAACATTATAGATCCTATAATCGTTAAAAGATATGGGCGATCAAAAATAATTTTTGGAAAATTTTAGGATAATACCTGTTTTGTATTAATCTTAATCTCTTCTACAGCTGGTTGATTAAAAGGATTAATATTGGAAATTTTCCCAATAATTGCTGTTTCTAACATAAAATACGAAAAAAATTCTCCTAAAGTTTTTTCACCACTATTTTTAATTTCAAATTCTCTAAAAGGAATATTTTTTCTTTTTAAGACTTTTATAAAGGCATTTCTTTGAGCATCTTTAATTTGATTTAAATTTTTATTATATAAAAAATCTCTTTTTTTTATTCTGTTTTTCTTATAAAAACTCTTTTCACTAAAAATATAAAAAATTTTATCTTTTGGTCCATCTAAATAAAGTTGGGCTAGGCTGTGATGATCTTTTGGGGCTGAAGAAACCAAAGGGAGAAAACCTTTCCCTTCTTTGCCTAAACTTTCAGCAATTAATTGTTGACTCCAATAGAGGAATTTATCAAGTCTAGGAGCGTAATTAAAAAATATTAAATTTCTAATTTTATTTTTTTTAAATAAATTTGCCATCATAATTGAGCTTTCTTTTAAAAATTTTTTATTATTAATATTGAAAGGATTTAGTATAGCTTCTCTGATTTTTCTTATATTTACACCCATTAAATAAGCTGGAACTATTCCGACTTCAGACAAAACTGAGTATCTTCCTCCAATGTAATTTCTGTGTTCTATATGGTGTAACTTCATTTTTTTAGATAATGAAAATAAAAGGTTATTATATTTTTCTGAGATGATGATTATATTTTTTGAATTTTTTTTAATCACATTGAGAACAAAAAAATTTGATAGGGTTTCAATTGTATTTCCTGATTTCGAGATAACTATAAATAGTATTTTACTCAAATCTTTTTTAGATTTTAAACTTTTCAATTTATCTTCGTCAATATCATCAAAAAATAAAAAATCTTTTTTAATTTTATTTTTTAAAAAACAATATATTGCTTCCGATCCAAGAATCGATCCCCCCATACCTATAATGACAATAGTTTTAAATTTTTTAAATTTATTAAGATCTTTTATATTAAAATTAAATTTGAAATTTTTACTTAACGAATGAAATATATTTTTATTATTATTTAAGTTATTATATATGTCTTTATAAATATTTGAAAATTTTACGTTTAATTTTTTATTTAGCATTAAATCTAAATATTTTTTTTGAATATTATTTTTATAAATTATGTTTTTGTTTTTCACTTACGAATTTGACTAATGATAGACTGCTCAACATTAGATGAACCTTTTTTAATTACTTTATTTTTTGGAACTTTTAATATTTTATTAATCTTATTTCTTTCATCTTCTTTTTCTAAATTTTTAGATCCTGGTTCAGGCAAATTTTGATAGTCGGGTGGAAGGGTTAATGGTTGTCTTTTTTTTACTAAAAATTCATCTGTATTGGTGATTTTCTCATTTCTTAATGTTTTTCCTACATCTGCACAAGAATGTAAAAATAGTCCTAATACAAAATATAATATGGTTTTATTAATTTTTTTCATTCTTATTAAACAACTCTTTAACTAATAACATAATAATTCCAGTTGTTATAAATATATCTGCCATATTAAAAGTAAACCAGTGAAAACTTTTATAATGAATATCTATAAAGTCTGGAACTGCATATAATGTTAATCTATCATAAAGATTTCCTAAAGCACCTCCGAGCACAAAAGAGAAAAATAATTTATCCAAAAATAACGATTTTAACATTAAATAAATGATAAAAATTATGATTATGCAGATAGTAGCCGTAATTAAATTATAGATTATATTTGAATTAGAACTAAATAAACCAAATCCTATCCCAGTATTCCAAACCAAATCAAAATTGATAAAATCATTAATGTAAGTTTGATTATTTTTAATTTGGTGTTCTATTATTTTAATTTTAGAAATTCTATCAAAAGAAAAAGTTAAAATGATTATTAAAAAACAAATTAAATTTTTTTTATCAAGTAAAGTGGAAAAGTTATTTTTATTAAATCTTTTTATAATATTCATCTTAGATATTGTCTTTAATAACTTTTTCGCATCTTTCACACTTATTGTCTAAAATTTTCCAACATCTTGGGCATTTAGTGCCTTGTGATTTTGAAACTTCAATTTTTAATTCTTTATTATTTTCACTTTTAATTTTTTGTGCTTTTGATGTTATAAAGTATTCTGCTAAATCTATACCATCTAGTAACATAAAGTTTTTATCATCTGTAATAATTTTTATATCCGCTTCTAAACTTGAGCCAATTTCTTTACTAGCTCTTTTCTCCTCTATTGCTATGTTCGCTTCCAGTTTAATTTTAAAAAGTTGTTTCCATTTATCACTTAAAATTTTATTTTCCCAATTTTTTGGAATTTTTGGAAAAACTAACTCATGAATATTTTTTTTATCTTTACTAATTAAACTGTAAATTTCATCCGTTGTAAAAACAAATATTGGAGCAAACCATTTTAATAAACAATCTAAAATAATATTCAAAACTAGTATGCACTCTTTTCTCTTTTTTGAATTTACATCATCACAATACAGAATATCTTTTCTGATATCAAAATAAAATGAAGAAAGATCTAAGGCACAAAAATTTAGCAATTCTTTATATAACTTGTGGAAATTATAATTTCTTAAATTTTCTTTGATCAAAAAATCTAAATTAAAAATTTTGTGTAAAATGTACTGTTCTAATTCATTTAAATTTTTTATTTCAACTGAGTCAAATGTTTGAGGTTCAAAATTATCTTTTAAATTACCTAAAATAAATCTAAAAGTATTTCTAATTTTTCTATAAGACTCTGCATGTTGAGCTAATATATTTTTATCTATTCTTAAATCTTCGGCATAATCTGAGGATGCGACCCAAGCTCTTAGAATGTCAGCTCCATAATTTTTTAAAATATCCTCAGGAGATATTACATTTCCTGATGACTTAGACATTTTTAATCCTTTTCCATCCACTACAAACCCATGAGATAAAATACTCTTAAATGGAGCTCTTCCCCTTGTTCCGCAAGACTCAAGGAGAGAAGAATGAAACCACCCTCTATGTTGATCTGAGCCTTCGAGATACATATCAGCTGGCCACTTAAGGTCTTTTCTTTTCTCTAAAACAAAGCTATGGGTAGATCCGCTATCAAACCACACTTCTACAATATCATCGAGTTTTTCATAGTTTTTAGAGTCATAATCTTTTCCTAAAAATTTTTCTGCTTTGTCTGTAAACCAACAGTCTGATCCTTCTTTTTCATAAATTTCTGCTATTCTATCTATTATTTTTTTATCTCTTAAAGGTTCTTTCGTTTTTTTATTTATAAAGATTGGTAAAGGTACGCCCCAAACTCTTTGTCTTGAAACACACCAATCTGGCCGTCCTTCTATCATAGAAAGCAATCGTTCTTTTCCTTTATTTGGATAGAAAGAGGTCTCATGTATTGCTTTAATGGCTTTATTTCTTAAAGAATTTTTTTCCATTGAAATAAACCATTGCGGTGTAGCTCTATATATTAAAGGAGCTTTTGATCTCCAAGAATGAGGGTAACTATGATGTAATTTATCATCTTTTAGCAATTTATTTTGTTCTTTTAATTTTTCTATTACCAATAAATCGGCTTTAAAAATATGTGTTCCACTAAAATAAGGTATTTCTTTTGTGTATAATCCTGCATTATCAACTGTGTAGCTTGATGTAATATTATTCTTTAAACATAAATTAAAGTCATCCGGTCCATGGCTTGGTGCGCAATGTACTATTCCAGTCCCTTGTTCAAGATCAACAAAATTTGCCTCAAGCATAGGGATATCATGGCTAAAATTCATTTTTAAAAATGGATGACTACAAATCGTACCTTTAAACTCAGAACCCTTAAAATTTTTCAAAACTTTATGATTTTTTATTCCACAAGATTTAATAATTGAGTCAATTAAATTATTTGCTACAACTATTTTTTTGTCTTTGAAATATTCTAATGAATTAATTTCTACTAATGAATATTCTATACTACTATTAAAAGCTAACGCTTTATTTGCTGGGATAGTCCAAGGTGTAGTTGTCCAAATTATTATACTCGTATCTTTAAGAAAATCTGTTTTTGTATCTTTGACCTTAAATGGTACAAAAATTGTACTCGAAGTATGGTCCATGTATTCAACTTCTGCATCTGCTAAAGCAGTTTTTTCTACTGTTGACCATAGAACTGGTTTAAATCCTTGGTACAGACTGCCATCTAAAAGAAATTTTCCAAGCTCTCTTACAATTTGTGCTTCTGCACTATAGCTCATTGTTGAATAATAATTTTCGAAATCTCCTACTACACCCAATCTTTTAAATTCTTTTATATGGACTTGAATCCAATTTTTTGCGAATTCTCTACACTCTTGTCTAAAATCTTTGATGGGAACTTCATCTTTATTTTTTTTCTTTTTTTTATATTGTTCTTCAATTTTCCATTCAATAGGAAGTCCATGACAATCCCACCCGGGCACATAGACAGAGTCTTTTCCATCCATTTGGTGAAAACGGATTATCATATCTTTTAAAATTTTATTTAGAGCAGTACCCATATGAATATGTCCATTGGCATATGGTGGTCCATCATGTAAAATAAATTTTTCTTTACCTTTAGAATTTTTTCTTAATTTCTCAAAGATCTTATTTTTTTCCCATTTCTCTAAAATTAACGGTTCTTTATTTGGTAAATTTGCTTTCATCGAAAAAGCTGTTTTTGGAAGATGAAGGTTATCTTTAGACATTTTTTTTTGCTTGAATTATATCAATTTTAATTTGTTTCTTTAATTCCTCTAAATTCCTAAATTTTTTTTCTGGCCTTATAAATTTTATAAAATTTACGTCTATCTCTTTATTATATAAGTTTTTATTAATTCCAAATATATTAACTTCTAATAATAAATTTTTTCCCCTAAATGTAGGTCTATAGCCTAGATTAGCAATCCCTTTTCTTTTAAATTTACTATTTTTTACTGTTACTGCATAAACACCAAGCTTAGGAATAACATAGTCTAAGATATTTATATTGCACGTTGGGAAACCAATTTTTCTCCCTCTTTTTTGACCTTTAATAACTTTTCCATTAATACACCATTTTCGATCTAACAATCTATTAACTTCAGATATTTTTCCTTGGGAAATTTTTTTTCTTATAATAGTGGAAGAAATAACTTTTGATGTACTTTTTAGTGGGCTGGTGATTATAGTTTTATAATTAAATATTTTAGAGTATTTTTTAAGAGTTTTTATATTTCCTTGTCTTCTAAATCCAAACTTAAAATTATTGCTAACGTATAAAAATTTACATTTTGTTTTCTTAAAAATAATCTTTTCTATAAATTCTTCAGCCAAGAATTTTGAAAAATTTTTATTAAAATTAACAACCATTAAAAAATCTAATTTCAAATTTTTAAGCTGATTCATCTTTTGTGATAGAGAGTTTATTCGATGATTTTTAATTTTTTTATTAAAAAACATTGCAGGCATTGGCTCAAATGTAATAATTCCGAAAGGTAATTTATTTTTTTTTGCTTTTTGTCTTGCTTGATTGATTACTCTTTGATGACCTAAATGTATTCCATCAAAATTACCAATGGCTACTACACTATTTTGATGTTGTTTTTTTATTATAAAATTTTTATAAATTTTCATTTTACCATTTTAAATTTTTTTGAAAAAAATTGGTTTTTACATTATATCTTTTTAATAAAGTTGAAATTTCTTTATCATTTTTAATTTCATTTCTGTGAACACCATTATAGACAAATAAACTATCAATATTAAGATTGTTCGCTCCTTTTATATCTGTTCTTAAATTGTCTCCTATAGCTAGAACTTTCTCTCCTTTACTAAAACACATTTCATATATTTCTTTATATGGTTTTCCATAATATATAACCTTTCCTCCTAATGACTCAAAAGTTTTTGCAATACTTCCGGCACAAAGTTCTTCGATGTTCCCTCTATGAACTATTAAATCAGGGTTAGTACATATAAGTTTTTTAGAGGTATAATTTTTAAGTAATTCCTTATAGTAAAGTAAATCTTCTTCATGATCATCAAAAAAACCAGTGCATACTATAAAGTCACATTTGTCTAAAGATGTCTTATTTTCAAATACTCTTTCGAATATTGATTGATCTCGAATAGGTCCAAGATGATAGAACTTTTTTCCAAATTTACTTTGGTTAATTGCATGCATTGCAGCTTCGCCTGATGTTATAACTCGAGATAATAATTTATCATTCATTTCCATTTTTTTTAAAAATTCAATTACTTTAGAGCTAGGCCTAGGAGCATTAGATAAAAATACGATTTTTTTTGACTTATTGGTTAAATTTTCTACAGCTTCTATTGCTTTAGAATTTAAAGTTATGCCGTTGTGCATCACTCCCCATAAATCTATAATGTAAGTATCATAGGCGTGAAATATCTCAGATAAATGATTTAGTTCTCTCAATTTTTTTTATCTTTCTTATGTTTTACCCCTAAAATACAGCAATTTGGGCTTTTTTTTAATGATTTTCGCCTCTTGAAATCTTTACAAAACTCACCATATCAGCCCTACATAAAAATTACAGGAGAATATGTATGAA
>MDTB01009595.1_pt1 | contig 11833 bp, 7 predicted proteins | sample 811161 | NCBI WGS metagenome assembly MDTB01 (sample SAMN05326650, study PRJNA326480) | marine metagenome | isolation source: seawater | place: Mediterranean Sea | collected 2009
AATTGTTTCTCAAGCAAGAGGTTTAATGGAAGACAGACCTGTCGCATTTGGCACATATGATATTGGAAGTCCAAATGGAGCAATTAAGCAAAAAATTATTGTTTTTATATTTTTCATTATTAATATTTAAAATTAATTTTAAATATATTAATTAATTTTTTTTATTTTGGCGCTAAATTGTATCAAACCAATAAATTATGGCACCTTATAATATAAAATTATTAAAATTATTGCTCTTTAGTTGTCTATTTGTGAGTTTTGTTAATGCACAACAAACAATTAGTGGGATAATTTTAGATCAAAATGGTATCCCTTTAATAGGAGTAACTATAATTGAAGCAGGAACCAATAATGGTCAAGTATCTGACTTTGACGGAAAATATAAAATCGCAGTAAAAAGTTCAGAGTCTGTTCTTGGATTCACTTTTGTAGGTTACAAACAAAAAAATATAGTAGTTGGCCAAAACATCACAATAGACGTAGTTCTAGAAGAAAATTTAGAACAATTATCTGAAGTTGTTGTTACTGCATTGGGGTTTGAAGAAAGTAAAGATCAACTTGGTTACGCAAGTTCAACTGTTGGTTCTGAAATTGTTGAAGGCGCATCAGAAACATCACTTATAAACGCCCTTTCTGGAAAAGCATCAGGAGTTAGAATATCAAGAAATTCTGGTGATCCAGGTGCTGGAGCATATATACAATTAAGAGGTGTCTCATCAATAGATAGGGATGCACAACCCTTAATAGTTATTGATGGTATACCCATATCTAATGCTTCTAGGGGATCTCAAGAACGCTTTGCTGCACAATCTAGGCTGAATGATATAAACCCAAGTGACATTGAAAGCGTAAATATTTTAAAAGGTGCTTCTGCTGCTGCACTTTGGGGGACTAGAGCCTTGGGTGGTGTGATTGTAATAAAAACAAAAAGCGGAAATTATAACCAGAAATTGAAAATTAATCTAAAATCTACCTATTCGCATGATGAGATTAATGTAGTTTATCCTCAGCAAACTGTCTATGGTCAAGGGGACAATGGGGTTTATAGCTCCACAGCTCGTGACTCATGGGGGGATAAAATAAGTGAAAGAGCTGGTGGGCCAGACGATTACGATACTTCTGGGTCATATTATTTGGGTCAAAATGGTAATATCTATTATCCAATTTTAACTAAAAATTCTAAAGAACTATATAATCAATCAAACTTTGACCAAATATTTGGGAATGGCTCATTTTTAGAAAATAATATAAGTCTTTCTGCTGGTAATGCTAACAGCAGTATTTTTGCTAGTATTAGTGATTTTGACCAGCAGGGTATAATAAAAAATAACTCTGATTATCGCAGGACCACCGCCAGGGTCAATGCCAAACATAATCTTTCACAAAATTTGAGAATTAAAGCCTCGATGGCTTATACAAAAAGTTATTCAAACCGAATTGCTAGGGGGGCAACTTCTTCAGGCCTCATGCTTGGTTTATTAAGGAACCCGGTGGATTTTGATATGAGTGGTTATAGAGGAGAATATTACACAAGTCCAACTGCTGCCCCAGTATCAAACAGACACAGGTCATACAGAAGACCTCTTGGCTCATCAGGCAATCCTGTTTATAATAATCCATTGTGGTCTATTAATGAACAGGAAAATTTAGTAGATGTAGATAGATTTATTTCATCTTTTGATTTAACTGCTACTCCAGTCAATTGGTTAAGTTTGACAGCAAGGGTGGGTTATGATGGATTTTCTGAATTACAACAACAGTTTTTCACCCCAGGTTCTGCCACAGGCGATTACAGGCCTGGATTATTTGGAAAGGAACTTGCTCGTAACTCAATATTTAATATGGATTACATAGCTAAAGCATCTGGAAGCATTAATGAAAATATTTCGGGATCTTTACTGCTTGGTTACAATTTTAATCACCGTGAACGGATAGTTGATGGTAGTCAAATAACTAATTTTATACAATTTACAGATGTAGCCAGTGGTCTAAGGGATATTGATAACGCACTTCCTGAAAACAGAAGTGTTCAAAGTACATTTGGTGAGGAGAGAACAACGGGATTTTATTCATCACTAAACTTAGATTTATATAATCAACTTTATGTTAATGCAACTATTAGAGCAGAATCAGCTTCAACTTTTGGAAGTTCTTCAAATAATACCTTTTACTTTCCATCAGTTTCTGCAGCATGGCAATTCACAGAATATTTTGATTTAGATGTAATGTCTTTTGGAAAGCTCCGGGCCTCATATGGAGAAGTAGGAGTTCAGCCGCAGCGTTATAACACATCAAATAATTATATTACACCAAACTTCAATGACCAAACTGGAGGAAGTCTGGCAGGGGAACTTTTCGGAAATGGTGCGTTTATTCCTTCCTCGAGCCGGGGTAGCTCGTCCTTAAAGCCAGAAAGGAAAAGTGAATTCGAATTAGGTTTTGATTTAAGATTTTTTGAAAATCGCTTATCATTAAGTGCAACCCACTATCAAAATAAAACAGTAGATATGCTCCTTGATTTTCCTATTGCAAATTCTAGAGGAGTTACTAGCCTCTATACTAATGGTGCTGAGATGGAAAACGAAGGTTTTGAATTAGATCTTAATTACCAGATTTTAAAATCAGAAGACTGGTCATGGGATTTTGGAACAATTTATTCTCAAAATAGAAATATGGTCACAAAATTAGATTCATCACTTAATATTAATCTTGGAGGACTATCTTCCGCGAGCTCTAGAGCTATTGAGGGACACCCGCTTGGAGTAATTGTAGGAGGTAGAACATTAAGAGATAGTGATGGCCAAATTATATATGATTCAAATGGATTTCCTGAACAAGACCCCACAACTGGTGTAATAGCTGATCCAAATCCAGATTGGCAGGGGTCTATTTTTTCTATATTGAGATACAAAAATTTTGGATTATCAACATTATTCGAGACTTATCAAGGTGCTGATATTTTAGCAGGTACTAAGGCGGTAATGCTTGATTTAGGTCTTTGGCATTCCACTGCAAATGAGACAACTGCTAATCAAAATCTTTTAGAATACAATGGTAACGTCATAATGGCCGGAACAACATTTAGAGGTGATATTTATAATTTTGGATCTGGTCCAGTTGCTAGGACTGAATCTTGGTATAATGGTGATGGTGGTTTCTTTGGCGGAGGAAATGATGAACTTTTTGTCGAAGACGGATCTTGGACACGTTTGAGGGAGATTACTATGTCCTACCTAATGGATGACTTATGGTTAAAAGAAAAATTAGGTCTTACTAGCGTTGAATTTTCTGTGACAGGGAGAAACCTTTTACTTTGGACAAAATTTGAAGGTAATGACCCTGACACTAATCTTGAAGGAATTAGTGTAGCTAGGGGTATTGATTATTTCAACAACCCAGGAACAAAGTCATATGTATTTTCTGTTGATATTAACTTTTAAAAAAATTGATCATGAAATTTAAACACATTTTTTTATTATTCATTCTTTTTTCAATTAGCTGTGAAAAAAGTATTGATGAACTAAATGACAACCCTAATAGCCCGACATCTGCAAACTATGACTTGATACTCACAGGCGTTCAAATTGGAAACGCTGTATTGCAAAGCGGAGAAATGGTTAGGAAAACAGGGATATTTTCAGGGCAATACACAGGTATTGATCGCGCACACCTCCAGTACAGCACCTATAGTGTGGCGTCAAGTAGTTTTAATTCCCAATGGAATGAAGCTTATGTTGATGTAATTTCCAATTCAAGGGTAGCTGAATCAGTCGCTATAGAACAAGGAGTTGATGGTGTTGGTATTGGAATTATTAAGTTGTTAAGAGCAATGGCATTTGGAACCGCAACATCCGTTTGGGGTGATATTCCATATGACGAGGCAGGTTATCCAGAAATTGAAAATCCTAGCTTTGAGGCTCAAACTAATGTTTACCAAAAAATACAAACTTTACTGGATGAAGCAATTGTGGATTTATCCAAAGGTACTGGAAGACCACCAAATGGATCAGACATTCATTTTAATGGATCTCCAGATGAATGGATTGCTGTTGCAAATTCATTGAAAGCTAGGTATTACATGCATACAAAGGATTATTCAAACGCAAATAAATATTCCAAAATAGGAATTAACTCTAATGCTGGTAGCCTTGTAGTTCCACATGGTACATCAAACAATGACGCTAATTTAACTTATCAATTTTTTGAAATTGGTGTTAGGGGGTCAGATTTAAAGGTTTCAGATTTTATGATTTCATTTTTAGATTCTAGCTCAACAAATTACAGGGGAAATTCAAAAACAAATGAGACTGGAAGGAGCTCATTTATGTTTACAAGTTCTGGGGGTGTTATAATTCCTAATACTTTTGATGGAATATCTGCAATTGACGCATCAGCACCTATAATTAATTATGCTGAAAATCTTTTGATGTTAGCCGAAAGTCACCTGCGTATGGGTGAAACATCCACTGCTTTGGATGTTTTAAATAACTACAGAGCGTTTTTGTCAACTCAGTTCAGTTCATCAAATTCTCAATACGACTCCTATTTTTTATCTGATTTTGAAAATGGTGGGATTGAAAATTTAGATGGCTTATCTACTAATAACGCCCTGCTAAGAGAGATTTTGGAAGAACGATATATCAGTTTATTCAACACAACTGAAAATTTTAGTGACACAAGAAGGACATATAATGAGACTGCTGTAAAAGTTCAGATAGCCCCAAATACAGGTAGTGAATTACCACAACGTTTTTTATATGCTCAAACGGAACTTGATAGAAACTCAAATGTTCCAAGTCCAATACCAGGTTTCTTTGAGCCAACACCAGTAAATCAATAAAATAATTTTGAAACTATTATTTAAATATTGTAATTGTCTTTTTATTTGTCTTTCTATTGTTTTTACTAACAATGTAAATGCCAATTTCGATGTAATTAAAAAAGATACTTTAAAAGTCCTTTTTGTAGGTAATAGTTTTTCTTTTTATTATAATCTTCCACAAGTAGTAAGTGCAATGTCTAAATACAATGAAAACACTTACATTGATACTCGTCATTCACTTGTGAGTGGATCCACCTTATTTGATCATCTCAATCAAAAAAGGGGGTCTCAAACTCTAAAAATTTTAAACGAACAAAATTTCGATTATGTTGTTGTAAATCACCATAGCCTTGCAACAATTGAAAATTTAGACTCATTCTTTAATTTAAGTAAGCAAATTGTTGAATTAGTAAGAAGTAAAAATTCAGTTCCAGTATTTATGGAAACATGGCAATATCTAAATAAACCTCAAATGTTAGATATAATAAGTCCAGCTTACAAAAAAATGGGAAAACAATTATCTGTTGACATAGTACCATGCGGACAGCTTTTCTCAAAGGCCATTGAGCAAAACAATTTAAGTATTAACCTTTATGAAGATATTAAGCATCCATCAAAGGAGGGTACATACTTAAATGCACTGGCATTTTATAAATATTTTACCAATGGTAAAACAAATAAAATTTCAAAAAGAATAACAACAATTGACCAAAATGGGCAGAAATTGTATTTACTGCTTTTGTCTAAGAAGAATGCAGACTTTCTTCAAAGTGTTGTAGATAATTATGATTTTAAAACTTTAAATTAAGTAAAATGAAAAAACAAATATCACCTATTTTTTTAGCTACTTTTTTAGTAATAGCCGTACTTTTTTCAATAGTTTCATGTGATGATGAAATTGAATATAGTGGTGAACCAATTACAAATGATTTTCGTGTTTTAAAAGCTGAATACGAAAGTAGAACTGTCTCAGGAACAGTTTCAAGCTTTGACCCAGAAGGACAGCTAGATTTTGTATTCTCGCATGGCATAAATAAAGATGCTTTTGAGTCTGCATTAACCATAACTCCTGCAGTAGTCAAACAATTGGTTTATGATGATACTAATTCACTTGTTACAATTGGTTTTGAGAGTCCGCTAGAATACGAAACTGATTATGTTTTAAGTTTACCCGAAGGCGCTTACGGAGCAAATGGAGAAGCTATGCAGGCAGATTACCAAATTCAATTTTCAACTAAAGCATTTGTTCCTCCTGTAATATCTCTTTCTATTGATAATAATATTTTGTATGAAGGAGATCAGGCAACATTAACAGCAACATTGAGTGAAGCTGTATTGGTTGATGTAAGTTTTGATTTATCCACTAGTGGCACTTCTCAAAACGGGGTTGATTATACAATTGATAAAACAAGTTTTTTAATTCCAGCTGGAGAAAGTAATTCAACAGCAACTCTTACAATTCTTGTGGATGGTAATGTTGAGTCAACAGAACAATTGACATTTTCTGTAGAAAATGTGGTAAACGGAACAATTCCGTCTGACGGCGCCTTAAATATAGAAGTGAACGATGTACCCCCTGCAATTGAGTTAAAAGGGGTAATGGAGTTAGATGATTATATCACAAGCAGTTTAGGTCGGGTAAGAGCTGTTCATCTTAAAGTTTTAGAGGATATTGCTGACCTTAGCATATATGGTATTGAGGTAGCAACCAATGGCGCTGATCCATATCCAGCAAATCCAATTGATTACACTTTTCCAGTTGCAAGTGCAAGCCAAGGTGATAATATTTTGCTTGTCAGAGATGCTGATTATGCAAATGCGGAAGCTTTTTTTGAAGGTTATTTTTCTGATTTTACGATTTTTCAGACTACTAAAATGAGCCAAAATGGTGATGACGCTGTTTTACTTTACAAAAATCAAATTGCAATTGAGTCTTTTGGACAACCTGGAACTGACGGAACAGGTTTGTATTGGGAATACACAGACTCTTGGGCTTATAAACTTGGTAATGAATGGATTTATCCTGGACCGGACGCAGTAGTATTTGCAGGAACAGGCACAGCTACAACAGTTGACGCAAAATACCCATTTTGTAATCCAATTGAGTTAAAAGGAGTAACTGCGATGTTATTTGATGTTGCTGCAGACGCTACGTCAAACAGGGGTAAATCACATCATTTACGTATAAATCGTGATATAGCTGATTTGAGCAATTATGGTTTGGGTGTTGCAAGTAATGGTCGTGCAACAGATGGAGTTGAATTTACATTTCCAACAATTTCTGTAAAAGAAGGAGAACAGATTTTAATCGCTCGTGTACCTTCTGCAATGGAAGAATACTATGGCGGCCAATGCTTTAGTAAGTTTTCATATATATATGTAGATAGTTTTGCATCACAAAATGGTGACGATGTGGTTGAGTTATTCGGCAATGTTAGTGGTGAAAATGGGGATATCATAGAAAGATTAGGAGTCATAGGGGTTGATGGGACTGGCGAGCCTTGGGAATATACTGGCTCTTGGGCACATAAAGGTAATAATGGATTATGGTCATTTGGAGCATTAGGTTGCACAAGTGGTGCAACTTCAAATATAACTTCGACTTGTCCATATCCACTTTGTAATTAATTTTATAAATTACAAATTAATTTAATTTCTAGTGATTAGAAAAAAAATTTCCCTGCTGCTCATTTTATTTATAATAGCCTGCTCTGATGGTTCAAATGATGAGCAAGTCGAAACAATTGATTTACTTTCTATAAAAATAGATGGCTCTACATTTTCCAGTGGGATTGAAAATATTTCATTAAATCCTGTTATTAAACTCACCTTTTCAGGGCGAATTAATAAACAGTCCTTTGAAGATAAATTAGTTATTGATCCAAATGATTCTTTATTATCTAAAAGTTTTAGTTATTTAAACAATTCATCAGTTGTTGATATTACACTAGGTTTAAACTACGATACTACGTACAATTTAGTTTTGCAAGGTATAATTGGTTCTAGTGGACAAAGGCTTTCTGAAGTAATAGATATTATTTTTAAAACACAATTTGATGAAACCATTTACTCAAGACCACCCTGTCAGAATGTTAATGATTGCTTACAATCGGTGAATATTTCTAATTCTTCAGGAAATGGCAATTTTTATTTTTATTCTAATTATGATATTTACGATGACAATGCTCAATGGCAAGATTTAGAAAAAGCAATTTTTGTAGTACATGGTGGGTCTGTCAATCCTGGGGACTATTTTTCCTATTTAACTTCAACTTTGAATAATTTGGAAATTTCAGAAAAAACAATTTTAATTTCTCCAAATTTTAAAGAAACTGAAGAGTCACCAGGTGACCTTTATTGGCAATCTGTTGGTTATAGAGATGGTGAGGATTCTGATGGTGCAGTACAAATAAGTTCTTTTGAAGTTATAGATCAAATCATAGATAAACTTGCTGACAAAACACATTTCCCTGTTTTAGATGAAATAATCATTACTGGTCAGTCGTCTGGAGGTAGGTTCACTCACACTTATGCAGCTGCCAATAGGGTTGAATCTAGTCATTCAGATATTAATTTTGAATATATTGTTAGCCAGAATCAGTTTTTTTATTATCCAACAAATGAAAGAATAAATGCTACTACAAATAACCTTTATGTCCCCACTGGGTGTAATGGAATAAATTATTGGCCGTATGGTTATTTAACTGCACCACCATATGTTAGTGTATTAGAAAAAAGTGAGTTCAACTCACGTTTTATAAAACGTAATATTATCTATCTTTTAGGAAGTGGTACTGGAAACGATAGTAGCCTAAATTCATCTTGTCAGGCAACTCTTTCTGGGCCAAATAGATATCAAAGGGGTGAAAACATGTTTAGGTACATGAATTTAAAGTATGGAAATGATCACAACCACAAAAGGGTCGTTATTCCAGGGATTACACACGATGGTAACGCAAGCTACACTTCTAATGAATTCAAATCTTTAATTACACAATTATTTAATGATTAACATACACAATCAAATCTTAAAAATTGAATTCAAAAAAATTGGTCTTTTTTTAGGACCATTGCTCTTTGTACTAGTTCGGTATTTTTTATCTTTTGACGGCATGTCAGATGAAGCTAATGCAATATTGGCCTCTACTCTTTGGGTAGCTGCATGGTGGATTACTGAAGCTATACCAATAGCAGCTACTTCATTATTGCCAATTATACTTTTTCCTCTTTCAGGTGCATTATCTATTGAGGACACATCATCGTCATACGGCCATAAGTATATATTCTTGTATCTAGGGGGATTTATTTTAGCCCTGGCAATAGAAAAATGGAATTTACACAAAAGGATAGCACTTAATATTATAAGTAAGATTGGGACAGACGTGCGTAAAATTATATTGGGTTTTATGGTTGCAACTGCTTTTCTATCAATGTGGATATCTAACACAGCTACTGCAGTTATGATGTTACCAATTGGTATAGCTATAATAAAACAAATGAAAGACCTTAAGTCAACAGATGAGGACGAAAACCAAATTTTTGGAAAAGCACTCCTTCTTTCAATTGCATTTAGTGCTTCAATTGGCGGATTAGCAACCCTAATTGGGACCCCTCCAAACCTAGTTTTTACTGGAATTGTATATGAACTATATCAAATTGAAATAAGCTTTTTAGATTGGATTATACTTGGGTTACCAATTTCAATCGTTCTTTTAATAATTTCGTGGGTTTATATCACTCGCTTTGCATTTAAATTCAACCAAACAAATTTTAGTGATGGTCAAACAGAAATAAAAAAACAATTAAAAGCGCTTGGAGGAATAAGCTATGAAGAAAGACTGGTTAGAAATGTTTTTGTATTAACTGCTATTGCATGGATAATCAGGAAACACGTATTGAATATTTTTATACCTAGCCTTGATGACTCGATGATAGCATTGATTGCAGGGATCAGTTTATTTTTACTTCAAAGTAGAACAAATAGTGGGCAAAAAAAGCTTATGTATTGGGAAGATGCAGTGAAACTTCCTTGGGGTATTTTATTGCTTTTTGGAGGAGGCCTTGCCATAGCCGCAGGATTTCAGTCTAGTGGGTTAGCAAATTGGATTGCTGAAAAAATGGTCCAACTTGACGGATTTTCAATTATTATTATTCTAGCTGTTGTAGTGGCATCAGTAAACTTTTTAACTGAGATTACTTCTAACCTTGCTACTACCGCTATGTTACTTCCTGTTCTTGCGCCTGCAGCAGTAGTTCTTGATGTTCATCCGTACATGTTAATGGTTGGAGCAACTTTAGCTGCGTCGTGTGCATTTATGTTACCAGTCGCAACGCCACCAAATGCAGTTGTTTTTGGTGCGAAAATTCTAAAGATAACAGATATGGTAAGGGTTGGTATTCTAATGAATATTATTTCAATTATATTAATAACAATAGTAGTTTATTTTCTATTGCCTTTACTTTGGGGTTTTGATCCCTTTAGCTATTCAATCTAAGTCTAGAATTTAAGAATCCAGATGTCAAAAAAGTATATTATTAGTGTAATACCTGGTGACGGAATTGGAAAAGAAGTAATCCCTATTGCACTAAAAGTTTTAAACAAACTTTCAATTAAATTCGGCTTCGTTTTTGAGTTTAAATTATTTAAATATTCATGTGATTACTACATTAGGAATGGAGTAATGATGGATAAAGATGGACTTAAAAAGTTAGAAGACTGCCATGCTATTTTATTAGGTTCAGTTGGGATGCCTAGCGTAGCTGATCATATATCACTGTGGGGATTATTAATACCAATTAGAAGAGCATTTGATCAGTATGTAAATTTAAGGCCTGTAAAAAGCCTTAAAGGGATTGATTCAGTATTGAGGGATAAAAAAAATATTGACTATTTAATTGTTCGCGAAAATACAGAGGGTGAGTATTCAGATATTGGGGGAATTGAAAATAAAAACCAACCTGATGAATTTGTTTTTCAAAAAGCTATTTTTTCCAAAAAAGGTACTGAGAGGATAGTAAACTATGCTTATGAATTAGCAGCTAAAAGAAAAAATAAATTAACAAGCGCAACAAAATCTAATGGAATTATTCATTCTATGACCTACTGGGACAATATTGTCGATAGCATTTCCAAAAAATATCCAAATGTTACTACCTCAAAATATCATATAGACATATTAAGCGCTCAAATTATAAAAAACCCTGACTGGTTTGATGTGATAGTCGCCTCTAATTTATTCGGAGACATTCTCTCTGACTTGGGACCTGTTTGCACGGGTGGAATGGGAATTGCACCAAGTGCTAATTTAAATCCTGAAGGAAAATTTCCTAGTATGTTTGAGCCTGTCCACGGAAGCGCTCCAAAAATTTATAATAAAAATATTGCAAATCCTATTGCCACGCTTTGGAGTTGTGTTATGATGCTTAATCATTTAGAAGAAAAAGATGCTGCGGATTTCTTATTTAATTGTATTGAAAATTCAACTTTAAATAAGAAAGTTACACCTGATTTAGGTGGTAGTTTATCCTCTACAGCAGTTGGTAGTTATATATGTAAATTAATATAATAATAACTTTAACAAGTAATACTATAATTTAAATATTATATTTAGACTTAGAGGATAAGAAGTAGCAGAACTTAAAGAAAAAGATAAGCCTATGGTTTAGTTGCCCTTTTAGTAAGTTACTTTGTGCAGTTTTATAGATTACTAAAAACTAATGATAATCATTTGTGTTACTCATCTTTTAAATTTGAATTAAGGAATCCTTCAAACTAACACTCTAAATTACTTTTTTGATTATCTTATTAACATTATATTTGAAATCACATTTAAGCTAAAAAGCAGTAAATGATGTCCAAAATGGCTACCAAAATAAAAAAATAGAAATCAAAAGTTTTAAATAAGTATAATCTTACAGATTAAAATTACTTAAACGGCCTCGTGGCGCAACTGAATAGCGCATCTGATTACGGCTCAGAAGGTTGCAGGTTTGAATCCTGCCGAGGTCACA
>MDTB01134557.1_pt1 | contig 11833 bp, 8 predicted proteins | sample 811161 | NCBI WGS metagenome assembly MDTB01 (sample SAMN05326650, study PRJNA326480) | marine metagenome | isolation source: seawater | place: Mediterranean Sea | collected 2009
ATATATTGAGAGTTTTTGAGAGAACTCTGAAAATGTCTTGGATAAAGTGGCGGACCTTTATCATTTAGTTTGTCATAATTACTATTTATTAAATTATTGTCGATAATTTTTTTTCCATCAGAAGTACATACACCATAATTTTTTTGATTTTCAATTCCACCAGCAATGAAGTTTGAAATTTCATTAGTATTATTTTTATTAATATTTAAATTTAGCAATAAGTTTAACAAAGCTTTATTTTGACCCTCTTTTTTTATTTGGTCTAAATATAATGGCCACAGAAAGCCTGTGTACCCAGCTCCAATTTCATCACCACCACTTGACTCAAGTATAACAGTAGATCCATTTTTTTTATAATCTTGGTATAACTTGTGATGGGAAACTTGCCTAAAAGATGAAAAAGGCTCATCTTCCATAATCAATGTATTAATAAAATGCTTATTAATATCTTTAGACGAGCAAATAGATGTATAATTTTTTAAACTTAATTTACTAGAAATTTTTTTTGCGTATTTCCTTTCATCATATTCTTTTTCATTATATCCAAATGTATAAGTATTTACTTCTTTTTTATTTTCTCTTAAAAAAAATGTTACGATTGAGGAGTCTACACCCCCAGATAAATTTGTTCCTATAGATCTAATTGTTTCTGATTGTTTTTTTACCGATGATTCTAGTAATTTTTTAAATTGTAATGGAATATTATCTTGATAAATTTTTTTATTTTTTACTTTTTCACTAAGAGAATAATATTTTTTTTCTGAAATAAAAAAATTTTTATCTATAGTTAGTATTGATCCTGGACTAATATTTTTAATATTTTTATACCATGTTTCATTTGAATGATCTAACCCACCCCATTTTATAAAATTTATTATGTTTTGGTCATTCTGTTTATATTTAATTTTTTGACTAGTAATTCCTTTAATTTCTGATGAAAAGATTAATTTTTTATTTTTTATAGAATAGTAAAGAGGTTTTATACCAAAAGCATCTCTAGATAAGTATAATTTACATTTTATTATATCAAATATAGCTATTGAAAACATTCCATCAAAAAGATTGAAGCATTTTTCTCCTATTTTGGAAAATAGCTCAATTATGACCTCTGTATCACTACTTGTCTTAGTTTTAATTTTATATTTTTTTTTTAAATTTTGGTGGTTGTAAACTTCACCATTAAATACCATTACATATCTTTTGTTTCTTGAAATAAATGGTTGGTTTGAGTTTTCATTTAAGTCAACAACTTTTAACCTTGTATTACCTAAAGAGATGTTTTTATTATTCCAAATTCCAGTGTGATCAGGACCTCTGTGCTTTATATTTTGAATTAAATCACTTATTAAATTTCCATTATGTTTATTTGGTTCAAAAATCCCTATAATTCCGCACATTTAATTAACTTTAAAATCTTTAATTGAGAAATTTTTTATATTTTTGACATTTCCTAAGTCATATTTTGCTAGAGTATTTAATGGATTAACTTTTGATTTATTTTTTTTTAAAAACTTATTTATTAATTCACTCATATTTATTTCATTTTTTAATTTAATTTTAGTTATTTGGTTTAAAATTCTTTTTAATAATAATGTTGAACCAAATATATACACTCCACTACTTGCATAATTAGATATCAAATTTTTTTCTTTAATTTCTACTATTTTTCCTCTTTTATTTAATTTAACATAACTTGAATTACCATGATTATTAAAATGTATAGGTAAATACAAATTATCTTTAATTATTTTTTTAGGTAAATCAAAATCAATGTATTGATCTGGATTGACAACAATACATGGCTTATTCAAATATATTAAAATGTTTTTAATTGAATAGACTGTGTAAGCTGGGCCTTTTGGTGTTGCATCAATAAACTTAAAAATTAAATTTTTTATATTTAATTTATATTTTTTTATAATTATTTTCATATTTTTTTCAAAATTAAATTTTTTTTCAAAATCTTTGGTTGTAATCAAAATAATAGTATCTTTATTTTTTATTTTATTTTTTATACTAATTAGAAACCACTCAATAATTTTTTTGTTTTTTACTTTGATAAATGGTTTAAATTTACCTAATACTGCTGTTCTTTTGCCATTTCCGGCCATAGGTAATATCCAGATCATTTTAATCTAATATTATTTTTTGGCATTTCTTCAAAATGAAAGTTTATTTTTTTTTCTAAATCTGTTGTTTTAATTTTATATCCAAGGCTTAAAAGTTTATGATATTTTTGCACCATAACTTTTATATAAATACTTTTAAAATCTAACCATTTATAAACTAATTGGTCTAATATTCTTGCATCAGAATGTTGTAAAATAAAATTGTCCCCAAGTAATTCAAATCTTTGTTTTAACAAGTTTTCGATAATACTCTCATTATTATTGAACCACCAGAAACCAACAATTTTTAAATTTTGGAATTTTCTTGCTAAAACATTTAATCGAAATTGATCTTTAAAATCAAGACAAGAAACGAGAAATTTATTTTTTGGAAATTTTCTTAAAATTTTTTCTAAATTGTCCAAATCTAAAATTCCAATACCATCTCCAGCATCTTTATATAATTTGTTCACTTCTCTCTTAACTCCAATCAATAACATCATTGGTGTATTTGATTTTTGCAACAAAGGAAAAAAATTTTTAAAAAATAAATCATTTTGAAATTCATTTAAATTTTCTGATGATAATGAAAAATATGAGGGTTTGTTTAGTTTAATTATTGATTGTATTTCATTTATAATTTTTTTTATGTTTTTATTATCCTTTAAACTCTTTGAGGAAAATATTTTACTACTACTTTCATGATCAACAAATAAATCGTCTAATCTTATAGATGGCAAATAATTACTATCCTTATTAGAATTTAGTATGAATTTTTCATTTTTATCAAAAGGATTATTGGTCATTACTACTTGTTTAATGTTAGTTATTTTAAAAATATCATCTTCAGAGAGTTGATTTTCGTTAGTAATTTTTAATATTTTTTCAAATTTTTGATTTACATCATTGACCCCATAAATTTTTAGAATTTTTAATACTCCTTGAGTAGCAGTTGATAAAGGATAACGATTTAAAAATAGATTATTCCAAATAACTTTTGCTTTATTATGATCATCAAGTTTATTAAAGTAACTTATTTTAATCTTTCCTAATGAAAAAAGTTCAGCTTTTAAATAATGGTAATTTAAAAGTTTAATTAAACCTACATTATAAAATTTCTTAAATTTAGATGGAAATAGATGGGTGTGTATATCAAATATAGGTGTCGAATTAACAAATTTTTCTATGTAAAATTTTATTTGATTACCCAAAATGTACTCTTTATTTTTTATAAATGTGTATGGTTCAATAAGATCTAGTTTTTTATTTTTAAAGAATGTCTTAGAAGAATTTTCTAATAAGAAAGAATTGTATTTTGTTTCATTTTGTAAATTAAATTTAATTTTTTTAGGGAGAATAGTTTTTTTATTTTGATAATTAGTTTTGAATATATTTGTTTTAGTAAAATGTATACCACTTCCATCAAAACCAATATTTTCAATTAAGGAACGCGAAGGGTAAAGAATAAGAGAACTATCTAAGTAATGGGTAAGCGTCCAAGAAAGACTCCAGATATCATGTTTACCATTGATTATTTCGCTATTTTCACAATAAGACTTTAAATCTAAAGGAAGATTATCTAATATGCCATTATTTCTAATTTGCTCTATTGTATTTTTTGTTTCAAAATTATATTTTTTCCATCTATCTTTCCATGTTGCCCAACCCCAGGGATTAAATCTTTTTAAAAAAAATGCTTTATTAGATTTAATTTTTAAATTGTTATAGCTGCATATACTTCTAATATTTTTTGAGAAACGATATTTTTTTAGTGAAGAAAACATATACTGGAAAAAACCGTTAAGCGGCACACAGTCGTCTTCAAGTAATATAACAGCATCATTAATTTTAAGTTCAGATGTGATTGCGTTTGTGACTGAAAATGCTAATCCATTATTTTTAGGTTGTCTTAATAAATTAATAAGAATCTTTGATTTGTATTTTTTTAATAATTTGAAAATTTTTTCCTGATTTATTGATATCTTTTTATTTTCTGGACCATCAATGTAAATATTAATGCTTTTAATTTTTTGTTTTACAATTGCATCTAAAACTGTCTTCAAGTGATTTGGTCTATTATAAGCTAAAAGAGCTATCCCTACTTTCATCAATTTATCGCTTTACTTAAATATTTTATATAATTGTCCGATACATCAAACTCACCTTTTTTTATAAATCTATTAGGCATTTTTCTACTATATTTTGTACAGTCTTTAAAAGATATCGACGTAATTGTTTTTTTTTCTGACAAGCCAATTAGTATTGATTTTTTTTTTTCAAGAAGTAATTTTGCAGCTTGATTTCCAACTTTTTTTGCAAACAAATTATCTGTCTTATTAATAATTTGATTCTTGTAACTAAAAACTCTCTGTAAGATAGTTGGATTAAATATCCTTGCTTGAATACCCTTTTTATTCAATCTATTAGATAATATTTGGGCACTAGTCGTGCCACTAGAACCGTACATGATTTGTCCACTTTTATCGTACTTTGGTTCAATATTGTTTAAATTATATCCCTCTGATAAGAAAATCATTAGTCTATCAAATTTTTTAATTTTTCTTTTTACAAATTTTAAAATTTCAGAGAAGTTTTTTTTATCTTCAGGCAAAAGTAACATGATTGGTAATTTTCTTCCTTTATCCCAATATCTAATTGCACCACAAATAAAACCAGTATTTCTTCCAAATGTTTGTGAAATAATTATTTTGTCGTGAGATTTAGCTCCAATATTTTCTATATTAATCATATCTAAAAAAAACTTCCAAATAGTAACACAAGATGAAAAACCAGGTGTATATAACATTTTTTTAAATTCTTTATCTCCAAGATCATTATCGACTGTTTTTGGGCAAGATATAAAATTAAAATTTTTTAGACGTTTTGAAAAATCTATTGTTTGTAGCAAAGTTCCGTTTCCACCAATATTTATAACATTAAAAATGTTTTTTTTTATTAAATTTTTTTTAAATATTTTGATTTCTACATTATTTAGTTTTTTTAACCTTGTGGTTCCGACAAAATGTGATCCAGGGGTTATTGAAATTTTTTTTAAATTAAATTTTGAAAATTTTGTTAAATCTTTAAAATTATTTTTTAAAACACCGTCTATTCCAGGATATCCTGAATAAATTTTTATCTTAGAGGATTTCTTTTGAATTTTTTCAATTATGCCTGATAGAGTTGAATTAATTACTGGTGTTGTTCCACCGGACATCAAAATTAAAAAATTACTACTCATCAAATATATTTTGTGTTCTATTTCTATTTTTTTTCTTAATATAAAAATTTTTAAAATTTCTAAATTTGTATAAAATTTTTAAAAATTTAATGTTAATTTTATCTTTTAATGGAATATAACTTTTTTTTTCTTTAACAAATAGTTTTTTATTGTTTATTATTTTTTGGTTTTTTAAAATTTGATAATTGAATTCAAAAAAAATCGTATTTATTTTTTTCTTACTTAAAAATTTATAAAAATTATATTCTGGACATATAAAATCATTATTATCTATTGAAAAATTTATAAATTCAAAAAAATCATTAAATCTGCTCAATGTTTTAACTTTCGACAAAAAAACCTGATCATTATAACCATTCCAATGATAACAATCAGGTATATAAAGTGTATTATCTTTGATGTCGTTCAAGTTTAAATTGAGTTTTGTTGAATGTATTATTATATCTGTTCGAAATCTCATTATTATATCATCATCACTAAGTTTATTTTTAATTTTTAAAAATGACTGAGTAAGTGCATCCCACATATAAAATAAACTTGGAATACTAGCCGCATAATCTGGATACTTTATTCTTCCAATAGTTTCTTTCCAATTTTGCTCTAAAATATATTCTATATTACTATTGTTATGGTATTTTTTAAAAAGTTCTATTTTACTTTTTTCTTTAGTCCAGGGATAAAATAAATATATTTTTTCAAATTCATTTAAATTATTTTCTATAGATAAAAAATTTTGTTCAAAAAAACGCAATTCCCCAGAAAATACTATAAATAATTTTTTTTTTTTAGTTATTACCATTATGATTAGTAATTAATATTTTATTTATAAGCCAATATATAATTTTTTATAAATCTTGAAATTGATATTTTCTAATATACTAAGTTAAAATGAAAATGACATCAAAAGAACTTTCAATAATATTTCCAATTTATAACGAAGAAAAAACTATACAGAAAACTTTACTAGAATGGAAAAGTACTTTTGATAAATTGTCAATAAATTATGAAATGATAATTGCTGAAGATGGTAGTACAGATAAAACAAAAATAATTTTATATAAACTAATATCACAAAATAAAAAAAAATTTATTTCTAATATCAAAAATAAAAAAAGGGGATATGCAGAAGCAGTACGATCCTCTATAAATATTGCAAATGGAAAATATATTCTCAGTGTAGACTCTGATGGTCAGTGTGATCCGAGAGACTTCAAAAAATTCTGGAGGAAAAGATTTGTCTTAAATAATAGCTTTTTTTTAGGTAATAGATTTAAAAGAAAAGATAATCTTCAAAGATTAATTATGTCTAAAATTTTTTTAATATTTCATCGCATTCTTTTTTTTTCAAATATCAAAGACCCAAGCTGTCCTTATGTTTTCGGTAAAAGAAATATGTTTAAAAAAATTAATCCTTACTTAAAATATATGAGAGAGGGTTTTTTCTGGGGCTTTGTTGCAATATGTTTGAGAAAAAAAATTAAAATTCATCAGATTAATATTAATCATAGATTGAGATTAAGTGGTAAAACGAATGTCTTTCATCTAAATAAAATTCCATCTATTGCTCTTAGAAATATTTTAGGTTTAATTAAATTAAAAATTATTAAAATTAATTATTAGTATCAATCATATCATAAATTGCTGAAGAATTTATATGTTGCTTTAATCCATCTATATTATTTTCTAAAAAAATATAATTTCTTATGACTTTTGCATTACCTATCATTTTAACATTAGCCAAACAAAGCATAGGTATATTTCCACACTCCATAAAAGAATTTTTAGGAATATTAAATTTTTTATTATTTATTATCTTGACTTTATATTTATCATCTCTAAATTTTTTAATAGGGTAGTGTTCTAATTTTTTGATATTCTTTATCTCATCATTTATTCTTAAAACATTTTTAATAATAAAAAAAACTATAAGTATTGAAAAAACACTAGTCAAAAATTTTCTATTTAATTCACCTATTTTAAAGTATTGAAATGAAATATAGAAAGCAAAACCAAACAAATAAGCAAAATATCCATATCTACTTTGTGGTAACTTAATAATCCATAAAATAAAAGGCAAAATTAAACATAATATAACTAAAATATTAGTAGGATTTTTTAGTTTATCAATTTTAATTTTGTTCCTAGACAAAACTAAAATCGAAATAAAAATAACCAATAAGATTAATCCTGTTAAAATTTTGTCTCTGTCTTTATCTGATACTAATCCCTTAATTTTTTCATAAATTTTTTTATTATTATATTCTTCAGCAGATAAAAATTTTCCATCATTAATATTTTTTGTGTATGAACGCCAACCTAATACTTGAGCTGTATAGAATTCATTTCTACTCTCTGCTATTTCCTTCCCTATTGACCAAGAAAAATTATCTTTATTTAAACAAGTTTTTGAGATCGGATATATTAAACAACCAGAAACAATAATATTTTTTAAAATAGTGAGTAAAAAAATCGATAACAAAAAAATCAGGTATCTTTTTTTTTTAAAAAAATTAAAAATATCTTGCTTTAATATGGGAAGAAAAGCTAATAAATAAAATATTGATAAAGCACCATAAAGTTTAAGAATTATACAAAACAAGCTAGCAAAAACAGCTTTATAAAAAAATTCTATTTCTTTTAGTTTTATAAAATTAAAAAAATTTATTTGAATATAAAATAATAGGCATAGAATTGGCAAATCTGTTCCAAATTCTTTACTTCTATTAAATCTAATTATTAGTAATAAAATTACACTATAAATAAAATATTTTATTATAAGATTTTTTTGAATTTTTAAATTTTCAAATAAATATATTATAAAAAAATTTAAAAATATTATTGGTAATAAAAAGTAAGCTCTATTTTCATAAAAAGGAATTTTAAAAATTGACATAATTTCGTAAAAACTATGACCTTGCCCAATAAAATCATTTAAATTTATAAAACCAAAAATAACTTTATAATTTTGCATGTAATTAATAATTGGTAGCTGAAAAATATATAAATCGTCATGGTGATTATTTGTTATTGACAGAATTATAAAAGTAAAAAAGATTAATAAATATTTATAATTTTCAATTTTTTTTATTATCAAAAAATTTTTTAAGTTACTTAAAAAATAAGTAAAAAAAATTAAGTAAAAAATTAAAATAATAAAATCATTAATTGGTGAGAAAAAATGAATAAATAATGTAATGGAATAAATGAAAAAGAAACCTAATAATCCAACTTCTCCTAAATTAGAAACTTTAAATTGAAATATGAACTTATTTGCAACTTTACCTGCAGATAAAATTATTATAAAAAAAAAAGTGTAGATTAATACAAGTGAAATAAAATTTAAAAACATTATTTACTTAATGTTTTAGTCCAACTTTCTATCATTTCATCAATCAAAGTATGAATTGTATATTTTGGTTTCCACCCTAGAATTTTTCTAGCTCTTCTAGCATCCCCCTTTAAAAAAGGAACCTCGCCTGGGCGTAAATATTTTTTATTTTGAACCACATAATCTTTATAATTTAAATTCAATTTTTTGAATGTTATGCTGCAAAAATCCCTTACTGAATAAGTTTTTCCAGATGCTACTACAAAATCATCTGGCACTTTATGATTAATAATCTTATGCATAGCCTCTACATAGTCTTTTGAGTGACCCCAATCTCTATAAGCATCTAAATTCCCTAACTCTAATTTTTTTTGCAATCCTAGTTTTATTGCAACAGCACCTTTTACTATTTTATTTGTAACAAAATTTGTGCCCCTAAATGGCGACTCGTGGTTAAATAAAATCCCATTACAAACAAATAGTTTATAAGCTCTTCGGTAAAATTTAGTTAGATAAAAAGAAAATACTTTTGAACATCCATAAGGACTGTTTGGAGCAAGCTTAGTTGTCTCTCTTTGAAACTTATCTTTGTCAACTGAAACTCCAAACATTTCAGACGATGAAGCTTGGTAAAATCTACTTTTTGGGCAAAATTTTCGATAAGCTTCAAGAATATTTAAAACACCAATAGCATTTGTTTTTACCGTAAATTGAGGTATTTCAAAGCTTACTTTGACATGTGATTGAGCTGCTAAATTATAAATTTCGTCAGGTTTTATTTTTCTTATTTTACTTTCTAAAGAACTCTCGTCCAATAGATCACCGTAACTTAAGTCTATTTTATTATTTAAAATGTCAAGTCTAGTAGTTTGGTGTTCATTAATTGAGTTTCTTCTTACAAGGCCGTAGACTTTATATCCCTTGTCTACTAAATAACTGGATAAATAACTACCATCCTGACCATTGATTCCAGTAATGAAAGCTTTTTTTTTCATAATTATATAGTTAAGATTGATATACTATTTATAAAATTAAAAAAACTAATTTATAAGTTTCTAGTTTAAATATTCTATATCCTTATTTTTTTTTCTATATGGTCCATTTTTAATCTCATAAATTTCTGTATTATCTTTAAGAACTTTAAATGAATGACCTCCTCTAAATAATATATACATATCTCCAGCTCCTAGGATAAAATTTTTTATTTTTTTCTTATCTATATCAAGAACATTTATTGACAACTTTCCTTTAAGAACTAACCAAATTTCTTGCGTACTAAAAGTTATTCTTCTATTTTTTTTATGAACATGTGGATGGATGAAAGTATTTCTTTTTAGTTTTTGTGTTGAAACTTGAAGATACTCATTTATAGGCGAGATATTTAATCTTTGCTTTAAAATTTTACTATTCCTGTAAATTATTCCTAAAATTTTCTTTTTATTTTTTTTCGAATAGATTATCATTTCAATAATTTAATTTAACTTATAAAGATAACATATCAATTAAATTTATTTTTTACTTTTCTTTATTAATTTTTAAAACTCCTATAAAAGCTTCTTGTGGTATTTCTACCCGTCCAAACTGTTTAGATCTAGCTTTACCTTTTTTTTGTTTCTCTAAAAGTTTTCTTTTTCTATCTGTAGCTCCACCACCATGAATTTTTGTCAACACATCTTTTTTAAAACCTTTTATAGTTTCTCTTGCAATAATTTTGCCCCCAATTGCAGCCTGCAAAGGTATCATAAAATTATGTCTTGGTATTAAATCTTTCAACTTCTCACAAACTTCTTTTCCAGTTTTTTGAGCAAAATCTTTATGAATCATCATGGCTAGTGCATCAACTGGCTCACTGTTTACTAAAATACCTAATTTTACTAAATCACCCTCTCTGTGTTCAATTATTTCATAATCAAAACTTGCATAACCGCTAGTCATTGATTTAAGCCGATCATTAAAATCAAAGACCACCTCATTTAAGGGAAGTTCGTAATTAACTACCGCTCTATTACCTGAATAGGTTAAATTAGTTTGTATTCCTCTTTTGTCCTGACACATTTTAATTATAGATCCTAAATACTGATCTGGAGTTATTATTGTTGCTTTAATCCAAGGTTCCTCTATCATTTTAATTAATGTTGGATCTGGCAAACTAGATGGATTTTGTAAATCTAATATGCTCTCATTGTTAAGATGCACTTTGTAAACTACCCCAGGTGTTGTTGTTAATAAGTTTACATCAAATTCTCTCTCCAATCTTTCAGTTACGATTTCAAGATGTAATAAACCTAGAAATCCACACCTAAAACCTAGTCCTAGAGCCGATGATGACTCCGGTTCAAAAGAAAAACTTGCATCGTTTAATTGGAGTTTCGCTAATCCGTCTTTTAGTTTTTGATATTCTGAACTATCAACTGGGAATAAACCACAAAAGACCACTGGTTTGCTCGGTTTAAAACCTGGTAAAGCTTCTTTTAATGGTTTTATTGCATCACATATAGTGTCTCCAACTTTTGTTTCTGATAAAACTTTGATTCCTGTTGTAATAAATCCTATTTCTCCTGTACTTAATTCATTTATGTCTATTGGTTTTGGAGTAAAAACACCGACTTTTTCAACAATATATTCTTGATTTGTAGACATCATTTTAATTTTCATATTTTTTGATAATTTACCATCTATAACTCTCACTAGAATTACAACACCTAAGTAAGTGTCATACCAGCTATCAACAAGCAAACATTTTAAATCTGAAGAACTTTCTCCTTTAGGTGCTGGCAGACTAGTTATTATTTGCTCTAAGATATTATCGATACCTTCTCCAGTTTTTCCAGAACATGCAATAGCATTTTCAGTGTCTATACCAATAACATCTTCAATTTGTTTTTTTGTTTTATCTAAATCAGAAGCAGGTAAATCAACTTTATTTAATACTGGAACAATTTCATGATTGATATCTAAAGCTTGATAAACATTCGCAAGGGTTTGGGCTTCAACACCTTGGGTACTATCAACGATAAGAATTGAACCTTCACAAGCATAAAGAGACCTACTTACCTCATAGCTAAAATCAACATGACCAGGTGTATCTATAATATTTAAAACATACTCTTTTCCATCTTTAGCTTTATAATTTAATTTTACAGTTTGAGCTTTAAT
>MDTB01021915.1_pt1 | contig 11832 bp, 9 predicted proteins | sample 811161 | NCBI WGS metagenome assembly MDTB01 (sample SAMN05326650, study PRJNA326480) | marine metagenome | isolation source: seawater | place: Mediterranean Sea | collected 2009
ATCTCTTCGTTCGCCAAGGCTGTAGATGAGAGTGTTGTTGCAGACGCGTTGGATGAGCTTGATGACGGCACACTGGCCGGCTTAGCTCGAACTGCATCCTCACGCTGCGGCGTAGATGCGGAAATGGCTGAACCAAGCCACGTCGTGGCAACCGAGCTTCGCCAAACATCGGCAAATCCCGCCTCACGCCACTGCTGTTTTCGTTCAGACAGATCCGTGGCCGAAATCGGCGTCGAGATAGGCAAGACCACTCGGAATACAGGCTTCGCGGAGAGACGCGCTGGCGAGACGGAGAGAAGGCTGCCGGCTATTACGGCATTATTTCCAGAACCATCTCCAGAACCATCTCCATGGCCTAGAGATCCAGCGGACCGCTGCCTGGCGTCAGCGTCAGCCAGCAAGTCCGGGTGCGCTAGCGCAATACTTTGGCGGGCCCGTTCGGCTCGCTCGAGGGTGCTATAACTACCCAGAACCAGCACGGTAACCATTGCAGGCTGCGATTCGGAATCCTCTACGGGACTTGGAGCGGCTGCAAAGCTAGGCCCAGACAACCATGCCACCGCCAGCGCAAACATTCCCAGCAAGAGCCGTGGCCCATTTTGCAGAATTAGCGCCCCACAGAAATTCGGCTTCCCATAAACATGCGTGCGTGCCGGGAATCCTGCCAATGACCTAGCGATCGTCTCCATAGCGAAGCTAACCCTTTCCATCTGCCTATGACAGACGGTCTTCGACGACTCTGCCGTCCTCAATCACCACCACTCGCTTGGCACGATCAATCACCCTCGGATCATGTGTTGAGAAAATAAAGGTCGTGTGTTCCTGTTGGTTAAGCGCCTGCATCATATCCAGCAGCTCTGCGGTACTGTGGGCATCTAAATTAGCGGTGGGTTCATCTGCGATAATAAATCGCGGTTGCGGCGCAAGCGCTCGGGCTACTGCCACCCGCTGCTGCTGCCCTCCGGAAAGCTTCGCAGGCACTTTATGCAAGTGTTCTGCCAAACCCACGCGCTCTAACAGTTGTTTCGCTCGCTGACTACATTCTGCAGCGGCGCGGCCTTGTAGTTGCATAACAAATTCAACGTTTTCCAGTGCAGTCAGCACCGGCAACAAACTGTAATCCTGAAAAACAAAGCCAATGTTATCCCGACGAAAAGCAATCAACTCTCGCTGCGAGAGTGCACTGATGTTTTCAGCATCGATAAACACTTCACCGGAAGTCGGCACATCAATACCACCAACCATATTTAACAGCGTCGTTTTACCAGACCCAGAAGGTCCCATTATCGCGACAAACTCGCCCGCCTCAATAGTGAGGCTTAGGTGATCGACTGCGGCTACCGGAAATTCGGTGTCCTCATTGTAGATCTTGGACAGGTCTCTTATTTCAAGCGTCATTTGACATCCAGTTTGGCTATTGCTGCCATTGGCGACTCGGCAGCTTATTTATGTTATCCAAGGCTTAACTGCTGGCTGGCGTGGTGGCTTGGCGCATTGCCCTAATCGGTCACTTTGATGCACACCCTTACACGTTCGACGTGTTGGGTTCCGTTTGCTTCCGTCGTTTTCATATCTTTTGTGCCATCGCCTCTACCGGCGTGCGCTTTATGATTGTTCGCGCGGGATAAATCGCTGCGATAATGCACGCCAGCAACACAACTAATGCGGTGCCAACGTATTCCTCTAGCGCCACGCTTGGATACACCATTGTATCGATACCCCAGGCACCCAAGCCCTCCGCCATATCCCCCAGCGGGATTCCCGCCTGGCCAAGCCATAGCACTATAAGCGCGCTGAGAAAGACGCCAAGTACGGCGCCGCAAATACCTAGCCAGGTAGACTCGGCAAGCACCATCAACATAATACCGCGCTTATTCATGCCAATTGCCATGAGCACGCCGAACTCTCGCGTACGCTCCATCACTGACATCAGCATGATATTGACGATGCCAAACGCCATAGCAAGCACATAGATTAAAACCATAACGCCACTGGCAGAGCCTGCTTGATTAAGAATCGCAGCGATCATCGGTTGCACCGTTTGCCAATCACGCACAGAGGTCGAGGCGTCTTTGATTTCGCGAACATCCGCTTGGACCACCAGGGTATTCTGGGTAGCGGTTTCGCTATCGCCAACAACACGAATCACAATTTCATGAATGCCCACCCAGTCTGCCAACTTGACAAGATCGCTGCGGCGCACAAATAACTGGGTATCATCTAAAGCCGACGACGGGCTTTGATAAATACCGCGCACGCGAAACGCAGCGCCGGTTACCTCGCCCGCATTATCCGAGAAAGTAAGAATTACTTTTGACCCAACCCGCAGATCTAAACGGTTAGCAGTTTTCTGCGACAAAACCACCGGATTGCGACCCGCATCGTCCAGCCATGCACCAGCAACGATATGGGTGGCGATGGGTGTGAGTGCGGCTTCCCGATCCGGGACCACGCCGTTAACACGAATACCACGGGTACTGCGCGCTGACGCCAGCATACCGCTGACAATGAAACGCCCTGACCACGCCTGCACGACGGGCGATGCATCAAGGTAATCCGTAATTTGTTGTGGGTTGACCAGGGTCGCTTGCAGTTCCGCTTCTTCAAGAAACGCAGCATTGTGTATCTGCAAGTTACCCAACTGCCAGGAGATCGCATTGGCGACCATGCTGCCATACATGCCGGTAATGAAACCGGTCATAAGCAGCACACCCACCATGCCCAGACTCATCGCGCTGAGCATGATCATGGTGCGTAAGCGATTTCGCCATAAATTACGCCACGCCAATCTAACCCACATGACCTTTCCCCTGCAGCGCAACGACTACAGTCAAAGCATACACTCGATACAACGGATAGATTAAGCAAAGCATTAAAATGAAGAGGGTGGTTTGCACTTGCTCAGCAAATACGAACGCTTCCAGCAACGCGGGAATCACCGGTTCAAAGCCCATCTCAACAACCATTTGCGCCATTTCGCCAGTCATGCGAATGGGATACGCCTGCAACCAAAGCAGCACTGGCAGCACCACCAGCAACCCCATGACAAAACCGAGCGTTGCAATAAACAGCGATTCAAAAGCAATCAGAATCATTAGGCGAGAGCGTAGCAAGCCGGTCGCCAACATGACTCCAAATTCGCGCTGCCGCTCCAGCGTCATCATTAGCAAGGTAGCAAACAGACCGAAGCCAACCACACCGTAGAGCAACACCATCATGAAGTAACCGCCCGCACGGTCCATGCTAATCTGTTGCGCCATTTCCGGAAGCATATCCTCCCAATCGCGCACTCGATACTGAGGATAAGTTGCGCCGACTTGCGTGAGTAACTCGGGCAGCAAAGAAAGCGTGTGCGTATGCACCACCCAGTTGGTGACCTGACCGTCAGTTGAGAACAGCTGTTCTGCGGCCGCCAGCGGCATATAGACCAACCGATCATCTATGCCGGGCATTGGAAAGCTGAGCAGCCCTTTAATCGGATACAGCCCTGCTGCGGTCTGTCCGCGATAGCCCTGGCCGTAAAGCACCACTTCATCCCCGATGCCAACGTTCAAATACCTGGCAAGACCGACCCCCAACAGCACCGCGTTGTCATCGGCCAGCAAATACTCGCCAGCACTTAGCTTTTGACCCACCCGCGCATAAGCGTCTTCTAATTCTGGCCGCACCCCCATGACCCGCGCACCTCGAGACCGTTCAGCACCAGCAGCCAAAGCAAAGGATTCGATGCGCGGCACAATATGATTGATGCGTTCGTCTTCGCGCAGCGGCGCGATAAATTCTTCGCTGCCGGGCACCAAGTCGTCGATGCTGCCACTGTCCCCGAATTTTGGGTGCTGGATTTGCAAAAGGCCGCTAGAGAATCGAGCACCGTTATCAATGTTATGTGCGTAACTTCCTTCTTGCAGGCTGCGCGCCAGAATAGACAGTATCAAGGCAAGGCTAATGGCAGCTGCAGTCAACAATGTACGGCGTCGCTGCCGCCAGATATTGCGCCATGCCATTTTTAAAAGGGTCGTAAACATGTGCGGGCTAGTCTCTCAGCGCGCGCATTTGCCGCTGCGAAAAGAACGTCTCGCTGATCTCAAAATCGAACTGCGCGGCATGATAAATCATCTCGGTCATGTGCCCGGCTTTGTCAGCGGGGATCATTTCCATTCGCGTCGGTATGGCCCGCCCGCCCATGGTGACAACATCAAAGGATTGCATGGTGTTTACCAAATCGCCGAATTCGTCAAAGAATGCCGCTTTGCGCTGCAAATAGTTGCGCTTGGAAATCCACAATCTTACTTTGCTCCACACCACCGGCGCATCAGGTTTGGCGAACGCGTCGATGACATAACATTCGTCGCCGTCGAAGACTTCATCACCGACCATTTCGTGGGCATAGTCGACAACAATCGATGACTGGTTGATCAAATCATCGTTCGTAAAGTCCGAACCCATCCACGCCTGACCTAACATAGAAGGCGCTATTTTAATGACCCGCTCGACACTAGGCAGCCAGTTCCACATTTCGCGACCGCGCTTTAACGAAGCGGTGCCTTTGTCTTTAGCCGGAGCAGTAATAAAAACCAAAGAGTAGTCCTGGCCTTTAGACCAGCTTTTCATACCCATCGAGCGCGACCATTCTGGCCGTACGATGCGCATGGTCGCTTCTACATAACTGGCCTCACCCCGTTGTTGCTCGTCTGCCTTGACGACGATATCTTTCGCGGATTGTGCAATCGTAATAACCGGCGCAAAGACGAGCAGCAACAAAGACACTATCAGCGACGAACCGCTGAGCAAATTTTTACCCAGTGGTGGTAGCGTTTTATGTGACAAAAATCCCATCCAGTCTGCCCCGTGCGTCATGACCCGACCTCTTATCAAATGCGCTGAAGCATACATTGCACGCTTTTATAGGGTGTCGCAATTGCAAAGCCTACCCATAGCCTATATAGACCGGCTCAAACCTAAAGTTGACAGACTAAAAAGCACAAATCTTTCGCTCAAAAAAATCACCAAGCAAAGACAAAATTGCGACCACCGCGCAGTTAACTGACAAGCCTTTCAATCCAGGCGCGTTCCAGGGCTTATCCAAAGGTGACCCAAGGCAATAACTCAAAGCGATAACTCAAATCGATAACTCAAAGCAATGCGATGTTCTGCTAGAGCGAAAGCGCTTTCGCGACCTCGTCATACCCTTCCACTGCAGATTTTCACTCTGCCATTTTTTATGGCTAATCCTAAAACTAGTCTCGAGGCTGGCGCCACTTATTCTACAGACTGCTCGATTTCTACAGACTGCTCGATGCTTTTTTATCAGCAGCAAAAATGACAGGTTATTGACGCGCCCTGTTTTAATTTTAATTTTGCATATCGCTCTAAGTTTATCTCTAGGTTAACGATGGCATATCGTCAGCAATGCATTAAGCTGCGCTCGCTTTGTGTTGCTGAGTGCAGTCAAGCGCACTGAGCGACTGAAACAGAGCGGAAACAATCGAAAGGCGACCAGCCAGGAGGACAGCCAGCGTGCAAAAGTCGACGTCAGAGTTAATCGATGTTGTACAACTCGACCCCCGCAAATTCCAGCACCCGAGAACTACCGCTGACGGTCAGCAGCGCGCGCGAGTCGGGGTCGATAAGCTGACCACGCTGTGGTTTAACACTGGCAGTCTTTGCAATATCACTTGCGACAACTGCTTTATGGAATCGAGCCCGAGCAACGACGCGCTGAGTTATCTGAACACAGCCGAAGTAACAGCGTATCTGGACGAACTTATGCACCATCAGTGGCCGGTAACCGAAATTGGCTTTACCGGCGGCGAACCATTCATGAATCCGGACATAATGAAAATGTTAGAAGCCGTGTTGCGCCGTGGCTTAAACGCGCTGGTGCTAACCAATGCCATGAAACCCATGCACCACCATCGCGAAATGTTATTGGACCTGCACAAACAATTCGCTGATAAGCTGCACTTGCGTGTATCGATGGATCACTACACCCAGGCCAAACACGAACTAGTGCGCGGACCCAAAACCTGGCAACCGATGTTGCGAGGCCTGCGCTGGTTAAGCAAACACGGATTTGCTGTCGCGGTTGCCGGGCGGACGCTTTGGCATGAAAGCGAATTGCAATCGCGTCACGGTTTCGGCGCGTTCTTCGCAAGCGAGAACATCCACATAGACGCCGACCATCCCGCCGCGTTGGTGCTTTTCCCCGAAATGGACGAGCGCGTCGACGTGCCAGAAATCACCGTCGACTGTTGGGATATCTTAGGTCAATCACCGCAAAGCTTGATGTGCGCCAGCTCGCGCATGGTGGTTAAGCGCAGTGGCGCAATGAGACCTAATGTCGTGCCATGCACGCTGCTGCCTTATGCGCCACAGTTTGATCTGGGACCTGAACTCGCGGCAGCAGTTGCAGCAGAAGTACCACTGAATCACCCCCACTGCGCCAAATTTTGCGTGCTGGGCGGCGCCTCCTGCAGCCCGGACTCTTAATCGCACGCGCAGCCGCTTTATCGACAGGCGCAGCCGCTTAGTCAAAAGGCGCAGCCGCTAATTTATCTCTGGACTAGCTATGCAGCCGATCATAGGCGCTGCTGCCTGACGCGGCTGTTAACTCATGACCTATCTCGTGTGCCGATCGCAAGGCGGCCATTACAGCAACTGCATCGACTGGCCGCGGTATATTGGCGAGGAGCCCTGACCCCAATGCCACTTTTGCCAGTGCTTCCAACACATCGGCATCCGCCGCATCGACGGCAAGCTGGCCCAAATGCACTGGCAAACCAACTGCAACAAAGAACGCCGCTACCCGACGCGCTTCATCGAGACGCTGATCCAACAGCAGGTGAGTCAGTGTCCCCATCGCAACCATTTCACCGTGCAGAAAATTCTCCTCGACGTGTTGCAACTGAGTAAACGCTTGCGCCACCGCATGCGCACCTGCCAAACCGCCGCTCTCGAAACCAATACCACTTAATAACGTGTTCGCCTCTACTATGTCCTCTAGCGCTTGCGTTACCGCTCCGTCCCGGACGGCTGCTGCGGCGGCAACACCCTGCTCGAACAAGGTGCGCGCACAAGTCTCGCCAATGGCCGTAGCAGCAAGCGTCGGGCGAGTCCCCAAAACATTGCGAGCCGCAGGGTTGCTTAAACAAGTCGCAGCCTCGTACCACGTGGCCATGGCATCACCCATACCGGCAACCAGATAACGCTCTGGTGCCGACGCAATGATCGCCGTATCGACCAAAACGAAGACCGGGTTCTCAGGATAAAACTCCGCCCCCGCCATCACCCCATCATCACTATATAAAACACTCACAGCAGAAGTCGGTGCGTCGTTCGAGGCCAACGACGGCACGACGACTAGCGGCACACCTAGACGGTAGGCAATGGCTTTGGCTGCATCGACGCACTTACCACCACCAACGGCAACCAACACGTCGATGGTCGTGGCCTGTATCGCTGCCACCTGCTTGTCGATCTCGGTTAAAGAACATTCGCCGGCAAAAACAAGCAAATCAGCTTTGATCTCTGCACTAGTAAGACTTGCGTTAAGTCGCTTTGCAAATCGCTCGACTCCACCAGCAGACATGAATAGACCGGCATGGGTGGCTGGAGTAAGCGACAAATAGCGGCCAAGGCTGTCCAACACGCCAGGCCCTTGAATGTAGCGCTGCGGCGCAATGAACGCGCGCGCGCCCGGATCGGTGAACAGCGTTCGGGGAAGATAAGCGGGCTTGCTCGCGGCTTTATTCGTTGTGTTCATGGTGGCGGCTCCTGATCCTGGCCTGTCCGCACTTAGCTGCAGGCAATTATTGTCTTTGGCTACGTCTTATTGTCGTACAAGGCGAGCGCATTTCAAGGCGGCAGTGGCATACCACAGCAAAACTTAGGGTGACTGTACCCCGCTTGTCTACGCAGTCGCAGTTTTCGCAGCTCGCACTCTGCAGGGTGCGCTATCTATCTGTTAGGCTCTCCACATATATGGCGCAGATCAGGAATCTAGATGAAACACCACCAGCGTATCGCGACTTCAGCTCTGTTCGCTTTAAGTCTGACCTTGCTTAGCAGTTGCAGCAAAACCGAATCAGAAAGCCGGACAATCTTAACGCCAGCAGAGCCGCCATCCGCTGCTGATCTGGTGCTACGCGGCGGCGTGGTCGCAACGGTAGATGTTGACATGAGCGAAGCCGAGGCCATAGCGGTGCGCGGCCACAGCATTGTTGCGGTCGGCTCCGATCAAACCGTAGACGCTTATATTGGTCCTGAAACGCAGGTAATCGAACTCAACGGGCGCTTTGTGATGCCAGGCTTTATCGAAGGTCACGGTCATTTTATGAGCCTGGGCCGTGCACAGCAGATACTCGATTTACGCGACGCCGAGAGTTGGCAGGAAATCGTTACCAAAGTGGCGTTGGCGGTGGATTCCGCCGTGCCCGGTGAGTGGATTTTTGGGCGTGGCTGGCATCAAGACAAATGGAATACGGTGCCGGACGACGCCGTAGACGGAGTGCCCTTAAACACGGAGCTCAATCGGATCGCACCAGATAATCCGGTTTTGCTAGGCCACGCGAGTGGTCATGCTGCCTTTGTAAACGCAGCAGCTTTGGCAGCGGCGGATGTGACAGCAGCCACTCCAGACCCCCCAGGCGGCACGATCGTTAGAGATGCCCAGGGCACAGCAACAGGCTTGTTGCGCGAAACAGCGCAACGTTTACTGGCCCAAGCGCAGGCAGACTATGCGGCACAGATGAGCGATGCAGATCGACAGCAGCAACGCCGCGAACAAGTGCGCTTAGCCAGCGAAGAAGCGCTGCGACACGGCATCACTTCATTTCACGATGCCGGTGCAGACTTTGCCACCATCGACTTTTTTAAGACGCTGGAAGCGGCAGAGCAGCTACCGATTAGGCTGTATGTCATGGTGCGAGGCGAGTCGAACGATGCGATGGCGGCGCTTTTGCCGGAATACTTTATGCCAGCGGAGGGCAACGACTTTCTTACCGTGCGGTCTATCAAACGACAGTTAGATGGCGCGCTTGGTGCGCATGGCGCTTGGCTGCTCGCACCCTATGCGGATTTACCGGAGACTTCCGGGCTGGTGCTGGAGCCCCTAAAAGACATTGCCACCACCGCGCGCATTGCCATACAGAACGGCTTTCAAGTGAATACCCATGCCATCGGCGACCGCGCCAATCGCGAAATCCTAGATTTATATGCGCAGGCTTTCACCGCAACCAAACGCGATGGGGAGGCTTTGCGCTTTCGTATTGAACATGCCCAGCATATTCATCCGGATGATGTGCCCCGCTTGGGCGAACTCGGTGTGATTGCTTCGGTGCAGGGAGTGCATTGCACTTCAGACGGACCGTGGATTCCAAAACGTTTAGGTGAAGCCCGCGCTCTGCAAACGTCATATCCGTGGCGCGATTTAATCGATGGCGGCGCGTTAATCGCAAATGGTACCGATGTGCCGGTAGAGCCTATCGACGCGCTGGCTTCTTACCTTGCTTCTGTGACGCGGACCACTATCGATGGCACCAGATTTGTGCCTGCCCAAGCTATGACTCGGGTGGAGGCATTGCGTAGCTACACCATTAACAATGCGTACGCCGCTTTTGAAGAAGACATTAAAGGCTCGCTTGAGGCGGGTAAATTAGCAGACATAGTTGTTCTGTCTGATAACATTTTGGCCGCGGACGAATCGGTTCTGGGCACAACGACCGTTGACCTGACGATTGTAGGCGGGCGGATCAAGTACCGCCGCGGTGCGCCCTTTTAACCATGCAGCTCGCGCCTTCGTTACCTGCATCCCCCCTTCCATCCTATTTTTTCTAGCCGCAGCGCTGCATGCGTATAAGCACGAATGTGTTACGGTAAGCTAGTTCGGTTGGATGTTATATCGCTACGCCAGGGCGGCGTAACTAACAGGTCAAGAACAGTACGCTCTCGACGATGTTAAGGGAGCATATTGGGGATTAGTCTTGGCCCATTTCCCATGTTTTGCTGGTGCGGCGAGCGCGTTCGAATTCTGACAGGCTTTCTAAGTCTTCGTCGTCCTGACGTTTCTTAGCAAGCGCTGGCACTTCGTATTGCATTGTCTCGGTTTCTCGCAAAGCCTCCATGTGGGTTCTCCTTTGTTTGGAAGCGAATTTGATAGTCGCTAGATTAAAGATTCTGTGTCTTTAGAAAAGAGAATTAATGAAAAGAATTCTATTCCAAAAAAGAAAGAATTTAACTAATACGTCACATTGGTCCTGTCTTGGGAGGTAAAAGCAAATCATCCGTACTCGCGCGGTCTGAGCATGACGCAGAAGTTCTACCACCGAGTCTGACTGCTAGTGACAGGCCGACGCCAACCAATCATTCGCACGACGCGATGGGCCCGCACTAAGGAAAAACGTTGCCGCTGGCGCCAGCCGAGTCGATCAGACGGTTTAAAAATCAGCCAATCCAGACTGACTAACTAAGCTGCGCTGGTCCGCGTCTACTCGTGGCGACGCCGGCTATTTCGCCGATCTAGTAAAGGCGACTAATCGCTATTTATAGTTATCCAGCGCGGCATCACCCAACTCGGGACGGGGCGTCTGCCGACCCACCGCGTGTTCCGGCGGCAAAATTTCCCGGCCACTCGTACTGTTATAAGGATCGCTGTAATAGCCCAGCGCGTATTCGCCTTGGGTATAGCCCAACAAATCTTGTAACTCTGCGGGGAAGTCTTTGGCGATTTCCGGCGGGCAAGACAAATACTGATTCTCTTCCTGGCGCAACCATCCCAGGCAATAGGTGATATTCAACCCGCATCGCGGCGCATTCGACCTATTAGCACCGCCACTGTGTAACACGCTTCCCGAGTAAATGAACACCGATCCCTTGCTCATTTCCGCCTGGCAGATTTGCTCGGGCTCCGGCTCGTCCCGCCAATGCCAGGTTTGGCTGCCGGGTACGCATTGTGTGGCGCCATTTTCTTTAGTGAAGTCAGTGAGTGCCCATATAGTATTAAACTGGGGTTCGATTTCTTTGGGTAAATATTTGCCCCAGGCATATCGGTCGCGATGAATCGATTGCGCCGCGCCACCCGGGCCGATCTCAATGGTCTGCGTCAAATGCAAAATGATCTTGCGGGTGTAAGGACCGAGAAACTCACGCGCACTGGCTACGATCAACTCGTCTAGAATCAACTCGCGGCAGGTGGCAGAGCGAGCGGCCAAGGCGCCAGTCCGTTTCGTTGTTTTGCCTAGAAAATCGTCGTGACCAGGCGGCGTGTTGTCGATAAAGGGTCTGACTTCTGCATTGAGTTGGTCAACCACATCGGTGCCGATGACATCTTTTAGGATGAGCGCGCCATCTGCTTGAAGGGTGCTCGCGACCTCTTCGGGGGTCGCGGTTGCGGGTAATGTTGTAAGTGTCAAAGTATCCCCCTAAATCTGTTTTTCCAGTCCATGCCATTTTCAAAAGCGTTTGGCAGTGCGTGCCACGGGTCTTTGCAAAACGAGTTCGCTTTTAATTTTATTCACAACTCGATCGCCGCAGTAAAGACCCTGAGCTGCGATTAATGCCGTCCACGCTTACGATCTGCTTACTTGCATGCAGCGCCTTGGGTTTTCGCAGGCGTTAGCGCGCTGTTGGTTGTTTGTCCGCCCCTTGAACCTGCGTTTAGCGAATCTGTGATGCCCCACCCTGTGATGAGTAACTATGAGTAAACTCGCCAAAAACGTTCAAGCAGGCGTTCCTGGGTCCACATCGGCAGGCGACAATCAACCTAACCCGTCGAAAACGCCAAAACGCGCGAAATTTCATTCAAGCTACGACCGCTTTCCTCGCGCCAGGTATTGA
>MDTB01206650.1_pt1 | contig 11832 bp, 12 predicted proteins | sample 811161 | NCBI WGS metagenome assembly MDTB01 (sample SAMN05326650, study PRJNA326480) | marine metagenome | isolation source: seawater | place: Mediterranean Sea | collected 2009
CATTAAATTTATAGCTAACAGAAGATTTATACAGATAGGTTTGCCCGAACAATATCCTGGTGCAACTAATCCTTTTGAATGGATGTCTGAAATAATGGACCTCAAAAAAGAGAAAAATTTCTTCGAGACTAGAGTCACTGAATATAAAACTGGCGGGCAATTAAAATTTGATTAAGCAATAGATGGCTTGCAACAGTTATTTTTTGACCAAATTAACTGCGTCTGGTTTTTTAATTGTATACTTAAGTCCGAAATATATAGTTACTGTAAATAAAACCGTTGAGATAAGCGATTCATCAAAGAACGGAATACCTGCAACATAACAAGATAAAAGACCAGCAATACTTAAAGGGTACATTGAACCTGTTATCCATACACCAAAGTTAGTGATTATATAAAATAGTGTTGGTGAGATGAAAGATGCTATTAGCATAGACTTAATATTGAAACTTTTAATTATTGTTGGCATTAGTGCTGCAATTAAGACATATGCTCCATAAACAAAGACCATTGAACTATATATTCCAATATATAAATCACTAATTATTTGTGATGAGAGGATAACCAATATAGCTAAATATCTATTTTTTATTAAATATCCAGTAAACATTACTAGGGCAATCGTGGGCGTGAAGTTTGGTATTTCAGTAATTAACCTAGATGCTATGAGTAAGACAAATAAAGATGTTATTAGAACAATATTAGATTTCACAGTTTAAAAGCTCCTCATTATACTTATGTAGTAAGATCTACCTTCACTATTGTAATTATGCGCTTTTCTATATTTTTTATCAAAGATATTATTCATTTTAAGCTGAATAGTGTAGTCCTTATGATTATGCAAATATGTTACATTCATTTTAGAATGTCCACCAAGCACGTGACTATCGTAAATAGAATTATCACTCTTAGTTGATCCAATAAAAGAAATACCAATATTGCTTTTTTGGTTATATCGATAATTAACCTTGGCAACTATTTTATTTTCTGGTCTTCTAGATAATTGGACATTATTAGTAAGATCATCAGCCTTTATAAAACTATAGTCCAGTGCATAATTTAATTTATTAAATGTTCCATAATATCCAAGTTCAATGCCTTGAATTTTAGATCTATTAATGTTTTGCATAACAGAACCATCAGATTCAATTAAGTTAGTTATAGAATTACTAAATACACTAGCAATAAATGCATCATTTTTATTAACTTTATATTTCATAGATAGTTCTCTTGTAGTTGACTCTTCTGGTTCTAGATTGGGGTTACCGCCGTATCCAAATAAATCTGTTCCATCAGGTGATCTAAAAGATTTACCTATACCACCTATAAGTTTTATATTCTTATTTAATGAATATCCAATATTTAAATTACCAGTAAGAAAGTCACCATATAAGCTATGATTTATATGACGTGCACCTAAGTTAAAAAGTGTATCACTCAACATATATTCAGATTGAAAATAGAATTCTCGGATTGAATTACTTTTTCTAAAAGCTGTTCCATAAGATAGTTCATATAACGCTTCGTCAGTGATGGTTGCACCAAGAATGGTGTTAGTATTATATAAATTATAGAAATTCTTTTCTAAGGTGATTTCATTTGTTTTGGTATGGGTATAATCTGTTGCAGACGCACTCATCTGGTCAATTTTATTTTCTCTGTCTATAAAAACTATTCTAGACTTTGAATTTTCATAATTCTTATTCCATGTAAGTTTTGTATGTGAATCTTTATGATCTTGATTTAAATTTGAACCAAAACTATCATATTCTGTATTACCATCACTTTGATAAAAATTTAATTCAAAAATATTATTATCATATGAATAGTTATAATCTATATTTAAGTTATCATTCTCATACCCATGATTTTTTGTTGAGCTTACTTTAGCTTTGTAACCATCCGTATTCATATTCATATAATTAATAGATAACTGATGGGAATTAAATGAAAAGTTTTTATTGAAACCGATTTTATTTGTTTCATCTCTACCTGTACTTAAAAATACTTGAGTTTTATTATTATTATAATTCTTTTTTGTAATTATATTAATTACCCCTCCAATAGTATCTCTTCCATAAAGTGTAGACATGCTTCCTTTTGATATTTCGATTCTATCTAACATTTCAACAGAAATATGCTGTATAGATGGTACACCTAATGTTCCAGGATTTAGTGCAACCCCATTTATTAAGACTTTAGTATGATTACTCTCAGTTCCCCTCATAAATATTGATTTTGTCTGACCATGACCACCATTGCTTCCTATACTAATGGAGCTGGAATGACTTAATATTTCATCCACAGTTGTATACCCCAAAGATTGTATTTGATCTTGAGTTATAACTTCTACTGAACTTAGTGAATCAAATATGGTGGTTGTTCTTTGGGATGGACTGACAACTATTTCACTTAATTTTGAATCGGCTATTACTGAGTTAGCATAATTTATTGCTAGCAGTATAACTGCGTATTTTATCTTATTCATAATGCTCCTTTAATTAAAAAGGACACATTCGCAATTTGAACTGATAACGAGTATCAGAATAACCCAATTGCAAAAGCATCCGCCGCTTTCTGGGCAATCTCATTATTTGGCATTCGGACTGTTATACCGTTGCGGGGGCAGTGTCAGAATTTATTACTGACTTTCCCAAATCAATGAGTTTAATTAGTTTTTTATACCAATTCCTCGGGATAGTATCATTAACGCAGATAAAAATAAAACGATTATTAAAATAAATATAATCGTCAAGGAGAGAACAAGACTTGTTTCTTCAAGGCCAAGGAAAGCTAATCTATAAGCACTAATAATATATGCTATAGGATTGAATATTGAAATATCTTGCCAAATTTGCGGTAATGCAGCTATAGAATAAAAAGTTCCCCCTAAATATGTCAAAGGCGTTAAGATAAATGTTGTTACAATGTTTATATCATCAAAACTTTTAGCATAAATTGCATTAATAAACCCTGCTGTTGAAAATAAAAATGCAGTCATGAAAGTAATTAATAATACTAACCAAGCATTGGCGATTGGAATATTTGTAAATAGTGTTGTCACCAGATACACGGCCACGCCCACTACAAAAGCACGCATCACGCCTCCAGTTATATACCCAAGCAAAATTATTGAGTTTGGCACTGGTGAAACTAAAAGCTCTTCATGATTTTTCTGAAATCTTGAGCTATAAAATGAACCAACAACATTCATATATGAATTTGAGATGATAGGCATTATAATCAAGCCTGGTATGATATAGTCCACATAATTAAAATCATCAATACTTCCTATTCTATCCCCAATGAAATTTCCAAAAATCGTAATATATAAAAATATAGTAATAACGGATGGTAAAATTGTTTGTACCCAAATTCTTGCAAATCTTACGAATTCTTTTCTCACAATTGTTTGGTAAGCTATTAAAAACTCTGTTTTCATATTGTTATCTCTTCCTTGGTTAAATCCATAAATAATTCTTCAAGTTTATTTCTTTTGCTAATTATATTTACAACATTTATTCCTAATGATTTTAATTTATCAATTAAATCTGTAACTGAAATACCATCATTTACCGTTATTTCACATGTCTTATAGTCAGTTTTTTTAAAAATTAATCCATTAGCTTTAATTTCCTGATGGATATCTTCAGCTGTTTTTACTATATATGTATGTTTTTTCTTCATATCAAACACTTCATCCATTGTAGAATTTTGAATAATGTTCCCTTTATGAATTATTGCAAGGTTTTTACATAATCTTTCAGCTTCTTCTAGATAATGAGTTGTTAAAATTATAGTAACTCCTTGACTATTGATTTCTTGAAAGAAATCCCACATTGTTAAACGTAGTTCAGTGTCAACACCAGCAGTTGGCTCATCCAAAATTAATATTTTTGGACTATGTATAAGAGCTCTTGCTATCATTAGTCTTCTTTTCATTCCTCCAGATAACTCTCTTGGAGTGTTTTTTCTTTTATCCCAAATACCTAATTGATTAAAAAGAGTATAAGTTCTTTTTTCAGCATCTTTTTTATCTATTCCAAAGTAACCTGCAACATTAATCATTGTTTCTTCAATTGGGATAAATTGACATAAATTATATTCTTGAGGCACTAACCCAATATTACGTTTTGCATAGTCCGCTTCTTTTGTTATGTCTTTCCCTAAAACATTTACTCTTCCAGAGGTAATCCTAACTAATGATGAAATTATTCCAATAACCGTAGATTTCCCAGCGCCATTTGGGCCTAGAAAAGCAAATAAATCACCTTTTTTGACTGTGAGGTTAATATTATCAAGAGCTTGAACATTATTCCTATATATCTTATTTAGTTTAATTATTTCAAGAGCATTTTCCATTTCATACACCTTTTAAAACCTGTTTTTTCCTTAAATTCATTGACAATAATCTATAGTTACGTAAACTTATCGAGTTATAACAGATAAACAACATGCTTATCAAGTCTATAATGATATATCGCATAGGGGGACAAAAATATGAGCCATACATCTTATGAAAATGCTAGAGCAAGAGTACAACGAAGTGAATTAGCAGTACCAGGATCCTCACCCAAAATGTTTGAAAAAGCATTAAAATCAGCAGCGGATTTTATCTTTTTAGATCTAGAAGATGCTGTCTCGCCTAATGATAAGATAACAGCCCGTGAGAACGTCATAAAGGCCTTGAAAGAAATGGATTGGAGAGGGAATGGTAAAACCATATCAGTAAGAATTAATGGCCTAGATACACATTATATGTACAGGGATGTTGTTGAGATAATGTGCCAAGCAGGTGAATTTGTAGATACCTTATTAATACCTAAAGTCGGCGTTCAAGGAGATGTATATATGGTAGATTGCATGGTAAATCAAATAGAACAAGAAAGAAAATTGGAGAATAAAGTTGGCTTAGAATGTTTAATAGAAACAGCACTAGGCATGGTGAATATCGAAGAGATTGCTCAGTCATCTAAACGGTTAGAAGCTTTACATTTTGGAGTTGCTGATTACGCTGCAAGTCTAAGAGCAAGAACTGTAGTAATAGGTGGCTTGAATCCAGATTATCCTGGCGATCAATGGCATCATGGACTTGCTAAACTTGTTGCTACATGTCGTGCTTATGGGTTGAGACCTATAGATGGACCATTTGGTGACTTTAATGACCCTGATGGTTATATAGATGCTGCTAAAAGAGGTGCTGCAATTGGAATAGAGGGCAAATGGGCTATACACCCTTCTCAAATAGAACATGCCAATAATGTATTCTCTCCTCCAGCAAAAGAAGTTGAAAAAGCACATAGAATAATAGAAGAGCTTGCAAAAGCAGCTGCAGAAGGCAAGGGTGCTGCACAGTTAGATGGTAGGATGATAGATGCTGCATCAGAGAAGATGGCAGAAAATATTATAAATATAAATAATTTAATACAATCTAAAAAATAATGAACATACACGAATATCAAGCTAAAGAAATATTGTCAAAATTTGGAGTAGCTATCCCAAAAGGCGGTGTAGCATATAGCCCTGAAAATGCAAAAGATAAAGCTACTGAATTAGGTGGGGACATGTGGGTTGTCAAAGCTCAAATTCACTCGGGAGCAAGAGGGAAAGCAGGAGGCATAATTGTATGTAAAAGCCAACAAGAGGTATCTGATGCTGCAAATACACTTCTTGGTAAAACACTAGTCACGAATCAAACTGGACCAGAAGGTTTAACAGTTCAAAGAATTTATGTTGAGGAAGCATCTGACATAAAAAAAGAATATTATCTAGGATTAGTCTTTGATAGAAGTACAGAAAGTATTATGGTCGTAGCCTCATCAGAAGGTGGAATGAGCATAGAAGAGATTGCCAAAGATAAACCTGAATCTATTATAAGAGCAAAAGTCGAAGCAGCTGTTGGAATGCAAAGTTTTCAAGCAAGAGAAATTGCATTTGCATTAGGGTTAGAGGCTAAGGCAATATCTCGATGTGCTGCGGCAATCTTGGGGTGCTATAAAGCATTTGCAACATCTGATGCGACCATGGTAGAAATTAATCCATTAGTTTTAACTGGAGATGATCATATTCTTGCACTGGATTGTAAAATGTCTTTTGATGATAATGCTTTGTATAGAATTCCCCATATAGCTGAGCTTAGAGATAAAACACAAGAAGACTCAAAAGAAACATATGCACATGATAGAGGTTTGAATTATATAGCGCTAGATGGAGATATTGGAAACATAATCAATGGTGCAGGTCTTGCAATGGCATCAATGGATATGATCCAGTTAGCTGGAGGAAAGCCCGCAAATTTTCTTGATGTTGGAGGTGGTGCAACACCAGAGAAATTTGTTAAAGCATTTAAATTAATTTCTAGCGATCCAAATGTGAAAGTTATTCTAATTAATATATTTGCTGGAATAAATAGGTGTGATTGGGTAGCTCAAGGTATAGTTGATGCGCTTAATCAAATTACTATTCAACAACCATTGGTCATCAGACTTGCAGGAACAAATGTTAATGAAGGTATGAAAATTTTAAAAGATAGTAAAATAGATTACATTGATGCATCAACACTAGAAGAAGCTGCAAATAAAGCTGTTCAAGCACTTAAAGGTTTGGAGAAATAATAATGGCCATATTGATTGATAAGAAATCAAAAATAATCATACAAGGGTTTACTGGTAAAATAGGAAGCTTTCATGCAGAAGAAATGATTGAATATGGAACTAATGTGGTAGGTGGAGTGACACCAGGTAAAGGTGGCCAAACTCACTTAGACCGTCCAGTATTTAATACTGTTAAGGATGCAGTTCAAGAAACAGGGGCAGATTGCAGTATATTATTTGTACCCCCGGCATTTGCTGCAGATTCAGCTATGGAAGCGGCTGACGCAGGAATAAAAACGCTCGTGGCTATAACAGATGGTATACCTGCTCATGACATGATAAAAGTTAAAAGATATATGCGTAGATATAAAAACGAAGAAAGAATGACTATGGTGGGTCCAAACTGTGCCGGTGTTATAAGCCCAGGAAAATGCATGTTGGGTATTATGCCAGGACACATATATAAAGAGGGCAATGTTGGAGTTATTGGTAGATCGGGAACCTTGGGTTACGAAGCGGCTCAGCAAATGAAAAATTTAGATATTGGAATATCAACAAGCGTAGGTATAGGCGGAGATCCTATAAACGGTAGCGCTTTCAAAGACCATCTTGCTAAGTTTGAGCAAGATGATGAAACTAAGGTAATTTTAATGATTGGAGAAATAGGTGGACCACAAGAAGCTGAGGCGGCAGAATATGCGAAAGCAAATGTAACCAAACCAGTTATTGCATATATAGCTGGACTCACAGCGCCTAAAGGAAAAAGAATGGGTCACGCTGGAGCTATTGTTAGTTCAAAAGGTGAATCAGCATCTGATAAAGTAGAAATACTACAAGCAGCCGGCATAACAATAGCAAAGAACCCATCAGTCATTGGCGATACAGTTGCCGCAGTTCTAAAAAATCTCTAATAAGGTGAATATGTTGGGCCTTATTGATATAGGAGCTAATTTAACACACCCAGATCTATATAATCAGTTAGATAGAATTGTAAATAATTTAAGGGCTGAAAGTATTGAAAAAGTAATAATTACATCATCTAATGTCAGTGATACACATACTGCATTAAAAATTATCGATTTATATCCAAATCTGTTTTACACAACTGTAGGCTTTCATCCACATAATGCAAAAGATTTTTCTTCGGTTGCCCTAGAAGAGATTAAAGACTTACTATCTAGAGATAATGGAATTGATAGAATAGTTGCAATTGGCGAATGTGGTCTAGATTTTTATCGTGAGTATTCAACAAAAGAACAACAAAAATATTGTTTTATAGAACAGTTGAAGCTTGCAAGTACTTTATCAAAACCTATTTTTTTACATGAAAGACTTGCGCATAAAGATTTTGTAGATATTTTAAAAAGTTATATCGATAGTATTCAAAATAGTGTTGTACATTGTTTCACGGGAACAAAAGAAGAGCTAAAAGTATATTTAGATATGGGTTGCTACATTGGAATTACTGGTTGGATAAGTGACTTAAATAGAGGCAAACATTTACATAATCTAATCAAATATATTCCAGAAGATAGATTAATGATTGAGACAGATTCACCTTACCTGATTCCTCACAACATACCTTTTGAGCATAATGGGATAAATGAACCATCTTTCTTAAAATTTGTTGCTCAATCTATTTCAGAGTGTTTAAATAAAGATATAAATGTAATTAAAGAGCTTACAAATAAAAATACCAAAAGATTTTTTTCAATATGAATAATAATAAATCCAATCCGTTAGAATTACCCTCGGGTACAAAAAGACTATTACTTCATTCTTGCTGTGCCCCATGTTCAGGAGACATAATGAACAAACTTAAAGAGTCTAATATAGACTTTACAGTATATTTTTATAATCCTAACATTCATCCTCATGAGGAATACGTTCTAAGAAAGGAAGAAAATAAAGTTTTTGCTAAAAAAAATAACATTCCTTTCATCGATGCTGATTATGACCCACGAAAATGGTTTACACTGACTAAAGGTATGGAGATGGAGCCAGAAAGAGGTAAAAGATGCTCTGTTTGTTTTGATATGAGATTTATAAAAACTGCCGAATATGCCATCGATCATGGGTTTGATGCTATATCTAGTACGCTAGGTATATCGAGATGGAAAGATATGGAACAAATAAATAAATCAGGTGATTATGCAGCATCCAAATTTACAAATCTAATTTATTGGAAATATAATTGGCGAAAAGAAAATGGATCACATCGGATGATAGAAGTATCAAAGCAAGAAAAGTTTTATATGCAAGAGTATTGCGGATGTGTCTATTCGTTGAGAGATACCAACGAATGGAGAGTTAAAAATAATAGGACAAAGATTGAAATAGGCAAAAATTATTATAGCTATCTAGATAAAAAAACCACCAATAATTAACAAGCCTATTAGACTCAGCCAAGCTAATAAAGACCTTGTGATTACTGATTGTGTAAATATAATTTTATTTAAGAGCGCATTCTCTTTATCTTCATTAGATAAAATAATTGATGATTTGCCTATCGTATTTATAAAATTTATATTTGAATCATATATATCTTTACCTTTTTTGATCTTTTTCCATGTCTTCATACATTGTTCAAAATCTGCAACAACAGCAAATGAAAATGCACATAACCTTATTGGGACATAATCAATCAAAGCAACAATTAATTTTATATTTTTCTTTGATTTCTGATCAATCTTAATATGATTACTATAGATAAAATAATCTAAAACTACATAAGCAAGACTTCCTGAAGGTCCTAATATAAGGAAACAAAACATAACACTAAATATATTTCTAACCGAATTATAAAATATATTATCAACGATATCATCCATGCTGTCTTTATTAGAAGCATTTGCAGCCAGAATGTAATTAAATCTAGCTATCTCTTCTACTTCATTATTTGAATTGATTTTGAATTTAAGATCATCTATCTTCTGAATAAACTCATTAGGTTTTAGACAGTAAACTAATATTATTAAACTTATGATAAATGAAAAAAATGAATGTAAGTAATTATCTAAAAGATAAGTTATTATTGAGAAGAAAAAAATAATTATAATTGGGAAAGAAATATATAAATAATATTTAGTATCAATATAATCTTTAGTAAATGATTTGTACTTATCAAATGTCATGTCTATGACCATTGTATCTTTCATATTGGATATTGGATCATATATATATTCAATTATGAGTGCGAAAATTATTAGTAGTGCTGTAATCATTTCTAATCTTTAATTTTATCCCATTCAAAAAATGATCCTGGATCTTCCTTTCTGTCAGGAGAAATTTCATTATGACCTATTATATTATTATCAGTAATTTTAGGATAACATAATTTTATTGCAGCTATTACCTCATTTAGTTTTTCATACTGTATATCTGTGTATCTAGAGATTGGTGTACCTTCAAGCTCAATGCCGATAGAAAAGTCATTAAAATTTTCTCTCCCTTTATAGCGAGATACTCCCGCATGCCAAGCTCTTAGATTAAATGGAACTAATTGGATTATTGTACCATCTCTTCTAACTAATAAGTGCGCAGATACCTTTAGGTCGACTAGTGATTCAAAAGAAGCATCTTTTGTAACATCTAGTTTATTTTGGAATAAATCTATAATGTAATTATTATCATAAACTCCTGCGGGCAGGCTTATGCAGTGTATAACTATAGTATCAATATCAATATCAATAGGTCTAGCATCACAATTACTGGAACATTGGTAAGTTATATTATCTATTAAGTATGTATTTGTATTAATTTTAAGCATTTTTTATATAAGAACCATGCGTTCGCTGATATCATATTAGTTATTCTTAATTATGCCAAATTTTTTAATTAATACAGATATAAAATTACAAAATATCATCACAAATCTCAAAGATTCTAGTGTAATTGGTTTAGACACTGAGTTTATACGTGAGTCTACTTATTATCCTCAATTAGCTTTATTGCAGTTAAGCGATAATTCTAATAACTACTGTATTGATATATTAGAGATTCAAGACAATCAGCCTATTGCAGATTTGCTAGGAAATGAAGATATTATAAAAGTTATACATTCCTCTAAGCAAGATTTAGAAGTTTTGTATCACTATTTTGGCTGTTATCCAATAAATCTTTTTGATACCCAAATTGCTTATAATTTATTATCACCTGAAATTAGCATCAGTTATTCAAATCTTGTTAAAAAATATTGTAACATTGAACTAAAAGAAGGGTCATGGCGAACAGACTGGCTTAAAAGACCTCTTTCTGATGAAAAAATTGAGTATGCAGCAAATGATGTTAAATATTTGATTAAACTATATGAAATCTTAAAAAATGAATTAATTTTGAATGATAGGCTAGATTGGTTTATGGAAGAGCAAATAATTGATTTGAAAATGTCTAATATTATAACTGACCCTGAATTATCATGGAAAAAAATTAATTTACCATCGAACCTACAAAGTAGTCAGTTGAATAATATAAAAATATTATCAAAATGGAGAGAGCAAAAAGCAATAGAAAATAATTTGCCAAAAAGGTGGATCTTTAGTGATAGTGAATTAATAAAGATTGTTACTGCAAAAACAGACAAATTAGATTATGTACTAAAAAATATAAAATATTCACCAAATACTGAAGATGAAAATTTTATCAAAAGTATTATTGGATTAAAAAATAATGAAGAAATGATATCCAAAAAAAGCATAGATCCTTCTTTATACAACTTAAGAGCGTCGAAATGCCAAAAAACTCTCGAAGAAGTATGTCTAAAATATAATATTGCATCAACTCTGATAGCTAATAAACGCGAGCTAGATTCTTATGCGCGAGGAAATATGAATGTTAAGTTTTTATCAGGATGGAGATTTAAAATATTCGGTAAGTTGGTACAATAAGTTATGAGGAAGTATTCATCTATAATTGTTGACGGTAAAGATCGTTCTCCCAGTAGATCAATGTTGAGGGCAGTTGGATTTAAAGATAAAGATTTTAAACTACCCCAAATTGGTATTGCTTCTACTTGGAGCATGGTAACCCCATGCAACATGCATATCAATAGATTAGCGGAAGCAGCGGCACAATCTATTGACGCCAATAATGGTAAATCTATTTTATTCAATACAATTACAATTTCTGATGGCATCTCAATGGGTACTCAAGGCATGAAATATTCTCTTGTTTCTAGAGAGGTGATAGCTGATTCAATTGAGACGGTGGTAGGATGTGAAGGGTTTGATGGTTTACTTGC
>MDTB01227469.1_pt1 | contig 11831 bp, 11 predicted proteins | sample 811161 | NCBI WGS metagenome assembly MDTB01 (sample SAMN05326650, study PRJNA326480) | marine metagenome | isolation source: seawater | place: Mediterranean Sea | collected 2009
GCGCCGATTGCGCTGCGCATCAAGGAGATGCCGCGCATGGCCGCGCCTGCCATCGCACAGACGCGCGCGGCCGCGCGCAAATCAAAGGCGGACGCAGCGACAAGCAAGTGGCTGGCGTCCCCTACCGAGGTCACAATACCCAAACTGATTTAGTGTAACCCAAGCTTACTCGTGCAAGCCAAGGTACACCCACCCACACACACACACACACTCCACACTCCACACTGCATGCTCCACGATCACCGCTTCTCGAGCTGCTCGAGCTGGTACGGGATCTCGTACTCGTTGACCATGTTCATGGCCTCAAGAACGGTTTTGGTAGTTTCTGCCCTCTCTTTTTGGAATTGCTCAAGCTCGAACTCCTGGAATCTTGCCGCCGCCTCTGCCGCTGCCGTCGCCTCCATCGCCACCTCCATGGCCTGCTCTGCCTCCGCCTCCATCGCCACCTCCATGGCCTGCGCCTTCTTGTCTTCCGCCGCGATATTTTTACGTATTTGTGCTGCCTGCTTTTTCGCCTCTTTTGACGCTACGGTATCGAGCCGCTTCAAAATTGTCTCCGTCTCCTTCGCAGCCGCCCTCCGTACTGCCTTCTGTTCTGCCACTTGCTGCCGCAATGCTGCCGCTTGTTTTTTCCACCCTTCTGCATACGCATTCCCTTCTGCCCTCAACCGTGCTGCCTGCAGGGAGAGGTACGCTTCCTCTTCTTTGAGCACTTGGACAACCCACTTCCTTTTGTCCGCAGCAGGCTTGTCAAGAGTGTTGAAAAACCCAAGTTCTCGGTGCACAAGTTTGATCTTTTCTTTGTACTCATTGGACTTGTCCAGTGCAAGCTTGTTCTCCGAAAACAACTCATCCAACTTGGCGTTGTAAAGCGACAAAAAAAGATCGGCATGAGCGTTGCCTCCCGGCCAAAAGCCGATGGCCTCACAAAACGCGCGTAAGTCAAACCCCCGCCTCTTGAAGACCATGTCGAGTTTTTTGTCCTGTATGAAAAAGTCTTGGAACAACTTGATGACGTAGGCTCGGTCGGGAAACTTGTCGGATTTGGTGTAGGGTTCCTCTTTAAACTTGTACGTGATTGTATTTGCCCATGGCTTGAAGGTTGCATTGTTCTGGATTAGCGTGTAGAAGAAGGCAACGCTTGTCCACAGTTGGCTCATCAACTTGCGATCAGAAGAGTTGTATGTGCCGTTGAAGAAGTCAATCAGACGTTGTTTTGTCTGATCGATCAATGGTTCACCACGCTCGCCTTTACGGAGCTCGCCTTCCACACCCTGGACAAAGGCCTGCGACCACTTGTCCTGAGCTGCTTGGCCTGGCCACATCGGCGACTGCGCCGGGTCATGAGGCCTTGCGCCAATGTCCGCCCCCGCCTCGACAAGGCCGAGGCCGGAGAGGTTGGGCAAGTGGTTGCCCTCCATCCAGCCCTCCTACCTGCCGGGTACCCTCCTACTTTTTCACAGAGTGCACACTGGTTTATCAACATTGGAAATAATGTGAGGTGTGTTCCGCTGTAAACAAAAAATGGCAGACAAGGACACGGGGTGTCTATTACTCCCACTGTGCTGGATCATTGCGCAGGTGGAACGCGCCGTCTCTCCTCCGCCGCTTCCGCCCACGCCCCCACCTCTCTCGCGGGAGTCTTCTAGCAGCGGCTTCGAGTCGGCCGAGGAGCACCCCGACGTTTGGGAATACCCACCGTACAAAGTGTCCTTGCGCAACGCCCGCGGTGTGGTTGTGCATACGTGTGACTAGATGGGTGACGTAGACCGCGGCCGCTTGTTGCTGTTTGTAGGGCACGCAAAGTGTGCAATGCTCACCTCCCACAGCGGATTGTAGTCTGCGCTCGAGTACACCATGTTGGACCACGCGTTGAGCATCTCCACCACACGTGTCACAAACGCAGGTCCGTCGACCGACTTGACAACATTGTCTATCCGTGTGACCGTGTCAGCGACACGACGCTGCGCGCGCTTTGTCATCAATTCCATTGCTTCGGATGGGAGCATGACCGGCTGTGCGCGCTCGCCACCGGACAGTCCCCGGGCCTCCAGCGCCCGAGCCACTGGTGGTCGATCCTTCCAGTCCTTTTGCAGGGAGTCGAGAAAGCCGTGACGCGAGAAGCAAAACAGCGGCCCCGTGGACAGCAGCGCACCGCCCACAATCTCCCTCCAAGGCATTTCAATGCTGTCCACCGGCATGGTGCCGGGTGGCCACGCCGGCACGCCATCGGCAAACACCGAGGTGCTCCAGTTTGGATCGCCATTGTAATCGACGCCACGGCCTTCGGGAGTTCCAGGCTGCAAGTGCAAAGCCGCAAAGTACAGGCGCTTGAGCGGCACGATGCCGTCGCTGGGTCTGCTGTCAAACACACCAGGCAGCTGCGCCAAGCTGCTAGTAATGACGTGCATGGTGAGCGCACCGTCAAAGCGTGCGTCCACGGTGAGCGTTCGCTGCTGAGGTTCCTTGAGCACCGACCGCGTGATGGTGTCGCAGACGGCGGCGGTGGCGCTCACCTTCTTGCCACGAGGACTGACCTGGACGTGTTTGCCCGTGCCCAGATCCGTTGCGTCGCAGCGCACCTTTTTAGAGGTTGGAGGCCACGAGGCGTTGATGCGCTCGATGGTCTTGTGCACCTCAGTCTCCGGATGCACACCAAAGGGTCCCGTGATGGTCTCGGACATCAAGCTTCCCACCACGCCCCCTAGCACGGCGCACAAGAGCGCATGAAACGAGAGCACCTCCTTGTGCTCCTGGACGTGAAGTCGGAGCAGGTAGTTGCACGCGTCCCATACACTCAGCAAGCCGCCGTCGTAGCCCTCGAGCTCGCACAGGTTTTGGGGGACGAGGCACGGGTAGGCGAGGGCGTATTGAAAAAACATGGTTGTGCCGTCTGAGTAGGGCATGTACTCTGCCATCCTTGCCACGTGATCGAGGATGATGCGCATGGATTTGCCGGGGACGAGGCACCGCGTCTCCACCTCTTGGCGGCAGGTGTCGAGGTCCTGTTTCAGCTGTCGTTCAAGCGCGCTGAGCGTGTGCGCCGGGTGCTCAGACCCACCCGAGCCTTGGCCGGTGTAAAAGGACTCGTCGGGAGGGTTTTCGCAGATGCCATGCTGTGCGGCGGCCATCAGGAATTGGGCCGTGCGCCCAACGCGTTCGCGATCCACCGACGTCTCGCCATCGCTCAGCAGGACCACGGCGGTGCTCTCCAGACCGAATGGCGCGCGCTGACCCTGTGTCAGCGTGCCGCAGGGCGCGGCCACCTCCAGGCCGCGGCGCAGACGCAAGCCGTCAAACATCAGCGGCACCGCCCACGCCACCATGGAACGCGTGAGAGTCGGCAGCGTCTGGTCCACCACATTCCAGTACTCTGTAGAGACGAGCTGCTGCAGCCGCTGGTAGCCTGCATAGCACGTCTCGTAAAACTGCTCTGCATTCGTCAGCCCACCAACAAACTCCTGCACGTCGGCGTAGTTGACATACCGGTGTGTGCGCACCGTGCTCGGCGAAAAGACGGCTTCTGTTGTGCGCCCGACTCGCCCCAACGCCGAGTCTGCAAGCCCAGACTCGGCGTTGCGCGCTTCGGTCCCCCTGGCAAGCGATCGCAGCAAATCCACCATTCCGGGAGTCAGCCGCGACAGTGGTTGCAGCAGCGCTGCGCGAGCAACGGGCATCATTGCATCGAACGCTCGATGCACCACGGTCTGCTGCCCGTCGCCCAAGCCGGTAACGTCGCTGTTTGGTAGCAGACTGGCAACGTTGAGCATCAAGCTGCCAAAGCGAGCAAACGTGTCGAGCGCGTCGCCCGGCTTCCGCGGCATCGCGCATTGCAACTTAATCAACGAGTCCACTACAAAGAGCCGCAAGGTTTCCTCGTCCATTGACGACACCGACACATTGGTGCTCAAGGCGGGCGGGCCCATCCCCCTCGGAGTTAGCGGGTTTCCCGCGCGTGGTCGTTTGTGTGCTGTCTGCTGCCCGAGAGTCCCTTCGAAGTAGCACCGCCTGCGAATGCACCACGTAAGGTTGAGTAAGGAGTCCGCGCGTGACTCTCAGGACAGGCACGCTCGCTAACGCTAAGTGGTGTTGGCCCGCCCGCCTAGAGGCCGTGTTGATAACCCAATCGTCTCACCCATCACGCAGATACAACTCGTCTCGCCGCCCGCCTCAATGTCCAAGCACAACTCCAACCCACCCTCTCCCGGCGCCGCTCCTCCGGATGCGGAGGACGACGAGGTCGCCAAGGCGTCGCAGAATGCGTCGCAGCGCGCATCACCAACTCCCGTCGAGGAAGCGCTTCCGCGACGGGACTTGCCCAAGCAGGCCAAGTACGAGGACCGCGAGTTTGTCCTCTTTTACCAGAAGAAGTGGTACAAGGTGCCGGCTGAGCATGTGGTGTTTGACATGGGCAGACCCTTCCCTTTGGAGTCGGGAGAGGCTGCGCACAAGCTGCACGAATCCAAGTCGCATCAGGCGTGGCTGGACGCCGGCGTGCACACGCGGCACTTGATCAAGCTCAAAGCCGAGGCCGGTGGCAAAGCACAGATTGGCTTCTACGTCACCTTCAAGATTGCAGAGGCCGAGTCGGCCGACATCTACATCATCCGCAACCTGCACAAGACCATCTCCAAGAAGTTTTACGACTCTTGGGTTGCGCCGGCAGACAAGGGCGGCTGGTCGGCGGAGAAGCTGGAGGGCAAGTTTAAGGAGCTCGTTCTGGACGAGCCGTCGGACGAGGGCCAGATCAACCCCAACTTTTACCGCTACGAGGTCATTCCGGAGCCCACCAACGTGCTGTATTGCCGCCCCAAGAAGGAGAAGGCTTCACGCAAGGAGTGGCCGGTCCCGGCCAAGGGCGCCAAGGCGCACGCAAACAAGCGCGCCAAGCCGTCACTGCCCGACCCGCCCGAGGCGGATGAAGAGGACGACCAGTCGTCGGCCGCGCAGTCCACCGCCTTGCTTTCCGTGCAACAGCCGATCACCGGCATGTCGATGATGGGCGGCAGCGCTGGAGGCACAAACTTCTTCATGCAGACTCCAGGCATGGTGACCATCTCGGAGTCGTGGCTGCAGCAGCTGCTCTCCAACCAGCGCTCGTAGGCGCGTTTTCGCACGCCATAACCCGGGCCGACGCTGGTAGCCGGTGGGGCGGAGGATGCTAGACAAGGACGGCCTACTGGCGGGAGTGTATGTCGTGGGGCCATTGGCCGTGCTGAGTGGACTCGTGTTGAGCGTCGTGTCGTTACGCACCTGGTCACGGAATGTGCGTGAGACCGCTTGCGCTTGGCGCATCGACTACTCGCCAGCCTCCAGAGCGTTTGGTCCGATCTGGTCTCTCATCTACGCTGGCACGGTAGCGGTCGTTGTCGCCCAAGTCACCAACCAAGTCGTAGTGTTTGATTGGTGGGTCAACTTTCTATGGGCCCTTGCGTGGATGTTTTGTGCACTCTGGGTGCCGTTCTTTGACGCCCAGCACATTGGCGCGTTGCGCGCCGCCATGGTCCAGATCCTGGCCGCGGCCGCGTGCGCCACGGCGGCCACGGGGTTGTCGCGCATGTGGCTTGTGGGCGAGGGCGCGCCGCCGGAGCGGCGCGTCGAGCAGGTGGCACTCGGGTGGCCACTCAGCATCTTTGCGGGTTGGCTGGTCGCCGCGTCGGCCATCAACGTGGGCATTGTCGCCAAGGCCAGCGACCCCACTTTGAAACCGACGTGCGTGCGGGAAGCGTCGCGCGGGTACGAGGGGGCGTACGCCGACATGCCGGTGCGCGTGTCCATTGTGCCGGTGTTGCTGGCGTGTGGGGTGGGTGGCGTGACCGTGTGGATACGCGACCCGCTGTACGCGGTCCCCTTGATGTGGGCCATTGTCAACCTGCCCGCCTTTCCGTGTTGGGAGTATTTTGTGGCACTGCTGCTGTGCGCGGGTGGTAGCGCCGGGGCTGTGGTCCGAGTAATTTACGCTTGAGGTGTACCATTTGCCCAACCGTAGCAACCTCTGGCACAATAAATATGCCGGTCGTTTTTTCTAAACAGTAGGGCACATGAAGTCTGCAACGTACACCTTGCCTACAGGCAATGATGCCGGTCGTGTGAACGATTTCAGCGAATGGACGGCTGGGAAAAACTTGATGTCTGCTGATGGCGACAGTGTGACCTTGTTTCAAACCTCCAATCGGTCATGCTGCATCTACTTGCTATCCGTCTTTTTTTCTGTGGCTCTAATCACGTTCGATTCAGTGTTCCTCGTGTTCATGTTGAACGAGGACACGGTCCATTCCACCGCGACGGGTGTGAGCATTGAAAACGGCGTCAACGGCTGGGCGGTCGCCATGGCTAGCATCATGATTGGCATGGACGTCCTTGTTCTGTGCACCCAGGCGATTGACCTGTACTCGTTCCATTTCACGGTGTGGCCGCTCACGGCACTGACGTGGTTTGGCCAGATCAACGGCACTGGCCTTTCGTCGGCGCTGTTGGGGATGGTCTTGCACTACCCGTTTGCGAATGCCGCAAAGCGTGACACGATCCTAACCATCGCAATGCTGTCGCTCGCTGCACATGCGATTTTCATCTCGGCGCAGTTTTCTGTGACGCTCGAGTACATTATGAGGAAATTGGAGCCGAAAGACTAGTCGAGTTGCTGCCAGCACTCGTCAACAAAGGCCGCGCGTAGTAGCTGTACACAGTAGGCGTCGCTCCCGTTGAGTGTTTCGCTCACGGGCGTGCGGGAGCCCCCCGGGAGGTATTCGACACGGATTGTATGATTTAGTTCTATCACTCTCCCACTGGTCAGTTCCGCCGGATCTTGCACCCTTACCGTGCGCGTGTCGTTGCCCGTGTCCAAGATGCGCGGCGCGATGAGCATCCGCATGCCACTGCTGTCCGGATCGTATACAAAAGCGGCTGGTATCGAGACGCCAATCTCGGGCGAGAGGACACACTCCGTCTCAAACCACGCCGCACACCGCACGGCGCGGTCGACGGCACGCCCAGCGCTGTTACTGGCCATGCGACTGAGGGAAAAGTGGCTGCACAGGTCGGAAGTGTAGGCCACCGTGCCGTTCCACCATGTGCAGTTGGGTTCCACGTGCTTGGTCGATGCGTCCGACCACACGCTCTCCTCGTCCATGGCCCACGATTGAAACACGGCGCCATCCTTGGTGGCCGGCACCACGGGTTGTGCCAGAGGGCGGCTGGGGCTGAGCCACCCCGTTGCTGCCAAGACAGCCACAAGTCCACTCGTTTCCGCCCACACCATACCGTTCATGCAGTCTTGTCGCTATGCAATATTCTACGACGCGGTTGCCATTGATAGCGATTGGAGATGGCACAGCCCCTGGTCGATCAGGGTGCGGGCGCGGTCCCGCCCGCCTTGGTTGCCCCTCCGCCGCCGCCGCTGCCCGATCCCACCGTCGCGTCGCGCGAGTTTTCGGAGGCCTTGTTTGAGATACAGGAGCTCGTGCCAGAGGGTCTATACCTCAAGATCAACCAGAAGGCAATGGCTCTGTACAATTCTCGCGTTCAGTTGCGGCATGCCGGTGCAGCTCCTCGAGTCGCAGATGCCGTTGATCGCGTCCGCGAACAGGTCAACGAACAAACAGACTTGCTCAACGAGCTCGAAGCAGAAGCCGCAGACTACCAAGAGCAGCTGACCTCCGCGACGGTGCGGATTGACCGAATCACAGCGGAGCGCAACTTTTGGTGCAAGTGCACGGGCGCGCTAAAGGGCGTCTGCATATCTGCCAAGATTCCGGACAGCAAACTCTTGGAAGCGTACGAGCACGCGGGCGTGAAGCATCGCGTGTTGGAGTTGCGCGAGCGCAAGCGCATGCGCGACGACGAGGGTGTCACGGACGTGGTGACAATCGAAACGGATGAGGAATCGGACACGGACGAGTGAGCTCGGAGTGCACGGCACGAGCTTGCCCGTGGCACACACGGAACACGATGTGTTTGGCGACTGGCTGGGTCATTTGCTCGTGTGGACGGCAGTGTTTGTAGCGTGTATGCATTTGGGTGTACACTGTGTCCGCAGGTGGACACGGGGACCGTACAAGTGATTACAACCTCTAACACGCAACATGCACGATCAACAACGGTGTTCCGCCGTTTATGAATCCGTAATTCCCACAGCGGAACCAAAGACATTGGGGATGATCGGCGGCGGCAAAGGTGCTGGCGGCGCCCGTTCATAGCCACCGCGGGCTGCAATCGGCACAGTCGCTGCCTGTGGTTGGAAAACAAGAGATTGCTCAGACAGGCTGCGGATGTGGGGATCAGGGCTGTGGTGTAGAGGAATTGAGCGCGAAAACGTACCCCATCCGCAGTAGGACCATTCGGCACCCGGACCGCCATCGTCGCAGACGCCATCCGACTCGGCGTCTTGAGCTGGGCCAGAGCAATCATTACTGCACAGGTACGGCGGCGGCTCAGAGGGCGGCGGCGACGGAGGAGGCATGTCCACCAACTCCACATCGGTCAAGTAGGTGTTGTCGATTGACAAGCCTGAAATGCCCAGGTACTCCTTCAGCATCTGCAAGAACACAGTTGTGTTGCCAAAGCGCAACAGATAGTCTGCGTGGATGTCGTTCAATGCTTGAACGCAGACCAGACTGCCGTTTGTGAGGTCCTGGATGACAATTTGCGCGAGGGACACATTGGACAGGATTGTCTCAAATGCCATTTTCAAGTCCAGGAGGTCAAACGATGACAACTTGCGCCGTGCAGCCGTGCTTGTGGAGGGGGCTTCCTCAGCCACATTGTAACAACAGTATTCCGGAGTGTACAGTTTGTCGTAGACGCAACGGAGCCGACAGATGGGGACGTCCCGCGAGCCTACCAGTTGCCGGAGGCACTTGTGCCCTGCCGAACATTCGATCCCATTGCAAGCGTTGTCGTCACAGCGGTTGCCGTTAACACCACAATTGGGACAGCCATGTCCCAAGCACTGTCCTTGCCCCACACAAGTTTGTGTGAGTGGCGGCCACGGTGGCATCGAGGGCGGCTGCGAGGGAGGCTGTGAGGGGGGCTGCGAGGGAGGCGCGAATGGAGGCATCGACGGCGGCATCGACGGCGGCGGAGGAGACGGCGACGGCGGCGACAGCGGCGGTGGAGGCGGCAGCTCTGGCGATCCCAACGGGACGTGCGGTGGCGGTGGTGGCGAGGGCGAGGGCGGTGGTGGCGAGGGGGGAGGCGGAGAAGGAGGGGGAGGTAGAGGTGGCTGCGAGGGCGGTGGTGCTGTGGGTGGTGCTGCGGGCGATGGAGGCGGCGACGGCAGGGGTGGGTGCGGGGGTGGCGACGGCTCTGGAGGACGAGGCATTGGTGGCGGTGGTGGCGATGGAGGTAGCGGAGGTGGCGACGGGTATGCGCCGTCTGTGCGATAGGGGTTTGCATTGGCGGGGTCACACTCTTGCAAGATGGCAAAGCCCGTCCACACCGTCGAGGCCACGTGCGCGACGCGGAAATAATTGTAGCCGTAGCCGGAAGTTGTGTCGTCGAGAATCGCGGCGGGAATGGTGCCAAACGTAGTGAGGAGGCGCGTGAGCGAGTCGCGAATGTTGCTGGCGAGGGCCTCGGCGGTGTTGTTGACAAAAAACGCCAAGAGGGTCGACGCGGTGGCCTCCCACTGTATGCCGGTGCTCTGTGTCGAAAACTTGATGCCAGTGTACGTGACACCGTCGTGCATGCCCGTTGTGGAGAGTTGCTCGGCCACCCATTGCAGTCCGGCGTCGAGTCGTGCTTGGCTGCCGTCCGCGCCTGCCAACACGTTCCATGAGACTCCATCCGCAGGAAGTGCGTAATTGTAGAAAACAGCAGGGTCGATGACAGGAGAACACTCGGCTTCTCCGGTCACGCTGTTGAATCTCCCTGGCATCCCGGCCGCGTAGCCGCCCTCGTGTGGAGGGCCAAAGAGTTGATGCATTTTTTGCACAAAGGTGCGCGCGCGGGCCGCGATGGTAGTGTTGCCGAGCAGCATCGCCAGAGCAAAGACGTCAATGTTGTGCTCAATGGATCGCTTGTACTTTTGATCTTCCTCGCCCACCACTGGGTGAAAGGGGCGCGCGCGGTAACCATTGAAGTCATCGTCGCAACCAGAGGCGGTGGCGACAATCACATCAAGGATCCGCTCTGCGACTCCGAGCCGTGTCGAGTTCCCTGTGTGGATGGCCGAGACGGCAAACGCGATGCCCGCCCACGCATTGTTGCCAATGTCTTCGGCATAATCCAGCGGTTTGTAATACCCATAGGGAGCTATCCACACGCCGTCCGACGCGAGCGCGAGCCCGTTTGTCACGATTGGATCATTGTACCACTGCTCAATGCCGGTTAGCAACGCGCTTGCGTCCGCGTGATTGCCGCGCTTGGTCAAGTAGATGGCCGCAAGTGCGGTGTCGTAGAGGTCGTGCCGAAAACAAAAGTCTGTGGCATTGCCGTAGTAAACGTCGGTCGGGTGGCACAGTGGCTCATTGCTGCTCAGATGCTTGTACGTGCGAAGCAGGCCGCGCGCGTTTCGCGGCCATGTCGCGATGGCATTGTCGATTGCCGACAGCCGCGAGGTGTCCAATTGGGAGCTGCACGGTGGCGGCGTTGGTGGTGGCGGCGCCGAGGGTGGCGCCAAGGGTGGCGCCGAGGGTGGCGTTGAGGGCGGCTCCAAGGGCGGTGTCGAGGGCGGCGGCGAGGGTGGTGGGGATGGCGGTGGCGAGGGTGGCGACAGTGGTGATGGTGGCGCGTCAGGCGGCGGCACGTTATACGGTGGTGGCGGCAAGGGTGGTGTCGACGGTGGCTTCGACGGTGGTGGCAACGAGGGTGGAGGCGGGGAAGGGGAGGGTGGCGGGGGCGAGGGCGGCGGCGACGAGGGCGGCGGCGGCGAGGGCGGGGGCGAGGGCGGTGGTGGAGTGGGCGGAGGTGGCGAGGGCGGCGGCAAGGCTGGCGGTTCTGAGGGTGGAGGCGGCGCACTCGGCGGGAAGTGCAGGATGCAGTGACCTGCAAACAAGACAGACGGGGAGGGTTCATGGGTGTCAGAGTCGGACAAGACGTTGGGGTGTAGGGCTGGAAGGGGGGCGTGGTACTTACACAAACGGTGCCCCGTGTTGCTGTTGATAGCCGGACAGTAACTGTGCGCACAAACAAAGCATCGTTGGAGCGGTGGTGCGTTTGAGTGTAGTGTGCAATTAGGTGAACGTGTGACAAGGGCATGGTACTTACTAGCCAAATTCGCCGTTGCTGTTGAGCCCGCTGCTAAAGCACTTGCCGTTGCCCGTCTGGTAAAAGGGCAACGCGTTCCACTGCTGTGCTACCCAGCTGCTGCAATTGCCACCCCACGTAAACGTATCCCCGCTGTTGGCATTGGCCTCATGCATGCGCGCCTCCAAGTCGGCCTGCGTGTCCTGAATTGCCATGCCCAATGGGTGCACGCGCGACTCGATGGCATCGCACAGCAAGCCGTAGCGCCCGCACGCATCCGCGCATGCCTCCTGATCCTGTGCCCAGTACCATCCAATGCTCGGCGGCTCGGCCGGTGGCGGCGGGTTGGGCGGCATGGGAAGGCTGGGTGGAGGCGGCGAGGGAAGCGGTGGTGTAGGCGGTGGCGGCGACGGTGGCGGTGGCAACGGGGGTGGTGGCGACGGGGGTGGGGGCACGGGAGGCGGCTCTGGAGACGGCGGAGGTGGACTGGGCGGTGGCGGCGAGGGCGGCGGCGGCACGGGCGGCGGCGACGTTGGCGGTGATGAGGGTGGCGGCGAGGGAGGAGGGGGCGAGGGCGAGGGAGGAGGGGGCGAGGGCGGTGGTGGCAAAGGCGGTGGTGGCAAAGGCGGCGGGGAGGGAGGCGGCGA
>MDTB01099264.1_pt1 | contig 11830 bp, 5 predicted proteins | sample 811161 | NCBI WGS metagenome assembly MDTB01 (sample SAMN05326650, study PRJNA326480) | marine metagenome | isolation source: seawater | place: Mediterranean Sea | collected 2009
CCTAAAGAAGAACCTGCGGCGGTAGAGGAAAACGGATCTTCCAATGATTTAAATGAAGATTTATCTAGTGAAAGTGATGAAAGTGGTGAAAGCGATCAAGGCGGTTTGTCTCCTAATGATGATCCAAATGTCCTTAAAAGCGAAATCGATGATATTAGAAAATCAATTGTATCTATGAGCGTTGGACAACCTGGAAGGACATCAACCATTGTCAAGGAGTGGCTAGAGCAACCAGCTCCAGAAGCGCCAACCCAAGCTGAAGAGGCACCACCTGAAGATACCGGTGAAAGCGAAGAAGAAAGCAGCGAATAATTAAATTTAAGGAAATACATTATGATTAATGATTACCATATGCTATCCGGAATTCAAAAGGTTGCTATTCTTTTTTCAGTAGTAGGAGAAAGCTTGGCAATGTCTTTGATAAAAGGACTTTCAAAGACTGAGGTTCGCAAAATACGGTCCACTTTACGATCCATGGGCACTGTTTCATTTAATGTTAAAAAGCGAGTAATGGAAGAATTTTACTTTGGTTTTTTAAGTGAGCAGATTGATGATGGGAAAGGTGAAGGGGGCGGACCTATTCAACCATTTGAATTTCTAAGTGAATTAAATGATGAGCAACTTATTGCACTTTTAGATAAGGAGGAACCCCCGGTTATAGCTATGATTCTTGCGCAATTAGAGCCAGAGAAGAAGATGTTAATCTTAAATAAGCTAGAACCTGCATTAAAGGGGCAGGTTTTGATCGAATTGGGATCTCTTGATGACATACCCCTTGAAGGGATCATTGAAGTTGGTGCGCGTCTCAAAGAAAAGTCTACGTATTTGCCAAGGACTGCGGAGTTTTCCAGAGGAGGAGCTAAAGAAATAGCAGACACCCTAAGTGGAATGAATACCAATGAGCAAGAAAGATATATGCAAACTCTTCAAAATGAAGATCCTGATTTATATGCCTCGGTTAAGGCTTTCTTCTTAACATTTGATGACATAATGGAAAAATTTCCGGAGGATATCATTAGAACCCTATTAAACACAGTTGAACTTGATTTGTTACCTATTGCTTTTAAGGGATTAAATGATGAAAAGGTTCAAGAATTAAAAGACTACCTTCCTCAGAAAAAACAGGCTATGTACAATGATGACCTTGCTGGAAAACCTCAGCCAAAGAGAGAGGTTGATAATGCAAGAAAATTATTCGTTGATGCGGCAAAGCAAATGGAAAAAGATGGGTCTTTGAATTTAGAAGATATTTTATCTGGTGGAGAAATGATAGAATAAATTCAATTATATTAAATTGAAAACAAAAAAGCCTCTTATAAATAATATTCGAGGCTTTTTTGTTTTTTATTCTTGTTTATTGAACTATATCTCTGCCTGAGCAGCTGATAGTCTTGCAATGGGGACCCTAAAAGGGGAACAGCTTACATAGTCCAGACCATTTTCTTTACAGAAGTGGATTGATGAAGGATCTCCTCCGTGTTCGCCACAAATTCCAATTTTTATCTTTTCATTAACATTGCGACCAAGCTTTACAGCCATAGACACAAGTTTGCCAACTCCATTAACATCTAAACTTTGAAATGGATCCTCTGGCAATATACTTCGCTCGAGGTAATCAGGCAGAAATGAACCTATATCATCTCTACTAAATCCGAAAGTTGTTTGAGTTAAATCGTTTGTCCCGAAGCTAAAAAATTCTGCATGCTTAGCTATTTCATCTGCTGTTAAACATGCCCTTGGGAGCTCTATCATGGTTCCTACCATGAATTTGAGATCTAGTTCATACTCATCCATAACATCCTTAGCTACTTCCCTGATAATTTTTTCTTGGTCTACATATTCAGTTACGGTACCAACAAGGGGTATCATTATTTCAGGCATTACAGAGACCCCAGATTTTGTTAGCTCTGCTGATGCTTCAAGGATTGCTCGTGCCTGCATCTCGGTAATTTCAGGATATGCTATTCCAAGGCGGCATCCCCGATGTCCCAACATCGGATTTAATTCATGTAGTGCTGAAACCCTATTTTTAACTGCACCAACATCTATATTCAAATTGCTTGCTAGTGATATTTCTTGATCTTCTGAAAGACTCATAAATTCATGAAGAGGTGGGTCTAATAGTCTTATGGTAACAGGCATTCCTTCCATTGCTTTTAAGATTCCCATAAAGTCTTCTTTTTGATATGGTAACAACTCCATTACGGCGTTTCTACGGTCTTGTTCATTATCTGCAAAAATCATTTTCCTTATAGCAAGGATTCTAGCTTCATCGAAAAACATATGCTCAGTTCTGCATAGACCAATTCCTTCAGCTCCAAATTTAATTGCCTGTTTTGCATCGTTGGGACTCTCAGCGTTGGTACGAACTTTCAATTGTCTTACTTCATCTGCCCAGACCATTAACTCTTTATATTCAGGATGAGTGTCAGGATCAGCATCAATTAGTTCAACAGCCCCAGAATAAATTTTTCCTTCGGTTCCGTTCATTGTGATCCAGTCGCCCTCAGAAATAGTACTTTCTCCGATTACAACTTCTTTTTTATTAATATCAATCTGTAGCTCACTACATCCAACTATACAACACTTACCCCATCCGCGTGCTACAAGAGCAGCATGGGATGTCATGCCTCCTTTAGCCGTTAAAATTGCCTCGGCAGCGTGCATGCCGTGAACATCTTCTGGAGATGTTTCTTCTCTAATTAAAATTACTTTTTCACCATTCTTATGCCATTGTTCTGCATCATCAGCAGTAAAAACTACTCTACCAGATGCTCCACCAGGGCCAGCAGGAAGTCCTTTTCCTAAGAGAGGGGCGCTTTTTTCTGATTCTAAATCTAGCATTGGATGAAGAAGCTCATCTAATTGTTCTGGCTTTACTCGCAAAAGAGCAGTCTTTTTGTCTATCATTCCTTCCTTTTTCATATCAACAGCCATTTTTATGGCAGCTGACCCATTTCGTTTTCCAACCCTTGTTTGAAGCATCCACAGTTTTCCTTCTTGGATGGTAAACTCAATATCCTGCATATCATTGTAATGCTTTTCAAGGTGACCACGAATCTCTTTTAGCTCAGAATAAATGCCTGGCATACTGGATTCTAAAGAAGGAAGATCTTTTGTTCCTTCTGTTTTTGTTTCTTCATTAAGTGGATTAGGAGTTCTTAAGCCAGCTACAACATCCTCTCCTTGTGCGTTCACTAGCCATTCACCGAAAAACTTATCTTCACCAGTAGCCGGATTTCTTGTGAATGCAACTCCCGTAGCAGAATCCTCCCCCATGTTTCCAAAGACCATAGTCTGGACATTTACTGCTGTACCCCACTCATCTGGAATGTTTTCAATTCTTCTATAGTTAATTGCTCTCTCCCCACTCCAGCTTTGAAAAACTGCCATTATTGCGCCCAATAATTGTTCCATTGGATCATCTGGAAAATCAGCACCTAATGTATTACGTATTTCATCTTTAAAAATTTCTGATAGTTCTTTCCAATCTTCACCACTTAAATCAGTGTCATTTATATACTGATTTTTAGATTTGTGGTTTTCAATTAAAGATTCCAATTTATGTCTTATTCCCACTCCACCTTCTGGTTCTAAGCCAGCTGCTTTTTCCATCACGACATCAGCATACATCATAATCAACCTTCTGTAAGCATCATAAACAAATCTGTCATTGCCTGTTTTTTTTATTAAGCCAGGTATGGTTTCTGATGTTAATCCGACATTTAGTACGGTTTCCATCATTCCTGGCATTGATTGTCTTGCGCCGGATCGTATTGAAACCAATAGAGGGTCGTCTGCATATCCAAACTTCGAACCCATTATGTTCTCAGTTTGTAAAAGCGCATCTTTTAATTGAGAATCAAGAGAATCTGGAAGTTTTTTATCATTGTCATAATAGTAGGAACATACCTCAGTTGTGATTGTAAACCCCGGAGGTACTGGAATTCCTAAGTGATTCATTTCAGCAAGGTTTGCACCTTTGCCACCTAGTGTGTTTTTCATTTTAGCAGTGCCATCGGCTACACCATTCCCAAATAGATATACGTATTTCACGGATTAATTCCTTTCAAAAGTTGTTAAAATTGAATTATTAAACGCTGGAGTTTATTTAAAAATCTGGAGAAAAATATCTAATCTCTTTCAGGTTCCCACTTTTATCGTAGAAAAACCACTTATCAATCATCTTTCCGCTCCTATATGCCCCCTGCATTTCCTTTCTAGTCCTTTCATAATCCCACCAGCTAGTCCAAGTCGCGTCCTTTTTGCCATTTGCATAGTATCCCTCTGTTAATCTTCCATCTTCAAACCACGCTGTCCACTGACCTTCTTTAATACCATTGGCGAAAGAACCTTCTTGGACTTTATTCGTTTCATCATCATAAAAAACCCAGAGACCATCTGCATTCCCTTCTTTGAGAACTCCCTCTTTTTCTTTGATTCCATTTTTATGATAAAATGTCCATTCACCATCCATAACACCTATGTTATAAGTACCATGGGATTTAATATGCTCGTTATCGTACCACTCAGTCCACTGACCATGTTTTTCACCATCTTTATATCCACCTTGTTCTTGTTTTCCACCACTCCAAGGTAAAACAGGCTCAGGGTCTGGGACCTCTACAAGAATAATTTCAGGGACATCCTTTCCGCTTGGGAACCACTTAACCCATTGTCCATCCTTCTTTCCACCTTTTGTTCTGCCTAAAAATAAATAATCCGCTTCTGGATTCTCCTGCGTAATAATACCAGTGAATGGAGTATCTTCACCTAGTTTATAGAAAGTTGACTCTCTTTCAACCAGATCTTCTAGAGAAATATGTTGCAAGCCAGATCCAAAATCAAAATCAAAATCTTTTTCTCCCTTTTTATTCCAATAAGTCCATTGGCCATCTGGTAAGCCCTCCTTAAAGAATCCTTCCCTTTGCATAGTTCCGTCCTCATAATAATAGGTAGTTAGCCCCTCGCGAATGCCCTTTTGGTGAAACCCCTGCTCCTTTATTTGATCGCTGCTTGAAAACCATATTACCCAGGGACCCTCAGGTGAATCTGATTTATATGAAGTCATGGTGCTACGATACCCATTCTCCCAGAATGTACTTGGTCCATCTAGTTTCCCATTTTTATAAAATTTCTCTTCTTGCTTTTCTTCTGGAGTTAACCATACAGTTGATCTGCCGTCTCTCTTTCCACCAGAAAATGTTATTTCTTCTGCAACAGATCCATCTTTTGAAAAGTATGACCATAACCCATCTTGCTCGTCATCTATATAGTGACCTTCTGACTGTTTTATTCCAGAGTCAAACCACCATGTCCAGATACCGTTTTTGCGACCATCTACATAGTGACCCTCCATCTCTTTATTATCATTTAAATACCACCACCAGCTCCACAATTCTTCATCATTTTCTGCTTTATAATTTCCTCCTCGGTAAGACCACGTTCCATCTGTAAATGTTAAATTGTGATCGTGTTCAAACCACCACGTCCACTTACCATATGGTTTACCTCTCTCGTATGATTGTTCCATGTGTAAATGTCCATTCGCATACCAATACTTGTATGTTCCATCAATTTCACCCATGTCAAATGTGCCTTTTTCTTTCATGGTCCCATCTTCATACCATAGAGACCAATCCCCATTTTTTTTCCCGCGATAATATGTTCCCTCTACTTCTTTTTGCCCATTTCTATACCATTGAACCCATTGGCCATCACGTCTTCCTGCTTGAAATCTACCAAGTAATAGATAGTCTTTTAAACCACCAGACTCCACCACAATTCCAGTATATGGTTTGTTTTTACCAATTTTAAAGTATAAATCGTTTCTTACCTCAAGTTCTGCAATTCTCACACGGTCTAATCCAGACCCGTAGTCGAATCTAAAGTCTTCTCTACCATCAGTATAATAGTATGTCCAACTGCCCTCTGGCTCGTTTCCTCTAATTATACCTTCTCTGTCTTTATTACCATTATCATGCCAAACAGTAACAAGACCGTCAAGGGTTCCATTGACGTAGGTCTCTTCACCTTTTTTATGGTCGTTATCGTTCCAAGAAACCCATAGACCATGTTTAACGCCACTTTTATAATTACCTTCTCTATCTTTAATTCCATTTGGTCTCCACCATGTCCATTGGCCGTCCATTTCACCATTTGAATAGCTCTCTTTTCCTTTCATAATTCCATCGTTGTACCAAAGGGTCCAGGTTCCATGTTTTTCATCCTTAAGATATTCTCCCTCTACAACCTTGTAATTATCATTGTTCCAGGATATATATGGACCGTTTTTAATTCCATTTGAGTATGTTATCTCTTCAGTCTTTCTGCCATCGTCCGCCCAATATGTCCACTTTTGATCTAATTTATTGTTTAAATAAGACCCTGACTTTTCTTTAATTATTCCACCTTCATACCATGATGTCCATCCACCATTCAGTTTCCCGTCATTATACGTTGCCTGAAACTTTTTATTCCCATTATCAAACCAAGAGGTCCAAATACTATCGCGCTCACCATTAGCAAACTTTCTTTCAGACTTTTTTGCACCATCACTAAACCATTGAACCCAAAGTCCGTCTTGCTGCCCATCTAAAAATTTAGTCTGTTCTTTTTTAATTCCAGTATCGTAATACCAAACCCACCTTCCATCTTGCTTACCTGATTCATAAGTACCTTCTTCTGATCTGTTTCCATTCTCATGCCAGCGTATGATTGAGCCACTGAGTTTTCCTTTAGAATAATTTGCTTCCTCTTTCATCATTCCGTTTAGATACCAATTACTCCATAGTGCCTCTCGATCTCCAAGGACGTAAGACCCTTCCATCTGTTTAACTGGGGGATCAAATGCTTCGTTCCCGTTTAGATCTACAACAACTGTTTCTGTAGAGTCCCAAACGCCATTGTTTTCACCCTCGTCTTGGGTGTTAGGAGTACCATCTTCTCCAAAGTCTTCAAAGACTTCTCCTTCATACCAAAATGTCCAGAGTCCATCTCGAACACCTTTAGTATAGTTGCCTTCTGTTTCTATAGCCCCGTTTGGGTAGTATGTTTTCACAAGACCATCATTTTGACTAAAAGCCAAACCTGACAGCACAAGTGAGATAACCAGTATTTTCCGCATGGTCAAATCCTCATTGTCTGAGTATGTAAAATAGGAGGTATTCTTGGATGAGTGTCTATTTCATCCCCCTCTCGGATACCTTTTGTTCCCAAAGTTAAAACAATGAGATGAAAAAGTCAAAAAGTTGTATAAATAATCAATCGCCTTTATTTAAGCGAATCCAGAAGCTTTGACCAAACTTATCATTGAGGTTGATGAGCCCTTCATTAGAATTATTGGTCCCTAAAAAAGACGTCTCAGTTTCAAACTTATTATTTGTTCTTAGATAGCCCCCGCCATCCTTCCCGTTTCCAAGATATGTAGTCATCTTCCCAAACTGGTTGTAAGTACGAAAATAACCGCTCCCAAGAAATGTTCCGGTTTCTCCAGCGGCATCGTATACTCGCATTTGTCCTGAGCTGTCTGCGCCAGTACCGAGGTAAACAGTTTCTTGGCCGTTAAAATTGTATGTCCTAAGGTATCCTCCACCACTAGTGCCCGTACCCAGAAAGAGCGTCCTTTCACCAAACTGGTTATATGCTTGATAATAACCTTCTCCAAGGTAGGATGATGTCTCACCCTCTTTGTTATATATTCTTAACTGCCCAGCGTGATCTGAGCCTGTACCAAGATATGCAGTTTCTTTTTGAGAATTATTATAGGTCCGGATGTATCCGCCTCCCATCCGACCAGTGCCAACATATGCAGATTCATCCCCATTTCCATTATACGCTCTCATATAGCCCCCGCCATCTTTACCTGTTCCAATGAACAGGGTTGGCTCTCCATATTGATTGTATGTTTGCATGTAACCGTTTCCTAAATAACCCATAATTACACCACGATCGTCTTCAATTGTCAGACTTCTTACTACAAGGTGCCCCAGTTCGTCTGTTTTTGGTCTCAGTCCTAGTGTCGAAAACACTAGCAGAGTAATCAAAATACCGATTAACATACTTTTTGGATCAATGACTTTCATAATTTCCTCCGATATCGATTGCCATTGGGAGATCAGTTATTAATTTAATCATATTCATAGGTATTAACCCTAATAGGAATTTCATCTTTTCCTTCCCTTCCGCGTCGTAGCATATCATAACATTTTATTTCTTTTATTCTTTCTTTGTTGTCATATAAATATATATTCTTTTCTAGGACTCGATCTTGGCCATCCAAGATTGTTTCTACATATTTACGTCCTTGATTATCTAATAAAACCTCTCTAATTGAACTTAATTTTACATTAGAATCAGAATAATAGTCATACGTTTTAAAGTTTTCATCATCGTAAACCGTATTGTATATTTTTTCAACAGTGCCCTCCTCACTATATGAGGTTGTAGAAACACGTCTACCAAGAATGTCATAATTATGTATTTTAGAACCTAATGATTGCCCAAGCCTTCCTACAGACTTTTCTTCGACTAATTCACCCCGATCATTGTGGAAAAATATTGTTTGGAAGATTACAGAGGGATCAAAGTATTGACTTAGCTCTTTTGGGGTATTTTTCTGATCTACTTTAAAATTGGTTATAACTAAAATATAGTTATTGTATACTTCTTTGTGTTCAAGTATAGCCCCTGTCGAGTCATAGATGTAATCTTCTCCCCAAGTCATATTTTTTGAATGATCTTCTCCGTATACCATCTCAGGATTAATTGCCTCAATTGGATTATATCTTATTCGTTTAATTATTTTCCCATTACTGTCAAACTTTTGATACTGTCTCCAATATAAGCTGTCTCCCGTCCCAAATAATTCTGTACTTATCCTGTTTCCATGTTTATTGTTTTCAAAATGATATGATAGAATCATTTCTTTATCATAGTTTCTTCTAAGTTTTAATCCCTCATTAGGCCCTGAGACATATTCATATTTTTCACTTAGTGGTATTGTATGACTATAAATCGTGCTGTCAACAACAAAACCATTCGAGTCAAAATTGACTACAACTGAGTTTTTTAGTTCTTGGGTTTGTGTGCCAAAATTTTCAAATACATGAAATACTTTTATAGTCGTTGCTTTGTTTCCTGTCAAAGCTGTGATCATAAGGTTGCAAAGAAAAAGTTTTACATTAGAAGACATGTTCAAATTTTATTCATCGTATTGATTTATACCAAGCAGTCTATTAAAGCGCTATGTCTTGCAAAAAATGAAATACTGTATTGGGAAATCTTTCTTTGTGTTTTAAACAAACAGTGTGCCTATTAATAATAAACCTAAATATAAATAGACTTATAAGGGTTAAGTTAATTCTTGCTTTAATTAATCATTGTATTTTAATATAAAGGGAGTCTAAAAAAGGCTCACTCATGCGGAGTTCTATTTGAATCATACATTCACTAAATGTTTCCAGGTGTTTTTTGCGTCTATTTTGATGGGAGCAACCCTCAAAGACGTTAGTTACAGTGTAAAACAAAATGGGATAATGGTAAACCTTGACTATACAGAACCTATTGATGACGATGACATTATAGGTTGGAAATCTGATAGAGGATGGGTATACCTTACCCTGCTAGGGGTTAGGGCTCCAAAGGGTAAAAAGCCCCAAGAAGACTTTTCCGGTGAAGTTAGAAAAATAGTTATTGATGATTTTGATGAATCCACCCAGCTGGCAATTTTAATTCGGAAGCCAATTCTTGGTTATGACATCATCAATTCTAAAACTTCTCCAAGTACAATTGTCTTTATTCATACTGAAATGAAAAAATCAGAAGTGGCAACCCTAAAAGAATACATCAAAGAAAAAGGGACATCAGTTTTCAATGTTGCAAAGTCATCAGGTTTCCCCAAGTATAATACAAATTTTAAAAATGCATTTGATGAAGCTAGAAAAGAGCTTGGGGCAAACGCTATATTTGAATATCATGGAAAACTCTATACTACGAACCATCCAGGAGAAAAAGAGGCATTTTCTAAATCTGTTTTAACAGAGAAACCAAAATCACTAATGGCTAAGGGGGAAAATAACAGCCTAATCATAAATGATATTTTAGATCCTAGCTCAGCAAATATACCGATAGAAGAAACGTACGTTGACATTGATACAGGCGATACTTTAACTGAAGAAATTGCTCATTCGTTAACAGTAGGCTATGTGCCTGAAAAACCTCAAGATAAAAAAGATGATAGCTGGTTTAGTGGTCTATTTCCAGCAAAAAAGAATATTGAACAGGATTCTTCGCCGTCTAGGCTAAAAACCAAGAAAGATACATTATTTTTAAAAGAGAAACCCATTCTGGTTGAGTCACTATCAAAAAAATCAAAATCAAAACGTTGGTCTAAATTTTTCAACTTTCTAAAAAAGAGGAAAACAGAAAATGATGAAATAAAACTTGAAATTGTTGAAAATGATTTGAACAAAACAGATAGCATTAACAAAAAGAATGAAACTCTAGCACAAGAACAATATAGACTGCTTCAAGAAAGATATATCCCAACTAAAGATCAGAATATGATCATAGAATCGATTGATGAAAGTGGATTTATTGAATCTCAGACACAATTATCAGATACAAACATAGTTTCTACAATTGACTTTAAAGAGCTTACGAAGTCGAGGAGCTCAGAATATCAAGCATGGAAAAAGACATATGTCCCCGACTACCCTTATTCAATTAGCGACACAGCAATCTCTCAACAATATTATACTTCTCCAACTCAGGCTCCAGATACAAATGTTGTTCAAGCATGGTTTAATGATGAGAGTGTCATTTCTGATGAATATGATGCAACTAGACTCCAGAAAAAGTATATACCATCAAAAAGTGAAATTTTAACATTTGAACAAGACGATACATATCCATATGAAACGCTACCACAAAACACTCAGGCTCCAGATACAAATGTTGTTCAAGCCTGGTTTATTGATGAGAGTATTATACCTGACGAGTATGATGTAACCAGGCTACAGAAAAAATATATACCATCTGAAAAAAACAATCAAATATTCAACCCTATAGATGACATCCTTGCCTTAGAGTCTTCACCACAAACACCTGAGTATACTGACCCTCAAATTTTTGATAGGCGGTTAAAAACAGAATTTAAAAATCGAGGCGCTATAAAAGAATACAAGTCAAAAAAAGAGACTCCATTTAAAGTAGATTCAATAGAAAGCAACACCTGGCTTAGCTATTTCCCATCACCAGAAGACTCTATTAAGCAATCACTAAAATGGAATTTTAGAAATGAGAGAGAAGTTCCGAGGCATATGCAAAATAGGAGACAATCATTAGACTACTATGAACAAAGGGACAACCAGTACCAATGGAGACAAAAGTTATCTCAAACCAATCCGAAATCCTTTCCAAAAAGGAAAGCAGATCCTGCCTTTTCATACTACCACAACGGAGGGATTAGAGTTGAATCAAATCTAGATGGAGTGCCTATTTATATAGATGGAAAATATGTAGGGGAGACGCCCTTAAATAGGCCCGTAGAGGTCGAACCAGGTTGGCATCAAGTGAGCGGTTTTACTCCGATTTACACTAATTTAGCATCTAAAGGTGGGCTTCAATATGTGGGATACGGTGACTCAATCATTGAAAATAATGAATCATATGGAGCGACAACCGTCTATGCAGAATCAGGAAAACTTGAGACTGTAGAATTAAGGTTTAATAAAATGGGTGATACGCCAAAAAAATGGATAGAGCTTCAAGGAGGGATGAACATTGGCCTTCCAATGTTTGTTTTTGTAATGAGTATGATCTTGTACTC
>MDTB01042350.1_pt1 | contig 11828 bp, 8 predicted proteins | sample 811161 | NCBI WGS metagenome assembly MDTB01 (sample SAMN05326650, study PRJNA326480) | marine metagenome | isolation source: seawater | place: Mediterranean Sea | collected 2009
AGGAGAGCAGATATTACTTAGGGACCCTGATGGTAACATCATTCACCGTTTTGAATATGATAACAACGGAGGATGGGCAGAACGTGCTGATGGTGGTGGGAGTAGTTTGGTTATTATTGATACTGAAGCTGATTATGATGATGAGAATAATTGGAGAGCGAGTTATGAGTTTGGTGGTTCTCCAGGAAAAGGGAGTGGAGTTAGTGATAATTCGTTAATCATAACAGAAGTTCTAAGTCATACTGATTTGCCGTCACTTGATACTATTGAGATTAAGAACTTATCCAACTCAAGCATAGATATTTCAGGCTGGTACATTTCTGATTCGGACGCTAATTGGAAGAAGTATAGAATTCCTGTAGGAACCTCAGTACCTCCTCAAGGGTTCGTTGTTTTTGATGAGTCCGAATTTAATCCAAATGGCTTATGGAATTCCGATGCGGGTGAACCCTCTGATTCAGAATTTGCTATTAGCTCGGGAGGTGACCAAGTCTACCTAATTGAAGCTAATAATGATCAACCTCAATATTATGCAGCTGAGCAGGAATTTGGAGCTTCTAGGAACGGAGTTTCTTTTGGCCAATACATTAATTCGGAGGGTGAAGAATACTTTACTCCCCTAGAGAATACGTCCTTAGGTTCTGAAAATGGGTCCCCATTAGTTGGCCCAGTAGTCATTACAGAAATAATGTATCAGAACGAGCCCAATAAAATGAGCTGGATAGAGATTCAGAACATTAGTAGTAAAAGTGTAAATTTATTTGACCCTTCCAATTCAGAGAGAGTGTGGAAAATTGGTGGTCTTTCCTATGAATTCCCTCCTAACCAGGTCCTTCCGCAGAGTGGAGTTGCTCTCATAGTTAGCGGAGACCCCCTAATGTTTCGCATTAATAATTCTATTCCTTCCGAGATTCCAGTGTATGGATCTTTTTCAGGTTCACTTCAGAAAGATGGAGAGAATATTCGGTTGCAGATGCCGGAGCCAGAGGAATTAGATCCTAGCTTTATTACTATAGATTCAGTCAGGTATCTTGCTTCAGAATCTTGGCCTACACCTGAGTCAAGTTCGGGACGATCTATTGAAAGGGTATTCGTAAATGAGTTCGCTAACGAACCCAAGAACTGGGAAATTTCTGAGAATATAGGAGGGACTCCGGGAATAAGTATTCTTCCGCCGACTGCTGCCAGAATCGATACAAATATTACCTCTGTATCCACAACAGTTCAGATTGGTGTAAACGCTCCTAATGTTAGTTTTACGGTAGCCAATTTTGGCATCAATGAACTTAGCTACGACATTTCTGCAAATCCTGCAGCCTGGTTTGCTGTTGACCCAGTTGTAGGATCATCTACTGGGCTTACTGATACAAATAATCACACAATAACATTTGATACCAGTTCTTTAGAGGCAGGTGTTTATCAGGAGGTTATTACAATATCAAGTGATACAGCTGATAACTCTCCCTATGAAATTCCAATTAGAATTGAGATAATTCGTCCAGAATTAAACATTAGTAGTAACGAGATGACAGTTGCCACTCGAGAGGGGCAAAATGCAGAAGATGTTTACATTGATGTCAGTAATAAGGTTTCTGGAGTCATGATGGATTACAGTTTATCTTCTGATGTTTCTTGGTTTGGGATAACTCCTAGTCAAAGTTCATCTTCTGGACCTTTAGACCTCAAAAGACACGTCATTACATTTTCTACAGCTGATTTGGCGAGTGGCTCATATAGTGGAAACATAACTATAGATGCGGGGAATTCGTTGGGTTCTCCTGAAGTTATTCCCGTTAATCTGATCATTGCAGATGGTTTACAGATTTTTATAGATTCTCGGTCAATGGATTTGGGTTCCTTAAGTTCATGGCAAAATGCAGGCTTATCTGGAGGCACTTTTAAACCCGAGATTGAGAGTCCTGTTGTAGAGGATATTCAAGGCGTGAGGGCAGTTTCATTTCATGGTCAAGGAGACTGGTTAGTTGGTCCTTCTGCACCTGATTCTATTCTTGGAAATAACCCTCATTCTATTGAGGCTTGGATTTTTAATCCAGAAGCAGGCACTCAGGAATCCGTGATTTCATGGGGGCGGCAATCTGGCACGTTAGGAGGACTTGTTTCTTTAAATCATGGAACTCAAAATATTTATGGCGGTGTAGAGCACTGGGGAGGTGCTTATTCTGCGGGATGGAATAATACAGAAGAAGAGGGCAAGTGGACCCATATTTCATACACTTATGATGGAGCTGGGACTTCTAGACTGTATCTAAATTCCAAAGAAGTTGAATTTATCAATCATGGCCCACTCAACGTATATGCTAAAAGCACTTCGGGCCAAGCTTTGCCTATCGTTATCGGTGCTCAAAATGAAGGGAACGGAACGCGTAATAATTCTGTTTCTGCTTCATTATCTATCGCTTCAATAAAAGTTTATGATAGGGCTCTTAGCCAATCTGGAATTGAAAGTAAATTTAATTCTGAGGCTACAAACTTTGGTAGAGAACCTACCGTTGATGGTGATGATGATGGAGACGGGTTGGTTGCTTCAGTTGAGCTTGCACTAGGTACAAACCCTAAGGATCCAGATACTGATAATGACGGTTTCTTGGACGGAGATGAAGTAGCCATGGGAACTGACCCTTTGGATTTTTCTTCTAGGCTCAAGATACAATCAGTAACAGAATCTGAGGATGGTAACGTCTTGATTACATGGTCAAGTATTGAAGGTAAGAATTATCAAGTGGAAAAGAGTACTGACCTAATTAACTGGGATCAATTAGGAAATGTTTCAGCTTCAGGCAGTGGAACCACCACATTTTCGGACCAGAATACTGGTAATTTCCTTAGTATTTTTTATCGTGTAAGAATTGTTCAATAAATATGATATTTTCATATTAACTAATATTTAAAACTTTAGAGCATTTAGTTCATAGTTGTTTTAGTTTTAAAATCATATTTGTATGATGATCAGATCCAAATGATTTTTTATTCCAACTCAAAAATAAAAGTTTTCTATTATATCAAATTAGGATTTTTATTTCTGTTAACTATTGCTGGTGGCAAGGAAATCTTTAATTCAAATTTAACTCTCGAATGGAAAGATAATATCCTTAGTGTTTACCATTCTAGTATTCCTGAAGGGAAATTAGATACTTGGTACATAGAGGCTTACTGTCGTGCAGGTTCAACAGCGAGGGCATGGGAAAAAACAGTGATAGGTCATCGCACCGAAATGGTCTCCATCAATAAAGAACGCAATGAATTAAAATTACGTTGTTATTTAAATGATGGAGTGATTGTTGATCATTTAATTAAGACTGAAAAAACAGGTATTAGTTTTGATCTAATCGCTAAAAACCCAACAGACAAAATGTCGGAAGCCCATTGGGCTCAACCCTGTATTCGTGTGGGTGAGTTCACTGGGAAAGGTGCTAAAAATACCGATGATAAGTATGCTTATATTAAAAGTTGCTTTGTTTTTCAAGACAAGAACGACATTCCTGATTTCCTTCCAACTAAAAATTGGAAGCTAAAAGCCAGATATATACCCGGCCAGGTTTGGTGCCCTATTGGTGTGAATAGAAATGATGTGAATCCCAGACCGCTTCATCCAGTAGTTCCCTATAAAAATATTATTGGATGTATTTCAGAAGACAAAGAATGGTTATTAGCTAGTGTTTGGGACCCTTCTCAGGAATTATTTCAAGGAGTCATCCGTTGTATTCATAACGACTTTAGAATTGGCGGGCTTAAGCCGGGAGAACAAAAGATAATTAGAGGGAAGATGTACTTAATGAAAAATGATATGAAGGCATTTCTTGATGTTTACAATCGAGATTTTCCTACGAGCAAAAAAATTATTAAGATCCAATGAAAACGCTCACTGTCGTTAGGCATGCAAAATCATCGTGGAACACAGATGACAACGATCATGATAGACCCCTCAATGAAAGAGGTTTGAATGCAGCTCCTAAAGTTGGAGCAGAGATCATGAGAAGAGGGGCAATACCTGATAGAATAATTTCTAGTACAGCTGTTCGCGCAGCCACTACGGCTAAACTTATTGCTGTTGAAATAAGTTATGATCTGTCCATGATAGAATATAGTTCAGAACTTTATTTGGCGAATATTAGTGACTTCGAAAAAGTCATATCAAATACTGAAGAGAATAAAGGTATTGAGAGTATAATGATAGTATCTCATAACCCTGGATCACATGAACTTTGCCATCATTTAATCAATGATTGTGATATTGACTCTTTCATCACATGCGCTGTTGCTAGCATTAATCTTGAGATAGAATTTTGGGGAGAGATTAATCAAGGGGTAGGAAAATTGGCCAATTTCTTCACTCCTCACGACCTTTAATTCTAACCTCATCAATTCTTTAGTTAATCAATACAAACAAGAGCGTCGCTAAGTTCGTTCTCATCTGCATTATCTCTCGGCAACAGTTTCGCTAAAAGAGTTCCAGCTTCTTCAATAATTTGAATCATAGAATCACTTGGACTCTTTTTTTGTCTTAATGAGTCAGTTAATTTGTCACATAAAGATTCAATGGTTTTGATGCCTAGATCTTTTTCTATTTTTTCATCTGTGAATATAACAGCTCTTTTTTCTAAGAATGAAATAAATATCAAAAGTCCGGAATCTGCGGATGTATGGTGGACTCTTTGATCGTAAAAAATTTGTGAAGCTTTGTTGATGACTTCGTCTTTCATTTCACTTGAAGGCGTAAATAATTTTTTTAGCCACCCTATTCGGTTTGCAACTGCTGCGCCAATAGCAAAACCTGCAATAATTGATGCAATCAGAAAAAGATTGAAAGGTGCTTGTTCTAAAAGGCCATCCGACCAAGAGGCGAGAGCTCCTCTATCGTATTGTGGAGCAAAGACTAGAACATTGACCATTACTATGATGCCAATAACCAATCCTATAATATCTTCAGCGCGGTCATAACGACCTGAGCTAGTTGCAGCAACAGGAATTATTTCAGCAGCTGTTTTAGATTCTGCATCTTTTACAGCTTGAGAGATTTTCTTTTTTTCTTCTTCAGTAAAATGTTGGCTCGCTTTTTTCATCTATTTATCAACTTTTCCTGTTAAATTACCACCCCCCCGATGCTCCACCACCACCCGAGAAGCCGCCTCCACCAAAAGACCCACCTGAATAGCCACCACCACCCACGCCACCACCACTTGACGCCATTCCTTTGAGGATAAAAAATAGTATTCCAAAAATTGCTGCCCAAAAGATCCAAGCGTATCCACTCTGACCTTTCCTCAAAAGTGATACAATGGTAAAAATACCAAGAACAATAAGCCCAATGTATAACATGTAGTCACCTTTAGTTTTTTCTCTTGTTGGCTCATCATAACTAATACCTTCATATCCATTAGCGGATCCATCAGAGAGCATTTGTGCTAGACTGTCGAATCCAGATTTTATGCCTCCAGAAAAATCACCAGCTTTAAATTTTGGTATAATTCTTCGGTCCATTATTTTCTGACAATGTGAATCATGCCTACGGCCCCATCCTGCACCGAGTTGTATTCTGGCTTTACGGTCTCCCTTTGAAATAAGTAAAAGTATACCTCTATTTAAAGTCTCAGGATCAAAACCCTCAGCTTGAACATTACCGATCTCCCATTGATCGAAAAGGAAATGAGCAAAGGTTTCGATTCTAAAGTTTTCATTTTCAACATGATCTGACATTTTGTTGATCGTTACAACAATGATTGGATTTGCTGTTTCTGTCAGAATTTTGTCGGCGGTAGTTCTAATCTCCTCTTCATGCGCATCACTAATTAATTCTGCTTTATCCAGAATAAATTCTCTTTGTCCAGGTTGAACAAGATCGTATATGAAAGCACCGCTGTAACCCGCATTAAGAAAAAGCAACCATAGTAAAATGGCTCCTCGAATAAAGAATCGTTTCATAACTTTTTACAAATTATTGAGAGTTTGTAAAAAGAGTATGCCGTATCATGACTTCAGAGGAAAGATTATTTTTGTTATTGTTAGTTTTTACAGGTAATTTATCCCTTTTTACGTATCCTAATCCGATAATTTCACCTTCTCTTGAACAGACGCTGGTGACGTTACCAACTTTGACATTGTCTTGATCCATTAGTTCCCAACCGGGCTCCGGTGATGCTCCATCATTAAATTTTAGTCCTACTAATTTACGCTTTACCTGGCCAACACTCTCAAGTCTGGAGATAATTTCCTGTCCGACATAACAACCTTTATGGAAATCCACGCTCACCTTATCCAATAAGGCTTCTTGAGGTAAAGTATTTAAATTTAGTTCAGAGTTCCACGCAGGAATACCATGAAGTATACGGTATTCCTCAAGACTACTTTCACTCATCCAGTCTGCACCCGAAACTAGGTCATCGGCTTTTTTCCAATGGTCATGGCCTTCACTGCCATACCTTTTTGATAGGACTCCATCGACATCTTCAGGTTCTAGATCATGTAGTAATAGGAAGTCATCAGTAATGTCAGTTATTTCAACATCATCTGATATTATATATTTTGATAATCTAATCATTAGAGATTCTCGAAGATCCAGATCGGTATCGACTAAAAGGGCATCGTTACCCTCCTCCATGCCAATCCATATATGACCTTCGAGCTTTCCTTTGGCAGTCGTAACACAAGCAGAAATGGATTTATTTGGAGTAACCTTATTAACGTCATTACTTACTTGACCATTAAGGTACCTAATTCTGTCCTGACCAGTAATACGGTATTTTGCACGCCTGGATAAATCTATTCTTTTCATTAGATCTAAAAAGCAATTATTCTGTGAAGTTACGGTATATCACCGAATAGTCTTCATCGTCTTGCCCTTTATCCATTTGCGATTGCATACTTTGTGCAGCAGCCTTTAAGACCGGCAGATTAATTCCCTCAATGTCGGCCATGGTGAGTCCAAAATTTGCGTCTTTAAGCATGTTCTTTAGAGAGAAGTGAGGCTCATAGTTTCCTTCTAGCATTGTAGGTAGCTTCATATTAGTGAGCCCTGAAGAACAAGCATTTACTTTCATAGCGTCTGACATTTTTTCAATTTTCACACCAGCTGCCTCACAAACAGCAAGTGATTCTGAAAGTATTGCCACCGTAGTCGCAGAAATCATATTAGTGGCTATTTTAAATACAGTAGCTGTTCCAACTTCTCCGAGATGCGTTACACTATTAGAGCTTGCTGATAGTAATGAGTGAACCTTTTCGAGGGTCGGTTGATCTCCACCTACATAATAATTTAACAGTCCTGCCGCAGCAGCATCTCGGCTACCAGTAAAAGGACAATCGAGAAAGGATCCTCCTTGAGATATAATTCTTTCATTGGCCGATTTTGTATCCTCAAGTGAGACGGTGGCGTGGTTAACGATGATGTGATCAGCCGTTAGGTTTGACTCGATACTGTCAATGACTTGGTGCAGCGCCTCCCCATCTCTCACGAAAATTTGTAAAACATTTGATTTTCTAGCCACTTCGGCCGGTGATTCCAAAGCATTTGGATCCTTGCCTGAAGTTCTGTTCCAAACAGATACTTGCCAATCCTTTTGTTGCAGTGTTTTTGCTATTCTGCTCCCAATAATGCCCAGTCCAATTATGCCAACACTATTACTATTTTTATTCATATTTATTAGTACGAGATAAAGTGACAAATCGCTCCAATTAAGAGAGTGATTTGTTTAAAACCTTTGAAACCTCAAAAGGAAAATATTGAAGAAATAGAATACTATTTTTTAGTGCTCTTTTTCTTAGGGTCGATGAGTTTTGTTTCACCTGTCGCTTTTCCTGTTTTGGGATCGACTGGAGTCACTTTAATTTTCCCGCCTTTTTCTTTTGGAAACTCAACAGCGACTGGAGGTGTGGTCGCGGTAATTGGTTTACGAGGCTTGGCACCACTAGGAGAAGAACCTACTTTCTTTCCTGGTCTTACGGTAGGCACTCGAGATGGAGTCGGTGTGATTTCAACAAGCTCCATTTCAAAAATAAGTGTTGAGTTCGGACCAATGGGTGGGCGTCTTCCCATGTCTCCATAAGCAAGATCAGACGGAATGAAGAGTTTCCATTTTGAACCGACTGGCATAATTTGAAGGGCCTCTGTCCAACCTTTGATAACACCACGAACGCTGAATTGACGAGGAGTCGTTCCGTTGGTCTGATCAAAGACTTTACCATCAAGTAGCGTGCCTTTATACCTTGCTTTGATTCTGTCAGTTGCCTTTGGTATTGCGCCATCAGCAGATTTAAGGATTTGGTACTGAAGTCCACTTGGCAGTGTTTTAACTCCCTCTTTCTTGCTATTAGATGCTAAGAATTTTTCTCCGTCTGACTTGTTTTTTGCAGCGAGCTTATCCCACGCTTCGATCGAATCTAATCCAAAGGCCTTCATCTGAGATTGTTTGCGAGAGATAGCCTGGCGGTCTGCACTGAATGCGCCTAGGATTCTTTGCTTGTCTTCGTCGGAGAATTCAATTTTCTTTCCAGCGACAGAAGCCTTGAAACCTTCAATGAAGCGTTCCACTTCAATGCCGAGTTCAGCATTCTTCATATTAGACCCAATGTCAGCACCAATAAGATAACTGACAATTTTCATGTCTTTGTGTTCGGTGGTTTCTTTTTTGCTTTCAGTTTTAGCTTTGTCAGCCTGTGCCGAAAGATTGAAGATTAGGGCAAGCCCTAGAAATGAGTGTAACAAGAGTTTCATGATTTGAGGTTCTATTGAATTTAATTGGGGGGTAGCTAATTTAACCTAATAACAGGGAGAATCAATATTGTCTTAATGCATTTTTGATAGATTAAAATCTGCGCTTTTTTTTATTATTATCTGCGCTAAAATTTGCAGAAATGATAGCTCAAAAATATTACAGTCTAGCCTTTTTGATAACCTTTTTTGGAATAATTAGTGCTTATGCAGAACCTCCAATAGTGAAAGTTGAGAGTGGTAATGGACAGGGTAATGCTCTAAATTTTATTCAATTCGAACCATTCATTGCTGAGTATTCAGGCTTTAAGACTAATGGTAGTAATAATGATTTATGGGTTGGTTTGGTCAAAGATAACACTTTTGTATGGTCTCAAGAATACAAAGGGAAAATTGATTCAAAATATACGATTGAATATGGACTTAAAAGACCGATACCTCCTGGATCATATCAACTCGCATGGCAAGACAATATAAGAGATGAAGGTGGCAGAAAAAATATTGTAATAGGGCCCTCTCCTGCGCCTGATAGTAATACTACATGGACAGTAATAATTTATGGTCATGGTGATAGTAATTTAACCTTGAATCTTTTAGAAGATATTAAGGAAATGATCACGGCTGGTGGAAGTGATAACTTTAAAATCATTCTGCAGGCTGACCTTGATACATCTGAGAAAGAGGCGTTCCAGGGATCAGATTATCCAGTTGAGTATAGGGATAAAGTGACAAGAATTGTTTTTGATGGCAATGGAGTTAATTTTGCTGAAGTTTTGCCTGAGCAGGATTTGGATGATCCTAATGTCCTTCAAGAATTTTTAGACTGGTCGCTTAAGAATTTTCCTTCCGATAGACGAGGTCTTGTTCTTTGGAATCATGGTGGACAATGGGAAGGTTTTGGTGGAGACAATAATGATGGGAAGGGCTCGCAAAGGGGAGTGTCTATGTGGACCTCGGACATAAGAGACGCCATCAAAGATACTTTAAATTCAAATAATAAATCAAAGTATGATTTTATAAGTTTTGATACTTGCCTCATGGGTGGTGCGGAGCAGTTAGTTGATTTTCATGACCTATGCGACATATATATTGCCAATCCCGAGATCGATTATGGAGATGGTTGGGACTACGCATCAACCATGGCTTATTTGCGCAGTAATCCCGATCTTAGCATGGGTGAATTTGCAAGTGCCGAGAGTGGATTTTGGGATTTTCACCATCAACAGCAATCGGATAGGGGTTTCAAAGTTCATGTTGCCTATGACATGAATCTATTTGCTGCCTACAACCAAAAAATGAAGGCTTTTACCCGTGGGCTTGTTGAATCTATTCAGAGTGGCAGCATTGATTTATCTTCTTTGGCTAGGCTTAGAAGAGAATCCATTCCTTACAGTTTAAATAGCCCCAGAGTTGGTAAGTCTACTGTGACCGATTATATCGACATTGGTAATTTTGCCGCTGAACTTTCTTCAAAAGTTGACGGCCCAATGAAATCTATTTCCATGGATCTGGTTGATGCAATCAATAATCTCATTATTGCTAAATCATTAGGTACTGAGCGCCAAAACGCTGTCGGTCTATCCATTTACTATCCAATTAGTGGAAAGTACAGTCAGATCTATAGCGCTGATGACACCTGGATCATTAAGGGAAAAGAACATAGGATAAGGCAGAATTTTCTTCAGGATGAATTTGGAGGAGCTGATTGGAAAACATATCTTTCCGCCGTGCAGGGCCTCAATATAAATGATATCGCCCCTCCAGTGATTCAAACTCCAGAGCCGAGTTCAACAGTTGGTTTAGTGGAGGGTCCCATTTCTGAAGAGATTGATGAAAATACCAATCTTGTTGCATCCGGTAACAGTCCAGCAGTTTTGAATTTTGAAGTGACAGAGGGTGATGATGCTTACTCTGCTAGAGCGGTGTTAGTGACCAATGAAAACTTTGAGAATTCAGAGCAGTACATATTTTTAGGGGAGATTGGAAGTGGTGTTTTAGATGGAATAGGAAAGTACGACTTTGAATGGGATGCGAAAATGCCAATGATTTCTTTAATAGATTCTGATGATCAAGATTCAGTTTTCCTTGGAGGTTACGCTTGGGAACCGGGTTCTAATATTCATATAAGTTTTGCAGATTACTTAGCCCCTGGTGCAGAGAGCGTTGATTCACTAATTGTTTTTACGGCCTTTGATGAAAATGGTAATGGTGTTGTAGACACAGTTCTTGAAGATACTATAGATACTGATGGTTTTGAGGCGTATGCGTTATCTCCCAGAGAATATGCTAGAGGCTTTGAACCCGGAGGTATCATATTTCCCGTTTATTACACCGAGACTCTGGATAATGGTGAATATTATTCGGGGTTTAGTTCATTTGAAGATATAAGAATTGTCATTCCTGAGAATGGGACCGATGGCCTACAGTTGAATCAGCAGAAAGTAGATAATGGTGACTATGGAGTTGCGGTACAAACCTACGATTATTTTGAGAATGAGAGTGATCTTATTACTTTTTTAGTCAACGTATCTGATGGAAAAGTTGAGCAGGATTTTCCTGAACTGAATATTATAAAGCAAGATCAAAACATTGTTGTTTATTGGTCATCTAATTCACAGGCTTATAGTCTTCAAGCGAGTAATAATTTAGAGCTTTCTGATTGGGAGAATGTCGACTCTGATTTGGTTGATGAAGTGGACGGTCAATTCGTTTTGAGCTTTCCCAGTGATGAATATAGTTCATTATTTTTTCGGTTATCGCTTACAACTCCATAAGTGTGTTAAGTTAATTAAATGTTTCGCTTAAGAATATTTATATTATTGGGTTGGTTCGTAACTGCCCCCTCTCTTTCTGCAGATTTGCCGACCGCAGTTGAGCCCGATAAAAGGTTGCAATCGGAAGGTAAGGGTTGGAGACTCGAAAAAGCTCAGGTCATCAACTCTGAAAGGCCAAGAATCTTATTAATTGGAGATTCAATTCTTAATGGCTACGCTCGGCAAGTTATAAAAAAGCTTAATGGTACGGCATATATTGATATGTGGGTTAACCCTTATCATCAATCTAAGAATCTTAATGAAGTCTTAGAGAGAGTATTGTCACAAGG
>MDTB01113624.1_pt1 | contig 11828 bp, 11 predicted proteins | sample 811161 | NCBI WGS metagenome assembly MDTB01 (sample SAMN05326650, study PRJNA326480) | marine metagenome | isolation source: seawater | place: Mediterranean Sea | collected 2009
ATTATTAGATCTAAAATTGAAGTTGCTGTTGGTATGCAAAGTTTTCAAGCAAGAGAAATAGCTTTTGGTTTAGGAATAGAACCTGATTTAATAAGAAGAGTTTCTGAAACAATAATTGGTTGTTATAAAGCATTTAGTGAATTAGACGCAACTATGGTTGAAGTAAATCCACTAGTAATTTCAAAACAAAAACAAATTTTAGCTTTAGACTGTAAAATGAGTTTTGATAACAACGCTATGTTTAGACGTACACAAGTTTCAGAGTTAAGAGATAAAACTCAAGAGGATGAGAAAGAAGTTTTTGCATCTGATAGAGGTTTAAATTATGTAAGTTTAGACGGAAATATTGGAAATATTATAAATGGAGCAGGTTTAGCAATGGCCTCTATGGACATGATAAAATTAGCCGGAGGAAGTCCGGCAAACTTTCTTGATGTTGGTGGTGGTGCTACGCCAGATAAAATAGTTAAGGCCTTTAAATTGATTACCATGGACGAAAAGGTAGAAGTAATTTTAGTTAATATTTTTGCTGGAATTAACAGATGTGATTGGGTTGCAGAGGGAATAGTTCAAGCTTTAGAAAAAATTGAAATTAAAGTTCCTTTAGTGATAAGGCTTGCTGGGACAAATGTAGAAAAAGGAAATCAAATTTTAAAAAATAGCAATATTAATTATATTGAAGCAAATACTCTAGAAGACGCCGCTAATAAAGCGGTTGGAGCCTTAAAAAAATAAATTCATGACTGTTTTAATAGATAAAAACTCTAAGATTATTATACAAGGTTTTACAGGTAAAATGGGATCTTTTCATGCAGAGGAGATGATAAAATATGGATCTAATGTGGTTGGGGGCGTAACTCCTGGAAAAGGTGGTTCAAAACATTTAGATTTACCTGTTTTTAATACAGTTAAAGATGCAGTAAAACATACCGGTGCTACTGCTTCAATTTTATTTGTACCCCCAGCTTTTGCTGCAGACTCCGCCATGGAAGCTGCAGATGCTGGTATTAAAACGTGTGTAGCAATTGTTGATGGAATTCCATCCCATGACATGATTAGAATTAAAAGATATATGCGAAGATACACTAGAGATGACAAAATGACTTTAGTAGGACCAAATTGTGCAGGAATAATAAGTCCTGGTAAATCAATGTTAGGGATTATGCCAGGTCATATTTATAAAGAAGGAAAAGTAGGAATTATTAGTAGGTCAGGAACTTTGGGGTACGAAGCAGCACAGCAATTAAAGAATCTAAATATTGGTATTTCAACAAGTGTTGGAATAGGAGGTGATCCTATAAACGGAAGTTCATTTAAAGATGTGATTGAAAAATTTGAACAAGATTCAGAGACTGATGCTGTGCTTATGATCGGTGAGATTGGTGGACCTCAAGAAGTTGCAGCTGGACAATTTGCAAAAGAAAATATGAAAAAGCCTGTCATAGCATATATAGCTGGTTTAACTGCTCCAAAGGGTAGAGTGATGGGACATGCAGGAGCCATAGTTTCTGCATATGGAGAAAGTGCAATTGAAAAAGTTGAAATTTTGAAAGAATGTGGAATTGAAATATCAAAAAATCCTTCAGTAATGGGTGATACGGTTAAATCTGTTTTAGAAAAAAATCTTTAGCTATAAAAATAAATGAGCAAGATTAAATTGGTATTAGTCATGCTGTTATTTTTTAGTATTTATCAAGCTTATGAATGGATCACTAATTTTAAAGTAGAGACAAATAATAAAATTGTTGAGTATAAAGATAAAGCAGGTATTGAGCGAACTAGAAATATTATTGCCCTTTTAATGTTTAAGGGTAATCAGATAAGATTAATAGAACAATATCCTCTAAAAACAGTAACCCAATGTATCAATCAAAGAAATTATGCAAGAAAAAAATCATCTATAAAATATCTGTGTGCAGATGTTGAAGCACAAATTAAAAGTGGTAAGATTAAAAAAATTTTAAAAATTAATAAAGTTTTAAAATGAATTACGACAATAATAATATTTTCGCAAAAATTTTACGTAAGGAAATTCCTTGCAATATAATTTATGAGGATGAATTTGTTTTATCTTTTTATGATATAAATCCACAAAAAAAAATACACGCTCTTGTGATACCTAAAGGAAAATATATAAATCTAGATGATTTTTGTACCAAAGCATCAAATGATGAAATCGTTGGATTAATAAAGGGAATTAATATTGTGGCAAATAAACTTGGAATTTCATCTCAGATTGGAAAGGGATATAGGGCGCTAGCAAATATCGGCGAATATGGTGGTCAAGAAGTCCCACATTTACATTTTCACTTATTTGGAGGAGAAAATGTTGGTAAAATGGTCCAGTGAAGAAAGAGGTTAATAGATATTATTTAGAAATTCATTCTTTAAAAGAAATTAATAAGATAAAAGAATTATCATCCGAGTTCAAAATTTTAAAAGTAGACCCTCCAGATTTTCAATTAAATAAATTTTTTTATAAAAATATTGGTAAGAAATATAGGTGGAATGACCGCTTAATTTGGACTGACTCTGAGTGGATAACTTATGTGAAAGAAAAAAGAGTTGATACATTCATATTAAAAAAAGAAAATGATATGGCTGGATATTTTGAATTAATTTATCATGAAGGTACTAATGAAATTGAAATAGCTTATTTAGGGCTCCTGGAGGAATACCTCTATAAAAAGTTAGGATCTTTTTTACTTCACGCCGCTTTAAAAGAATCGTTTTTAAAAAAACCAAAAAGAGTTTGGGTTCACACATGTTCTTTGGACCACAAAAATGCTTTAAATAATTATTTATCCAGAGGTATGAAAGTATTTAAGGAAGAAACTTTATATTTGAATTAATTTAATTGCGGAAGTTTAAATATATCATGTTCAATTTTCTGATTGATCGTAATATTTGATAAAAAAGTATAACTTATATTTTGATACATATCTAATGTTTGCCAACCTCTTATATTTAGTGAGTCTTTATCAAAAAAAACATCTAGTTTCAGTTCATCCTTTTCAATTGTAAAATGAATTAATTTTTTATCAATAATTTTTTCATTTAAATTTATAATTTCACTAATAATAAAATTTTTATCTAAAATTAAGTTCAAGGGAGTAGTATTTAATGGGTATCGATAATAGCTTCCTATGTCAGTGATAATGACTAATGAATTACCATTTGATACTAAAGTTTTATTATTGCTAGTATCATATTTACAATAAATTTTTTTTGGGTATTCAATAATACACATTCCTTCTTCAATTTTTCCATTTATATTTTGCTCAAAATCAAAAGTAAGATTTTTAATATTTTGAAATTTTGAAATAATTTGATTTTTATTATCTGCTTTTGTTTCAACAAAAAATATTATTAAAAATATTAGGTAAAAAAAATTTTTATTAAAGCACATCTCTTTTTCCAACATGATTAGCTTTACTCACAATTCCTTCATCTTCCATCATATCAATTATTCTTGCAGCTCGATTATAACCAATTTGTAATTTTCTTTGCAAAAATGATGTAGATGCTTTTCCTTCAGATTTAATTATTTCTAACGCTGTTTGATAAAGTTCGTCTTTATCACCTTGAGTTTTTGAACTCTCACTAATTTCTTTTTCATCTACAAAATTTAAAATTTCATCAACATACTCTGGTTCAGCCTGAGTGCTTAAAAAATTATTTATTTTTTCAATTTCATTATCTGAAACAAATGGAGCATGTATTCTAATAATTTTGTTTGCTGAAGACATATAAAGCATATCACCTTTTCCTAATAATTGTTCTGCTCCTTGTTCACCTAAGATTGTTCTACTGTCTATTTTTGAGGTTACTTGGAACGATATACGTGTAGGAAAATTTGCCTTAATAGTACCGGTAATGACATCTACACTTGGTCTTTGAGTTGCCATTATAATATGTATTCCCGCGGCTCTTGCCATTTGTGATAATTTTTGAATATAATTTTCAATTTCTTTACCAGCAACTAGCATTAAATCAGACATCTCATCTACTACAACAACAATATAAGGCATTGGAAGCTTGTGTTTTGAATTGTAGCTATCAATATTTCTTACACCTTCTTTTGTCATTAGTCTGTATCTACTCTCCATTTCTTTAACTACCCAACCAAGCACTGATGCAGCTTTTTTTGCTTCAGTAATAACTGGACACAACAAATGAGGTATTCCCTCATAAGTTGATAATTCAAGCATTTTTGGATCAATTAAAATAAATTTACATCTATCTGGTGAGTGTCGATAAAGTAGTGATAAAATTATTGTATTTATACAAACTGACTTTCCAGATCCTGTGGTGCCTGCAATTAATAAATGAGGCATAGAAGCAAGATCTCCTATAATAGGTAACCCAGATATATTTTTCCCAAGTGCGATTGGTAATCTAATTTCTTTTTTCTTAAAATTAGGACTATTTAATATTTCGCTTAGATAAACATTTTCTCTTGAATAATTAGGTAATTCTATCCCAATAGTGTTACTTCCAGGTATTATCGCTATTCTTGCAGATTCAGAACTTGTATTTCTAGCTAAGTCATCTGAAAGATTTATTATTTTAGAGACTTTAACACCAGGAGCAGGCTCAAATTCATTTAAAGTTACTACTGGCCCGTTGCTAACTTTTTTAATCTTACCATTTACTCCAAAGTCTAACAATATTTTTTCTAAAAATTCAGGGTCATTGTTATCATTTTGATTAAGATTAGCTCTTTCTTCTTTTGTAGGAAATTCTAACAAATCAATTTTTGGCAATTCAAATTTGATCTTCTTCGAAAATTTATTATCATCACCTTTAATAAAAGGTAAATCTTCTTGTATAAGATTTTTAATTTCTTCTTGTGGAATATACTCACTTATAATTTCTTTTTCATTTGTATAATTCTTTTGTTTATTTTTATTAAAAGAATTAAATATTTTATTAACAAATGATCCAAATCTTTTAGGACTAAAATTTATACTTAGTAAAAAAAGCAAACTAATGATAATGATTAGAAAAAAATAGAAAAAGTTTTCATAATTTTTAATCAAAATATTTAAAAAAGTTTTATTTAGATAATTTCCAACAAATCCACCATTTCCATGAATATATAAAGTGAATGCATTTAAATAAAAATATCCAAAAAATAAAGAACTAACTATTGAATATAATACTAAATAAAAAAAATTTTCAATTAATAAAAAAAAATCTTTAAACTTAAAAATATGTATTCCAGTAAATATTAGAGTTATTGGTATAAGATAGGAAATCAATCCGATAGATTGAAAAAATAAATCTGCGGCAAAACTACCTTTAAAACCAAGAAAATTTTTAATTTCTGTATTTTGGTGAAATATAAAGTTAGGATCATTTGGACTATAAGATACTAAAGCAAGTAGCAACCAAATGCTTAATATGATTATTATTATCCCAAAAATTTCTATTAATTTTTTAACAATGAAATCATATGCAGTAATTAAGACTTTTTTTATATTCATAAATGATGAATCAAATTAATCACTTTGTATCATCTAATTTTTATTGTTAAAATTAAAAATTATTATGAAAATCAATATTCTTGGAGATGGTCTTGTTAGTTTAACTTTAGCAAAAATGTTGGTCAATGAAGGTATTTACGTTGATTTAATTTATAACAGAAAAATTAAAAATATTAATAAAATTAGAACAATAGGAATTACAAAAACTAATTTGGATTTTTTTAATAAAAAAATATTAGATATTTCAAAATTATCTTGGGAGATTGATAAGATCGAAATTTCATTAGAAAAATTAAAAAAAAAATCATTAATAAAATTTGAAAATAATGGAAAATTATTTTCAATTATTAAAAATTATAAATTGTATGATCTATTAAATAAGAATTTAAAAAAAAATAAATTTTTTAAAAAAAAAAAATTATCATTAAGTAAAAATTTAAATAATAACAATCAAATTATAATTAATTGTGATCCAAAATGTGAATTAACAAAAAAATTTTTTTACAAAAGTATAAAAAAAAATTATAAAAGCATTGCTTACGCCTCTGTTATTAAGCATAAAAAAATTGAAAAAAATAATATTGCTTATCAAGTTTTTACTAAGTTTGGGCCTATAGCTTTTTTACCTATATCAGAATTTGAGACTTCAATTGTTTATTCAGTTAAAAAAATTTATAACTTAAAAATAGGTGATATTATTAAATTAGTTAAAAAATATAATCCAAAATATTTTATTACAAATTTTGAAAAATTCGAGAACTTTGAACTTATTTCATCAAATCTCAGATATTATAGCCATAAAAATATACTTGCTTTTGGCGATCTTTTACACAGAGTTCACCCTCTTGCTGGTCAAGGATTTAACATGTCATTAAGAGATATAAAACAACTTAATAAGTTAATTAAAAATAGAATCAATTTAGGTCTCGAAATTGATAGATCAATAATTTTTGAGTTTGAAAAAAAATTTAAACATAAAAATTTTATATTTTCAAGTGGAATAGATTTAGTTTATGAATTTTTTAACTTTGAAAGTAAAATAAAAAATAACCAATTGGGTAAAATAATCAAGTTTCTTGGAAAAAATAAATCTTTAAATAATATTTTAACAACTATTGCTGATGATGGTATTCCAGCTTAAATTTACTGTATTGTAGTATTATTATAATTGTCATAAGTGTAAGTACTAAGTATTTCTGCAATTTTAGATTTTCTTGATGCAAAATTTTTTGTTTCTAGTAAAATTTGCTTTTCTTCTAGAGTAAAGGGAGATGCCATTGCAAGTGCATTAATTATTTCATCTAAACTTTGTTTTTCTAAGCCTTTCCAGTTTATAATAAAGCCTCTTTTTTCAAAAACAGATTTCAAATCTTTAAAAATTAATTCTAAGTCAGAAAATTTTAATTCTTCTTTATTTTCCTCTACATCATCATGAAATTTATTAAAATCAATTTCACATATTCGATATTTTTTTTCAGATTTTATTTCTTTTATAATTTCAAATCTAGTAACTCCTTTTAGTTCAATGAGGTATCTTTTATCTTCCGTCTCTTTAAAGCTTATTATTTTTCCCAAACAACCTACATTGTATAAATCTGATGAATTTTCATTACTTGTATTTTTAGGTTGAATCATTCCTATAAACTTGTTGGTTTTCATACTCTCATCAACCATTTCAATATATCTTGGTTCAAAGATATTGAGAGGAACTGATGTTTTTGGAAAAATTATAAAGTTACTTAAAGGAAATATTGGTATTTTTTTGGAAGATTTTTCATTATTAAATAATAACAAATATATAATTATTCATCTATAATAAATTTATGATTTTCTGGATAGCATCTTATCCCAAAAGTGGCAATACGTGGATCAGAGCTTTGATTAGTGCTTATTATTACTCACAAGATGGATTATTTACAGAACAACTAATAAAAAAAATTGGTCAGTTTCCAGAAAAAGTTCATTTTAATGATTTTGATTATAATCAAGAAATTGTTACAGATACAACAAAATTTTGGATAAAAGCTCAAGATAGAATTAATCAAGATAAAAAAATAAAATTTAAAAAAACTCATAATTGTTTAAGTTCTATTAATGGACATCAATTAACGAATAAAAAAAATACTATTGCTTGTATTTATGTGGTTCGTGATCCACGTAATTTAATTACATCTTTAAAAAATCATTATGAACTTGATTATGAAGAAGCACTTAAATTTATGACTAATGAGAAAAAATATATTTTTGATTACCATAAGCAAAATGATTATAGTGATTTCCAATTCATAAGTTCTTGGGAAAAAAATTTTTTATCTTGGAAAAATCAAAATGATTTTCCAATAAAAATAATTAAATATGAAGACTTATTAAGTAATACTTATTTTACTTTTGAAAATTTGATTAAATTTATTAATAAAATTCTAAAAATTAACGAGGGTATCAATATAGATAAATTGAAAAATTCCATTAACTCAACATCTTTTAAAAAACTTAAAAAATATGAAAAAAATTTTGGTTTTTCTGAAGCTATTAATTCTAAAATCAATAAAAAAACTATTCCCTTCTTTTACTTAGGACCAGATAATGATTGGAAGAAAATATTAAATAAAGATTATCAAGATAAACTTAATACTACTTTTAATAAAAGTTTAAAATTTTTTTCCTACATATAATTAATAATTTTATTTTGTGTATTAACTATTGCTTAATTTAAAGAAAACTAATAACTTCAATACGTATAGAACAAGCGGGCATAGCTCAGTGGTAGAGCGTCTCGTTGCCAACGAGAAGGTCGAGGGTTCGACCCCCTTTGCCCGCTCCAAAATAATAAAATGGTAACAAACAATAAAGAATTAACTATCAATGAATTATTTGTTAAAGCCACAAAATTTCATCAAAACAATAATTTAGAAGCAGCAGAACAATTATATAAAATTATATTAAATAAAGATTCTAATTTTATAAGTGCACATAATAATTTAGGTTTAATATTTAAAAATACAGGACAAATTGAAAAAGCAAAAATTTGTTTTGAAAAAGTTATTGAAATTGACTCTGAGATAGCAGACGCACAAAATAATTTAGGATTAACATTTCAAAAGTCTGGAGAAAATGAAAAAGCATTAGATTGTTTCAAAAAATCAATTAAAATTAATCCTAATTATTCGTCAGCATATTACAATATTGGCTCAACATTTCATAAAATGGAAAAACTCGAAATTGCAAAAAGTTATTACGAAAAGGCGATTGAAATTAAACCTGATTACACTGAAGCATATAATAATCTTGGTATAATTTTTAATCAATTAGAGGAAAATGAAAAAGCAATTTTATATTGTAAGAAAGCAATTGATATAAATTCCTCATTTTTTAATGCACATTACAATTTAGGATTAATATTTCAGAAAATTGATGAAAACGAAAAAGCTATAAATTGTTACGAAAATGCAATTAAAATAAATCCAAACTTTTTTAATGCTTATAACAATCTTGGAATTTTATTTAAAAAGTCAGGAGAGCCTCAAAAAGCAAAAAGCTGTTATGAAAATGCAATTAGAATTAATCCAAAATTTTCAGATGCATATAATAATCTTGGAGTCTATTTTACCGATTTAGGAGAAACAGAGAATGCAATCTATAATTATGCAGAGGCATTTATACATAATCCTAAAAATAAAGATGCCAAATTAAACTTAATAAATGATTTAACCTTTTATTCACCAAATAAATCTAACAATATTATTAATCCAATAATTGATGCTAATAATGCGTTAAGAGAAGCTAATCAAGAATTCACTTTTGAAAATCTTTTAGATGATAATTATTTGGCAATTTTTTTTGAAAATTCTAATAAAGTATTTTCGAGTGTTAAACATATTTTAGATGGTTTAAAATTTAATGAAACTCAGACTTTTAGGAGAAATCCAACTCATTTTAATTGTAAAAGACATCATAGATTATTTAATAAATATAATATGATACCAAAATTTTGCTTTAGCTGTTTTAAAATTCAAATAGACCCACAAAATATTTTGGAATTATTCAAATTATTTTTCATTTTTGATGGTATTAAGTTTACAGATAACAATTGGAGAAAATGTATGATAGAGACAAGACCAGAAATATCAGGGGCATATAAAGGTTATATATATTGCTCTAGCATGAAAGAAGCTAATAAAATTCTACAATTTATTTCGCCAACTTTAAATAAGTTTTTAAAATGTAAAATAAATATTAAAAGAGGTTGCTCTGAATTTTATAAATCATTTCCAAATTATAAATTGACAGATGAAAATGAGACTAATTTTATGAAATATAATAATGAATGGCAAAGTATAGAAAAAAAAGACGACAGTAAAATTCAAAATATTGAAAAAATATACAAAAATACGATCAATGGACTGAGTTTATCTGATTTTTTAATCATGAGAAATTGGTTATCATATGCAAAAATTATTGATGATAGGTCATATAAAAATATAACAGAAGATATTCCAAATTCAGAATTAGTAGAAGGACTTGTGTCTGATCAATTAGATTTTAGAAAAAAACAACTTTTATGTTAAGATTATAAAATGAGTGATTTAACTGATAAAAAGTGTGTACCTTGTGAAGGAGGTGTTATCCCATTTGATATTTCTGAAATTCATAAATATCAAAAAAAAGTTGATGGTTGGGATATTATTAAAGATAAAGAGGAAATTTTTTTTTTAGAAAAAATATTCAATTTTTCAAATTTTTTAGAGAGCCAAGAATTTGTAAATAGTGTTGGAAGAATATCAGAGAAAGAGGGACATCATCCTGATATTAGCTTTGGTTGGGGTTACGCAAAAATAAGAATTACTACACATGCAATACAAGGTCTTTCAGAAAATGATTTTATTTTAGCTGCAAAAATAGATAAAATTACTAATGTCTAAAGTGCCTGGTTTTTGAAAAAACTAAAGCTGTGTTTGTTTCATTTGCAAATTGAATAATTTCTTTATCTCTTATTGAACCCGATGGTTGTACGATTGCTCGAATACCTGATTGTACTAATTTTTCTATACCGTCTATAAATGGAAAAAAAGCATCTGATGCTGCAACTAAATTTTCATTTATATTTGTAAATTTTTTCATTTTATTTATTGCTATATTGCAACTATCTAAACGGCTCGGCTGACCAGAGCCAATCCCAGCAGTAGTTTCATTTGCTGCAATAACAATTGCGTTAGATTTAACATATCGGCACACATCAAATGCAAAAATTAAATTTTTCATTTCAGTTCTGCTTGGTTTACGTTTTGAGACAATCTTAAAATCCTTGGTAGTAAATTTTTTAAGGTCCTCTGATTGAAATAATATTTCATTATTTGTTGATATATGTTTTAGACTCTCATTAATAGAATAATCTGACGAGTCTATTAATCTTAAATTTTTCTTTTTCTTTAATATTTTTAATGCGTCATTATCAAACTTATTAGCAATTACTACTTCAATAAATATTTTATTTATTTCAAGAGCTATTAATTTGGTTATTCTAAAGTTGCAAGATACTATTCCTCCATACGCGCTAATAGGGTCACATGCTAATGCAGATTTATAACTCTCAAGATTATTATTCTTAATAGAGACCCCACAGGGAGTTGCATGTTTTACAATTACTGTTCCCGTGTTTTTTGGTAAAGATTTTGAAATTGTTAATGCTGCAAAAATATCGTTATAATTATTATAGCTTAATTGTTTTCCGTGAATATGTTTTATATCTATTTCTGATTTTCTTGAATAAATTCCACTTATTTGATGAGGATTTTCACCATATCTGAGAGTTGATATTAAGTTTCCATGCAATATTTTTTTTTTGGGAAAGTATGTATTAGTTATTTTATTAAAATAATCAGAGATCACTGAGTCGTAGTAAGCAGTTTCAGTAAACGCAACTCTTGATAGTTTTTTCCTAAAGTTTAATGATGTGGATCCTTTATATTTATTAATTTCATCAATTAATTCAGAATATTGGTCAGACGAAGTAATTACAGTTACATCTTTGTAATTTTTTGCTGCAGATCTTACCATTGTAGGTCCTCCTACATCAATATTTTCAATTATTTTATCATGATTAGTGGTTTTTTTTAATGTATTTTCAAATGGATAAAAATTCACAATTACTAAATCGATATTTTCAAAATTATTAATTTTTAAATCTTTTAAATGTAATTTATTATCTCTTTTATTCAAAATTCCAGCATGTATCTTGGGGTGAAGAGTTTTTACTCTACCACCCAAAATTTCTGGTGAACTAGTAAAATTTGAAACCTCAATACAATTGAACTTTAATTTTTTGATTTCTTTAAAAGTTCC
>MDTB01121548.1_pt1 | contig 11828 bp, 12 predicted proteins | sample 811161 | NCBI WGS metagenome assembly MDTB01 (sample SAMN05326650, study PRJNA326480) | marine metagenome | isolation source: seawater | place: Mediterranean Sea | collected 2009
TGTTTTTGGTGTTAGGGTAGTTAATTAGTGGTGGCCGTAGCTCAGTTGGTAGAGTCCCAGATTGTGATTCTGGTTGTCGTGGGTTCGAGCCCCATCGGCCACCCCAAATTCAATCAACAAGTTGGAGTGAAACTTTCATCGTCCTGTTGTTTTCTTTCAAATTTTAAAAATTGATAATAACCGCATTTGTTTGTTTCAGGGTAATCTCTACATGTTCTTGGTCTGGCTTCATAGATGGAGCATCCTCTGGTGTTGGAATCTAAAAATTGACAAGTACTTTTATAAACTTCATCTTTTTTGTGTCGCAGGATAGTTTCATTTATCTTGTTCGATGAATTTTTGAATTTGTATTTGTGGGTGTATTTAGTCCTTGCTGTCTCAACACTGATACTGAAATGTTTAGCTATTCGTTTAATATCTTTGTTTGAAACTGCTATTCTGGGATAGCTACAACAATAACCCGGACATTTAAAACAATTGTAATCTTTTTTTGTCATGATTCATATTTAAATAATTTTTTTAATGTTAACTTATTAATATGAAAGATCAACTTAAATACATGGCTGCCGATGGTGCAATACAGTTATTAAAATCTGATACTAGACTGGGGATCGGAACTGGCACAACAGTAGATATTTTTATAGATTTACTAGGAAATAGTGGGTTGTCCTTTTCTCAGATCTTTACAACCTCACAAAGATCTGCAAAACGTTTAGAGTCATATGGTTTTGAGGTTTTAAGCCTGACAGAGATAAACGAACCATTACCCATTTATGTTGATGGAGCAGATGAAATTGACTCCTCGCTTTGTATGATTAAAGGCGGCGGTGGCGCACTAACCTTAGAAAAAATAGTAGCTGAAGTATCAACCACTTTTTTATGTATTGTTGATGAAAGTAAATTTGTAGAAAAATTAGGTAAATTTCCAATTCCTATTGAAGTTATAAGTCAAGCTATTAAGCCTATTTGTTGGACTATTAAAAATAAGTTTGATGGTATACCAGTTATTAGAGAAAACTTTATTTCAGAACATGGACATAAAATAGTTGATATTCATAATCTGAATTTTGATAGTCCTGAAGAATTAGAAAATAAGTTGAATAGTATACCTGGGGTAATAACTAATGGAATTTTTGCTAATAGAAAAGCAGATACCGCATTAATTGGAACCTCCTCAGGATTGAAAATTTTTGAACAAATTATTAATTAGTTCTTATCAATAATTGAAATTTTTATTAAAATAAACTTATGGAAAAACATACCGACATACAATTTGAAAATGAATTAGAACAAATCCGATCTAAATTGCTTTTAATGGGTGGGACCGTAATTGAGATGATAAAAGGCTCTCTCGACGGCATGATTACTGCTGAAGAATCGAGTTTTGAAACTGTTTTTGAATTAGAAAAAAAGGTCAACAATGCGGAGATTGAAATTGATTCTCTGTGTAATAATACGTTAGCCTTAAGGTCACCGACGGCAGTTGACCTGCGTTTTATTGTTTCATCTCAAAGAATGATAAGGGATTTAGAAAGGATTGGAGATGAGGCTGAAAAAATGGCTAGGATGGGACAATTTTTTCACAATAACATTCATAAAGAAACTCCAAATTTAGATTTTTCTGGAACAGTTGGAGATGTAATCTCGATGATCAGAAGAGTTTTAGATGCTTACGCACGTGATGATGCTGGAGAGCTAAGGGGAGTGATTAAAGATGATAAGGCAGTTGATGATAGTTTTAGATCTACACTAAATGAATTAATTTCCTTCATGCTAGAGGAACATTCCAGAGTCAGTCGATGTATAGATTTAATTTTCTTTGCAAAAGCTCTTGAAAGAATAGGAGATCATGCAAAGAACATGTCCGAGAGCATTATATTTATGATTTATGGAAATGATTTGAGGCATCAAAAGTAAATAAATCTACTGTCCTTATTTTGGCGGTGTATAACCACTTGCAACGTCAGCATTCCCATCCCCAAAAAAATATGCCTCGAGTTGACTCATAAGATATTTTCTCGCCTTAATGTCCGACAAGTTAAGTCTGTACTCATTTACAAGCATTGTTTGGTGCTGTATCCATTGATTCCATGCTTCCTTGGAAACGTTCTCCCAAATTTTCTTACCCATTTCACCAGGAATTGGAGGAAAGTCTAAACCATCTGCTTCTTTATTTAGCTTAATGCAATTGACTAACCTACCCATACTTGTACCCTAAATAGTAATCTTGCTCTGAAGTCCTTGCTAGTTGGGAAATGAATTGCATTCATTTTGATAAAAACCAAGTAACAAATTCTTTGATAAATAAATAATAATAAATTAAAATTTTACAACAGTTACTATCCAATTTTAATTACAAATAATGTTTGAAAAAAATTAAGTTTTTTTTGGTTGAATTGATCATTATAAATATTTAGAAAACCTCAAACAACAGAGAGAGAGGGAACAACACCTCTGTATCGATCAGCGGCACAGCTAGCGGCAAATGCATGAGGTTTAACCCTCGGAGAGACATTACAAACACCTCTTATATATCCTATGGCTTGTTGAACCACCCCTTGAGAGGCAAAAAGTGGATCAGGATTTAAATCAAGATGGATTTCGACATTTCTTCCGTCAAATACATCAAGCAATTTGAGATAAAGTTCAGCAACTTTATAAACTTCATTCATAAGCCTTAATTGAGGCTTATCTCCTTTTTTGTCAAAGTCTTTCTCTCTTACTGTTTCACCAAAAAGCTTGCACCCATGTTTTCCATCAAGATGGACGACAACAACCATAGTGTAATCAGCAAACCATTGATTCCCATCGGAAAATCTATATGAGTCGGCTCCAATGTAAATATTAGTTTCTTTAGATTGGGATTGTATAAATGCTCTTACTTCATCTATATTTAACTCCATAAGTATATTATGCCCTTTAATTCTATTTTTTATACTACGATTTCATGAAACCCTCATTTTTTTAAGATTATTTAAAAAAATGAATTTTATTAACTTTTTTTGATCACATATATTTATGTATTTAGTATTTTTGGGGATATTAATTGAAAGTTACAAAAATTAAAATTTCAATTCTCGTTTTGTGTGTTTTTATATTTGCTTTCTTCTTTTTTAGGTATGTTTTTTTTGAGCGTAAATTTGAATGGAAAACTCATGTCGTATCAAGAGGAATGATCGAAAAAAAGATTTCCGCTAATGGCACCATTAATCCTGTGTTTACTGTAAACGTTGGAACACAAATATCCGGGATAATACAAAATGTATATGTTGATTACAATGATAAGGTCACTAAAAATCAATTACTTGCTAATATTGATCCAGCATTATTGCAAGCAAAAATTTCTCAGTCGAAAGCAAATTTATCTGCTTCGCAAGCTGTATTAAAAGCTAGCAAGTCAAAGTTTCTAAGACAAAAGCAGTTAGAAACAAAAGGTTTTATATCTCAGGGATCCTTAGAAACAGTTGAAAAAGAATTTGAGGAGGCTAGTGCAAGAGTTATACAAGCAAAAGCTCAACTTGATCGTGAAGCTCGTAATTTGCTCTACAGTCAAATTGTTTCACCAATAAATGGGGTAATTATTGAAAGAGCAATTGATGTTGGCCAGACAGTAGCAGCGAGTTTTCAAACTCCAACACTATTTAAAATAGCAAGGGATCTAAATGAAATGCAAATAGAAGCTCTAGTTTCTGAGGCCGACATTGGAAGTATCAAACCTGGTCAACCTGTTAAATTTCAAGTTGATGCATACCCTGAAAAATATTTCAAAGGAATAGTTAGTCTTGTTAGGCTCGAACCAGAAGTTGAACAAAATGTAGTCAGTTATAAGGTGATAGTTAATGTGGAAAACTCTGAGGGTTTCCTCCTGCCTGGCATGACTGCGCAAGCTCTGATAACAGTTTTGACAAAGAAAAATATTTTATCAATTCCATTGCAAGCTCTTAGGTTTAACCCTCCAAATAAGTTAGTTTACAAAGATCAACACAAGGACAATAAGAAAAGTACTAATCAAAAAGATGAAACTTTCGAATCGGTTTTTAAAGTTGGACAAGATGGAAAAATTGAAAAATTGAGAATTTCTGTTGGACTTTCAGATGGAAAGTACATAGAAGTTATAAATGGTGCAAACGAGTTTGATGAAATTATTTTAAGGGAACAAAGTGACCACAATATTCAAACGTCAGGTTCTGGTTTCAGTTTTAAATTTAGATAGTCCAAGAAGATGAGTTTTTTTATCCGGATAAGCAATATTTACAAAAGCTATTTTCAAGATTCAATCACTGAAGTTCCTGTAATAAAAAAATTAAGTTTAGAAATAACTTCTGGAGAATTTTTGTCTCTAATGGGGCCATCAGGATCTGGAAAATCAACACTTTTAAATTTAATTGGCCTATTGGACCAGCCTAGTAGTGGAGAAATATTTTTTGATGGCAAAAATCTAACAAAATTAAAATCGGATGACAAGGCTAAATTGAGAAATAACAAGTTTGGTTTCGTATTCCAAGGTTTTAACCTTTTAAAAAGAATTACAATATTAGACAATGTCGCATTACCGTTAATCTACCAAGGTTTTGACAGAAACTTGGCAAGAGAGCGTGCACGAGTTTCGCTCGGCTCTATGGGCCTTATTGGTCTTGAGAAGAGGTTACCTAACCAAGTATCTGGAGGTCAACAACAAAGAGTTGCAATAGCTAGAGCCTTAGTGATTCAACCTAAATTAATCCTTGCGGATGAACCTACAGGAAATTTGGATACAATTACTGCTAGTGAAATAATGAAAATCTTCTATGATCTAAATGTCAACAATGGAATAACTATCATCTTGGTCACTCATGAATCTGAAATTGCAGACTTTGGAAGTCGAATTATAAAAATGAGAGATGGTTGTATCTTAACTGATAAATGCACTACTCAAACACCATGAATTTTTATTCTTGTTTTTTAGAAGCGTGTAGTTCTCTGAAATATAATTCCCTTCGTACTTTGCTCACAATCCTTGGTGTTGTTATTGGTGTCATGGCTGTAATTATAATGTTAGCAATTGGTAAGGGTGTTCAGTCTGAAGTAAATGACAGCATCACCTCCATTGGTAGCGATTTGCTGGTTGTATTTCCAGGCTTGCAAAACTCAGGAAGAGTAAAAAAACCCGGCACCAGTTCCGTTAGTCTGACGATACAAGATGCAAAAGCAATATCTGAAATTCCGGAGGTTTTTCGAGTTGCTCCCGTTATAAGTAGAACTCTTCAAATTCAACACAGAGAGGTAAACTCCAGTACTAGGGTTAACGGAGTCACCCCCAATTACCATACAGTCAGAAATTGGAATCTCCTGTCAGGTAACTATCTTTCAAACCAAGATGTTAGAAGTCGAAATAGAGTTGTTCTAATTGGAACAACTGTAGCTTATGATTTATTTGGTGATTTAAATGCTTTAGATAAAATAATTAGAATTAACAATATTCCTTTTAGAGTTCTCGGTGTTTTAGAAAAAAAAGGATCTTCAATTACTGGAAGAGATCAAGATGATAGTATATTTGTTCCATTCTCTACCGCCAGAAAATTGTTAATTAGGAGTAAGTTTCCTTCATCCGTATCTTATTTGATTATCAAGGTTATGAAAGGAGATAACCAACAATATACAGAAAACCAAATTAAATCCTTACTTCGAGAACGACATCGTTTGAGAAACGGTGAAGCAAATGATTTTAGTGTTTCAAATTTAACTGAAATAGCGTCAACTGCAGCTACCGCTACCAGAGCTCTCACGATCTTATTGGCTTCAATTGCAGGAGTTTCGCTTTTGGTTGGTGGAATAGGGATAATGAATATTATGTTGGTAAGTGTTACTGAAAGAACACGAGAGATTGGAATTAGATTGGCTATTGGTGCAAAACAAAGTGATATTCTTCTTCAGTTTTTAATAGAGTCAGTAATAATATGTTCATTGGGGGGACTGACAGGAGTAGTTTTGGGAATTAGTATTTCTTGGGTCATATCATATCTTGTTGGTATAAGTGTTGAGGTAACATTAATTTCTGTTTTAACTTCATTTTTCATATCTTTTGTAATAGGTGTTTTTTTTGGTTGGTATCCGGCTAAAAAAGCCTCAAGAATGCAACCAGTTGATGCATTGCGCATTGAATGATTAAATTATTTTTACTGTGATTCATTAATGAAAATTCGTACAAGATTTGCACCCAGTCCGACAGGTTATTTGCATCTAGGTGGAGCAAGGACTGCACTTTTTTCTTGGGCCTATGCAAAAAAAATGAAAGGGAAGTTTATTCTGAGAATTGAAGACACTGATGAGTCAAGATCGTCAAGTGCTGCGGTAAAAGCCATCTTAGATGGGATGAGTTGGTTGGGTTTAGATTTTGATGAGGGACCATTTTATCAATCAGAAAGAAAATCTCGTTACAGCAGCGTAATTGAAAGTCTTTTAAAAAAAGGGCTAGCTTATTTTTGCTATTGCTCAAATGAAGAATTAGATGTGATGAGGGAGGTTCAAAAAAGTCGTGGAGAAAAACCTAGGTATAATGGACACTGGCGTCCGGAAAATGTCACAAGAAAAAAATTAGCAATTCCCAATAATATTGCTCCAGTCGTTAGGTTTAGAAATCCTGACGCAGGAGTAATCTCTTGGAGTGACCAAGTAAAAGGTAAAATATCTATAAATAACTCGGAGTTGGATGACCTAATAATTGCAAGAGCAGACGGAAGTCCTACATATAATTTGACGGTTGTGGTAGACGATTTAGACATGGGAATAACTCATGTCATAAGAGGTGATGATCACATTAACAACACACCGCGACAAATAAATATTTTAAATGCTCTGACGAAGCCTATCCCAGTCTATGCCCACCTACCTATGATTCACGGCCCTGATGGAGAGAAACTTTCAAAAAGGCATGGTGCAGTTTCGATTTTATCCTACAAGGAAGAAGGATATTTACCTGAAGCACTTGTAAATTATTTAGCTAGGCTCGGATGGGGATTTGGAAATAGTGAACTTTTTTCAACATCAGAATTTATCGATCGATTTTCTCTAAGCGGATGTAGTAAGTCTGCCTCAAGATTTGACTTCGAAAAACTAAAGTGGGTAAATTCCAGTTATATAAAGAACTCCTCACTTGATTATCTTACTGCCGAGGTAAGAAAAAGATTTTTTAAACAAAAGGTTGAAATTAACAGTGGGCCAGAATTAGGTTTAGTTTGCGAGTTAATGAATGATAGAATGCAGACTCTTAAAGATTTATCTAATGGTTGCGAAATGTTTTATTTGTCGACTGACAAAATCATTAGTATTGATGATATTTTTGAAGTTGAAGAATATAAAAAATTTAGTAAAACCACTAAAAAAGTTTTATTTGAGGCATTAAAGGAATTTGCAAATAATTTTCCTAGCAAAGCAAATGAGGAAATTATTAATGCTTATATAAAAAAGACCTTAGCAAAGTTTGACTTAAAAATGCCTCAACTTGCAATTGCTCTCAGGTTATTATTGTTGGGAAAAAGCCAAACACCGTCCATTGGAAAAGTTCTTCATGTTTTAGGAGAAGAAATTGTGAGAAAGCGTTTGTTGAAAGCATTAAAATTGTGAGTTGCATATGAGTGGTAATTCTTTTGGAAAAATTTTCGTTGTTACTTCCTTTGGAGAGTCACATGGCCCTGGAATAGGTTGCGTAGTCGATGGATGCCCTCCTGGCCTGGAGTTGTCCGAAAAAGATTTACAACCTGATCTTGATAGAAGGAGACCAGGTACCTCTCGTTATGTTACGCAAAGAAAAGAATTGGACAAAGTGGAAATACTCTCTGGGGTTTTCCAAGGTGTTACTACAGGAGCACCAATTGGATTGATAATCAGAAACAATGACGCAAAAAGTAAAGATTATGATTCAATCAAAAATACTTTTAGACCTGGACATGCTGACTATGCAGTTTTACAAAAATATGGAGTCAGGGATTGGAGAGGTGGAGGTAGGTCTTCTGCACGTGAGACAGCTGTTAGAGTTGCTGCTGGAGCAATAGCAAAAAAATGGCTAAAAGAAAAATTTGGTCTATTAATTCGCGGGTGTGTCGAACAAATTGGGTCTTTAAAAATTAACTTTGAAAGTTGGGATTTTGTTGATAACAATCCTTTTTTTGCTGCTAATAATTCTGAAATTTTAAACTTGGAAAATCTTTTAGACGCTTTACGAAAGGAAGGTAACTCGTGTGGTGCAAAGCTAAAGGTTGTGGCCGAAAATGTCCCAACTGGTTTAGGAGAACCAGTTTTTGATAGGCTTGATGCTGATATTGCTCATGCGATGATGAGCATCAATGCGGTTAAGGGTGTTGAAATAGGATCGGGTTTTGCATCAGTTGAGCAAAAGGGAACGGAACATGGCGATGAACTAACCCCAGATGGTTTCAAAACCAATAATTCAGGCGGAGTTCTTGGAGGAATATCAACGGGACAGCCGATTTTAGTAAGTGTTGCAATCAAACCAACATCCAGTATTAGATCGTCTAAGGATACAATTGATACTAGTGGGTCTGCCACTAGTATTAAAACCCGAGGCAGGCATGACCCTTGCGTTGGTATTAGAGCTGTTCCAATTTTAGAAGCAATGCTTGCACTTGTTTTGATTGACCATTTCCTAAGAAATAGAGCACAGAATCATGATGTTTCAATTTCTACTCCAAGAATTCCAGGTTCTATCTAAATAACTCAAAGAGTGAATCAAACAAACAGAAAACGCGGGTTATCAGCATTTTTTTTTACTTATTCTTCATACATAGGAATTTTTTCACCTTATTTATCTTTATGGCTAAATTCTAAAGGATTTTCACCAGCCGAAATTGGAATTTTGATGTCTCCAATGCAATGGTCAAGGGTTTTTGGTCCACCTTTCTGGGGGGTATTGGCTGACAGTGGAAAAGATGTGTTTTCTGCAAAAAAAATAATTACATTTTCTGCATTTTTAGCTCTATTTTTCTCAACTTTTTTATTCATAGAATGGTCGTTTCCTCCTCTATTTTTGGTTTTTTGTCTTATAAGTTTTTTTTTAAGCGGGCATATTCCAATTACTGAGTCTCTTGCAATGGAGGAAAGTAAGGGAGATTTGGGTACATATGGAAAAATACGATTATGGGGGTCGATTGGTTTTATTTTTTCTGTTTTAGCGGGGGGGTTATTTTTTGATTCTTTTGGAATTCACCATATCCCAAATACTTTGTTTACTTCTTTATTTTTTTTGGTTCTGATTTCATATTTTTTACCTGCTAACAAAATCTATAATTATAAAAAAGAACTGATTGGATTTAATAAAAAACTTTTCACACCAAGAGTTAAAAATTTTTTAATTGCATCTTGTTTTATGTTGATTGCCCATGCACCGTTGTATACGATATTTTCACTATGGTTGGAAAATAATGGTTACTCAAGAACTGAAATCGGAGCTATATGGACCTTAGGGGTCTTGTCAGAGATATTATTTTTTTATTTTCAATCAAAAATTTTTAAAAGATTAAATGTTAAGACTGTTTGGGTTATGTGTTTTTTTGTAGCTGCTTTGCGTTTTTTAATGATTATGTTTTCTAACGGTAATTTGCTTGTTATACTCTCTTCTCAGCTGTTACACGCTCTGACATTTGGTGCTCATCATAGTGTCTCAATGTCTCTAATCAATGAATGGTTTCCCTCTGGTGCTCAAGCGAGAGGCCAATCACTCTACACTATGATGTCATATGGCATTGGAGGGTCAGTTGGGGGTGTAGCTGCTGGATGGATATGGGAAGCTTTTTCTCCAGAAAGTAGTTTTTTTTTGGCAGTATTAGCCTCATTGATTGGAGGTTTTTTTGCATTTAAAGCTATAAAATTGTGATTAAGGTTATTTAAAACGTTAACTAATAATGAAAAAGACACTTTACGACAAACTTTGGGATGAGCATTTAGTTGTAAACAATGATGATGGAACGAGTCTTTTGTATATTGACAGGCATTTGATTCATGAAGTCACTAGTCCTCAGGCCTTCGAAGGTCTTGAAATTATGAAAAGGCCACTATGGAGGAAAGCCGCGAACCTTGCTGTAGTTGATCACAATGTTCCAACAACAAGTAGGGAAATGGAAATTGAGGATCCAGTTTCAAAACTTCAAATCGACACATTAGATCTAAATGTTCTCAAACACTCAATTAAATATTTTAACTTATTCGATAAAAGACAAGGTATTGTTCACGTAATTGGACCTGAACAAGGAGCAACTCTTCCAGGAATGACTGTTGTTTGCGGGGACTCTCATACTAGTACTCACGGAGCTTTTGCCTGCTTAGCATTTGGAATTGGTACATCTGAGGTAGAACATGTCTTAGCAACACAGTGTCTGAGAGTAAGAAAATCCAAAACAATGTTGGTGGAAATAAATGGAGAATTAAGTATAGGTCTATCAGCGAAAGATTTAATATTATTTGTAATTGGTAAAATCGGTATTGCTGGTGGAACTGGTTTTTCAATCGAGTTTGCAGGACAGACCATAAAAAAATTGTCTATGGAAGCAAGAATGACTATTTGTAACATGGCCATTGAGGCTGGAGCTAGATCTGGAATGGTTGCATTCGATCAAGCCACAGAACAATATATTAGAAATAAACCTCTTTCACCAACGGGAGAACTATGGAGAAAAGCAATCAAACACTGGCAGAATTTAAAATCCGACGAAGGTGCTGTGTTTGATAAAGTAATTAAAATCGATGCATCAGTTATTGAACCACAAGTTACATGGGGCACGTCTCCTGAGATGGTATCAGCTATAAATGCTACGATTCCTGACCCAAAAAATAGTACAAACCCTCAAACTCGAGAGGCTTTTAAACGGGCCATGGAATACATGGGTGTAAAACCTAATATTCCTCTGACATCTCTTGAATTGGATCGAGTGTTTATTGGCTCATGCACAAACTCAAGGATTGACGATTTAAGAGCTGCAGCTAGCATTATCAAAGGAAGAAAAAAATCAACCAGAGTAAAACAAGTCCTTGTTGTTCCTGGGTCAGGTTTAGTTAAAGCGCAGGCTGAATCAGAAGGTCTGGATAAAATATTCATAGAAGCAGGCTATGAATGGAGAGATCCTGGGTGCTCTATGTGCTTGGCTATGAATGCGGATAAATTAGAGTCTGGCGAGAGATGTGCTTCAACGTCCAACAGAAACTTTGAGGGCAGACAAGGTAACGGTGGTCGGACTCATCTTGTTTCACCTGCCATGGCATCTGCTGCAGCCATTGCAGGAAAATTTGTTGATATAAGAGAGTTTTAGAATGGACCCTATTAAGTATCATGAAGGAAAAGTTTTACCTTTGAATCGAGCAAATGTGGATACAGATGCAATCATTCCTAAACAATTTTTGAAGTCTATCCGGAGAACAGGCTTTGGTCCACACCTATTTGATGCGTGGAGATATTTAGATGTTGGTATTCCAGGAATGAATTGTAAGGATAGACCATTGAATTCAGAGTTTGTACTGAATGATAAGAAATATAGTTGTTCTTCAATTCTTTTGACTCGGGATAATTTTGGTTGTGGATCATCAAGGGAGCATGCTCCATGGGCATTATTAGAGGCTGGATTCAGAGTTTTAATTGCTCCGTCTTTTGCGGATATTTTTTTTAATAATTGCCTAAAAAATGGAATTCTTCCGATTGTTATATCCGCTGAAGTTGTCGACGAACTTTTCCATCTTTCCATGAAGAAAACACCTTTAAAATTATTAGTAGATCTTCCTAACCAAAAAATTTCAGATGAACAAAATTTTATGAAAAGTTTTGATATTGACTCAGGTAATAAAAA
>MDTB01170764.1_pt1 | contig 11827 bp, 7 predicted proteins | sample 811161 | NCBI WGS metagenome assembly MDTB01 (sample SAMN05326650, study PRJNA326480) | marine metagenome | isolation source: seawater | place: Mediterranean Sea | collected 2009
AATAATCGAGATGACAAAATTCGGAATCAAGCTGGCAATCAGAATCGCCATGCTCTCGACAGTGTACAAGTGTGCGATCATAACAAACGTAAACTTCAAAAATGCAAGAAAGTCTGGATTCATCCCCTTTGCGCGACAAGAGAGCCAATCGGGACCCGTTGAACTGACGAGACCACACATGGCGATCGTGGGGATTTGAATGAGGGACGTTGCAATGACAAACTCGGATAAGTGATATCGTCCGTTGATAACCTCCTTGACAACGCACGTCTTGGCGTGCTCAAAGGCGGGCTGTTTGCGCGAAGATATTTGTTGTCAGTCACGTTGTGCGAGTCGAGTGAGACGCGCGAAAGAGCGGAGTCGTCACGAAGTCCCTACCAAAGCAATCATACACATGTACGAGAAGAATGCGATCGTCCACAGAATGCACATGACCATATCGGATACACCCTCTTGATTTCGGTCGACGAACGAATATCTGCCGACGTGCACGATACCGAGATTTCGCGAGTAAGTTGCGCGTAACAAGAGGAAGAGAGCGAGAGAGAGAGAGAGGGACAGGGGGGGGGGGAGGACATACGTTGCACCCAAAAATAAGGACATGAAACCGTAGAGCCCAAATCGGAGCAGGTACAGTTCAGGATTTTTGAAGTACGTCTTATTTGCGCGCTTGATAAGGATACCAGTTCGATAAAACGAGAATCCAAAGACACATCCATCTTGTTCGTTCGCGTTTTGACGACTTGACACGATCTTCTTCACATCAGCCAGCGGACTCCTTGTTGGCTCATTCTCCGACCACCTGTCCAAAATATGAAGGACTTCTTTCTTGTCACGAAAGTCTGCATTTACGACTTCGAGGATGAAATCTGCGGGATTCATTGTATCGTACTTCATCTTGATGCCCAGCGTATCGGTAAAGTAAGCCAATGCTTTCTTCGACGGTCCATTGTATGCAACTCGTCCTTCGCTGAGGACAAGAACGCGATCGAAGCTGTGGAAGACATGAGAGCTCGGTTGGTGAACACACATGATCACCGCAACTCCTCGTTCTTTCGAAATATTGACGATGAGGGCAACGATAGAAGCTGCCGCTTTGGCGTCAAGACCGGATGTCGGTTCATCAAGAAAGAGAAATCGACATCTCGGATCGATCAATTCGCAACCCAGCGTCAGGCGTCTCTTCTGTCCACCCGAGAGCCCTCGAATCAACGCCGAGCCGACTTGGACGTCCAATGAGCTCTGCAGTCCAAGCGACTTGACAAGATATTGTAGATTGTCTGCGCTCAATCCTCTGAGCAGTGCAGAATATTCTAGCGTCTCCATAACGGTCTGTCATTCGCGTGATCGTATCAAAAACGTCGACCGTGCGTTCGGAAAGAGAAGAGAGAGAAAGAGATCATTTGATGGAATGGTGTAATGGAGAAATGCGAGCAGGACTTACGAGAGAGGGAAAGAGCGCCTCATTCTGGGACATATACGCGCAAGAACGAGTAAATGAGTCTCGCGAGATGGGTTTACCGTTCAGTAACCTCTCTCCTGTCACCACGATATTGGAGTCATTCTCCACCCGCGGATGGAAACAGACCGCCTCAATCAACGTCGTCTTTCCCGCTCCTGACGGACCGATCACGGCAAGAACTTCTCCGCTGCACACGCGTCCCGAAACCTCTTTTAAGATTCGTTTTCGCGGAGCATCCTTCGTCGAGGTGAGGAACGACTTGGACCCTTTGATCGCAAAGGACACGTCTCGAAACTCCATTATCTGCTTCACATCACCTGACGTTTCGCCACCGCTTCGAACGCTAACATCTTTCATTTCAATCCTCGTCTCCTCTTTGTCTGTCGGATGCACCGAAGACGATGATGCGTTCATCTTCGTCGACATTCAAGTTGAGTATGTGCGTTCTTGTCAAAGTAAACGGTACAAACAGAGAGGAACGAGAGAGCGTCGAAATGATTGAACACGTTTTTGCCGAACAATGAAAGGCTGTCTTGGAGAAGAAGAGTTAGTTCCAACGCCGCGAGCACGAAATCTTTGCGTTTCTTGCGGTGACTCAACTCCAAGGCAGCGGCCGATTGTCCAGGCCAATAGCAACAGGATGTTGCCATCGAAAAATATTAGCAAAGATAGCATGAAAGATCTATGCGATCGAGCGGTCAAAGGTGAGCGCCGCGCGTTGGATCTGGCGGCAAGAAAGTTGAGACACTTAACCCGTGTCCGAGATAGAGGCGACGGAAGTTGGATAAGGCAAATTTATCAAAACACCTTTCAGGGACAAGACGCACGGGATGAGTTGGTGAGACTGATTGGTTCGGACTCACGAGCCATCCAACTACTTCAGAAGATGATGTCGAGTGGTCTCATGAGAAGAGCCAATGGAAAGAATGATGGCGTTTTCGTCTCCTCGCGTAAGGCCTTGTATCGCTGGATATGGGACGAGGAGGATCCCTTAACGTTCGCAGAGCGCAAGGGTAGCAAAAACGATTCCAATAACTTAGATTGGGAATTTCCTGCTCATGTGAAGGCAAATTCACACGTCCTGGGGACGGCGATCGGTGATTGGTTGGAAAACGCATTGAATAGCGGAACGGCTCGCGATGTTCTCGGCGCGATAACGGCTGCGAGGCAACGGGTCCTGGATGCGGGAAGATTTAACGGCCCGCTCTTCAGAGAGGACAGACGCTTTGAAGGATGCTACTGGAAGACGACACGGCGCGACAAGTCCAACAATATCGAGGTTCAAACATTTAGCGGCCCCGCCGCAACCAGCGCGGACTACAGTTGCGTTCGCGTCACGGGATTTCTCCAACAACCACCTGAGATTGCGGCGAGAGCGATGGGCACACCGAAGTTCCGAGAAAAGTACGGGGAGATGTTCAAAAAGGACTGTAAATATGTCGACGTTCTGGAAAAGACACGAACGCGGATTCGACTCACCGATCGTAGGACGCGGTGCAGAAGTCCCCGACGAATTGTAGACAGAGCAGCGGCGATTGAAAACATTCCGTCCCTCCATGCTCTCAGCGAGAAGGAAAGTCAGTTCGGCGGACGCTTCTTCTCATCCGCGGTCCTTCCACAGCTTCCTCCTCAGCTCTCGGTCTCGGTCAAAAATAAAACGAAGACCGGGCCCGGTGTGACGATGGACGATGAAACCGACGTGTTCTACTCTCCGTCATCCTCCGACAACGATAGTGGCGACTCTTCAGACCTGTGTGAGGACATGATCGCTGAACCTCTGGTCCTGGACAAACCAGCTACCCTTCCTTCTCTCGCACGCAGCAAAACATGGCAAGATGCAGCGAGTCGCGAGAACGGCAATGGGAGTTATCAATTCGGAGATGTGTCGCGTATTGTGCTGCAGAAGGCGAAAGCACAAGCCAAAGCGCTTCGAGCGTATGCGACGGAGAACGACTTAAGAAGCGTCGTGGATTCACTCGCGCCTCATGCGTCCAAATGCATCTTCGATCGATTCTTTGGCAAAAAAACCGGGACGTGCAATACACCCTTGCCACTCACCGATGCTGATGACGTCGAGGACGGGCATGTCGTCAATGCTGTGGCTCTGGGAGAGGGTAGTGGAGATAACGATTCAATGCGCCAGGACACGGAATCGAGCCAACCGCGATCAGCGCCTCCTCCGATCGAGGAGGAGGAGGAGGAGAATGAGGACGACAAGGATGATCCAAGTGACACAAAGGAGGAGGAGAAAGACGATGAAGGTACACGAGAGGCTCTAGCGGCGATGGCGAATTTGTGCATTCTATATCGAACACATAAGCAGGTCTCCAATATTTCACGTATGCTGACAGGCAGCTTCGACAGCGTCGTCTTGAATGACACCTTCATGACTTCCGATAACGTGTACGCGTTATGGGGTACGTCCGTCCGTCACAAACGAACACCACCACGATCTGAGTACAATCGAATGGAAGTCCTGTTCTTTTGCCAAGTCATCGAGCCAATCGCTGGATATCCTCAGCTCTCTCGGCTCACGGTCACGTATCAGTTCAAGTCGAACATTGTCGGCGCGCTCCAACATTACCAACTCAATATGGGCATCGGCAAGGGAATGCGAGAGTTTGCGGACGTACAACGGGCGATGACCAGGCCACAAATTAAAGAAGCATTTCAAAAGCTCCACAGTGGATCGTCCGTTACGGTACCCCATGCATCTGGAAATTACGAAGCGAACAGAAAGGAACGTGTGGATGGACGCACCGGTAATCGGTCGAGGACACTGTCTGGTCTCATGTCACCTCTGAAACCGGCTGGCGTTCAACTGATGGACTTTGAGCTTCTTTCTGTTTGTGGCCGAGGAGGATTTGGAAAAGTTCTCAAGGTTAGACGACTCGGCGGAACGTCTCCGATGGGCAAGGAGGAGACGTTTTACGCCATGAAGGTGATCAGCAAGAATCAAATGATCAAGAAGAAGCACATCGGTCACGTCATCGTGGAGCGACAAATCTTGAGCACGCTCTCATCGTCAACTCTGACGTCGACGTCGAGTGAGCCGATGAAAATATGTCCCTTCATCGTCCGACTGTTTTGGGCCTTTCAGACGCGAACGCATCTCTTTCTTGTGATGGAATTCGTGGCGGGCGGGGATTTGCTCACACGTCTTGTTCGCAGAGGCCGCCTAACCTTGAATCTGTCGCGAATTTACGCAGCCGAAATCTATCTCGCGCTGAGTCACTTACATAAATGTGGTATCACGTACAGAGATATGAAACCCGAGAATTTGCTCATCACAACTGACGGTCATCTCAAGCTCGCAGACTTTGGCGTGTCCTACATTCATAAGCGTCATCGTTCTGACGAGGGCGCTCGGGCGAGTGGATCTCGTCGACGAAGCTCAAATGAGAAGGAAGGTCCTCGGTCGTTTGTAGGTACAGAAATTTACATGGCACCCGAGTTGATCTCACAAGCCATTCGTTCTCGCCGTCGAAAGGCCAAGTCCTCGAGATCCGCGAAACCGTATGACGGTCAGGCGCTGGACTGGTGGGGCTTCGGCATTGTACTATATAATATGTTGACGGCAAGGCATCCTTTCGTGACAGGCGGTGGTAAGAGCGGCAACTCACGACTTGAGACATTGCAAAACATTCTCGACGCTTCGTTTGTTCCGAAACACCTGCTGGACGTTGGACGAGCTTCGCGGAGTGCTGCGGAGCTGCTTCGAGCGCTTTTCGAACGAGACCCAACACGACGTGCGAGTGCGAAAGCGATTCGCTCGCATTCATTTTTGCACAAAATAGATTGGAAAGCCGTCAACGAACGTAATATATCGTTACCTGCGGACGCTGTATCGGAGCGAGGCGACAGCAACGATGGCACGGGAATGACAAAGAGCAGCAAAGACGAAAACGACATGTCCCTTCTCAGTGCGATTCAGAGCACCGTGTACCATAACGACCAAGCTGATGGACGTGTTCCAGTCGGGAATTTTACGGACGCGAAAAATAGTTTCTATCATGAAATGGATCTCTTTGCAGGTTTTTCGTACAATCGCGATTTTGACGAGTCGTCTGAGGACGTTTTCGACATTATGGCGAGCAAGTCCCCGAGCAGCCCGCGCGTGTCGAGTGAAAATCGCACGTCTCCCTACCGCAATTAAAGGGCGTTGGTTTTTTTCGTTGCACGGACGGAACGCGACAATGGGGTTTTCGTTCGGTGTTTCTATTTATTGCCCCATCATGATGCTTCTAACCACGATAGGCCGCACGGAGAACGGCTAGCTACCTCCTCCGCGATGAAATTGTCGACGACGCCATGAAACCGTCGGTGGGGAACATGGACTCCATACTAAGACCGTTCCCTTGGTTCGTTCCGATCGATGAGAGAATTACGTTCGGATCGTCCGGCGGAATAACGATTACAGGGTCTTCGAGTGCGTCTAGTCCAAATGCAGAATCGTTCGGTGTTGAACCAAGAGTCGTACGCGATGTTCCGACTTTTCGGCAACGCGGAGACGCGTTTGGAAGTCCGCTGAATCGAGTCGTCGCTCGGTTTGGCGATAGACTTGAAAGACAGTGGAGACGGAAAGACGAAACGAATATATGCGGCGCATGGCATCACACACCATGTTATTTGACGGACGAGTCAGTGTTTGAAAGCGTGAAAAAACATGAGAATAGGGACAGCACCGCGCGCATCCACCGTATGGAATGCGCGTCTTGCGATCGAAGAGGAAATTGTCTGAGCGCGTATCAGACACGAGATGGGACGACACGCGCATATGCTGCTTCGGGTGTTCTGAACGATGATGCATATTTTGCGGCGTACGCGTCTGTCGCGGGTGCGACGTTGATGACGTCGGCGATGTGTCGGAGCGAAAGGCGAATATTGCAAGTCGCCTTGGGTCGAACGTCTCCGTCCGAAGACACGGTGTATGTACGAGACAGTCGATCGTGTGCGATGTGGACTGTAGCGTATAGTGACAACAACCGATCCATAGCGCTGTCGAGAGGACAGTCGATCCGAGTGGAAACCTCTTCATCGTTATCATCCGTTCCCGTGCATATCTCCGTTAATCGCGTCGTTCCGAACGAGGTATCGATCTTGGTGCGCGACGATGCCAATCGATCGGCCATTATGGTGTGGAATGCGGCCACAACATCGACCACACGTCACCCACTAGTCTTTTCGACCGACCACACGATCAATACTCCGCTTCAATGCGCGTACGCGCATCATCCTAGAACGCTCTGTATCTCGCACGCTTCGGGATTGTCCATGATCGATCTTCGAACGCCTCAAAGCCCGTGTCGACTCCTCCGTTCCACTCCACGCGAGCTAGACGGCTACACGCGGACAAGCGCAGACATGTACAACAGCACGCAGTCCGCGGAGCAGCTTGGTCCAGTGAGCACACACCCCACCGATCCCTTTCGAGTCATTACGGCGGGTCGACGAGATGTACTCCTCGTCGATACGCGATACGCCCGTGTGCCTCTACTGCGGTGGGCACATCATTCAGATGACGCACCACCAGAGGCGTTGTGTGTGCATCCTCACGTCATCGACGATGAGAACGCATCGTCGACTCTCATTTGTGCCGCGAGTCTCTCTCTTCGACGCGCAGACGTCAAGAAGAGAAAAGATGATCGAGACAGTTCTTGCGTCCGACAGGTGCGAGAGGGTCGTTTCGCATTCAGTGCATCGACTTCGCGCGGAATCTACGGTGATCGTAAGATTGCGTGCATGCAGTACTTGGACGGAAAGTCGATGAAGATACCGAGATTGTTCTCATCGTGTAACACTTCTCGCTTCATGGTGCGTGAACCTCCTCGTCCGACTTGTCACGCGTTCGACTTGCGGACCTCCGCGGACGCATCGGATATGTGGCCCAGAGATCCCATTGCGGGAATATCTCTCGTTCGAAAGAGTGCACACGATGTACGTCTAATGTGGATGACGAGGTACGGAGTTATCCACGAGACAATTTTATCATCATCGTCAACGTCACCAGCGTCGTCCGTATCTTCCGACGCGTCGATCATGTCCGCACGACCGCGTCCACCGATTCGATCGGAAAGCTCTGAGTCTGCGCGAACGATGGTCACGACGAAATTATTAAGGAGATTGACTCAACAGGACAAGGAGAAGACGACGACGATTTTTCGGTCAAGCGTTGCGAAACTCTCGAAAGAACGCAAACGATATATTCGTGACGCTATCCTTCGATATTTACGCGTCGAGACCCGAGCGACGCTGTCTTACGTTGTCACGAAGGTGTACGTCGATTGCCTGCAAAGAAACGCGGCAACGCAGTCCACGATGATGTCACAGAACGACGATTACGTCTCGGGAAAAGTTTTGCTGAGACTTTGTGCGGACATTCCGCATCTTCAAATGGGTACTGTTCGTTTCGCAATGCCCAGCCCGGGGGAGGATATTGTGATCTCGACGGATCTGTCATCCTCGAGATTGACGAAACCTTGGGGTGATTGTCACTGTCACGACAAGAAGATTACATTTGTGAAGAGAACCGAAGATATGATCATGAAACCTGCCGAGTATGTCGCGTTGCTGCAATCTCTTTTGTGCGACTCACCCTCATGCATCATGCTTCATACAATCTGGCTCGAGTTGAACAGCGATGGTGTCCATGGCAGCAGTGAAGAGCGTCCAAGCGAGAACGCTATTCTCGATCTCGAAGCGAGTGTGGTGAAGGCGGAGCAACCCGAAGAAGTCCCCGTTGTCGTTAGCAGCCAAAATAGTCGCCGATTACGAGGTTTTGACGCCTTTTTGAGTGACGCAGAAACGTCATGGGGGTAAAGCAGTTTTTTTCTCTTTGGAATTGAATGCGCTATATATTATAACCCCATCAAAGGCAAAGGCCTGCGAGCAATCTGACACGGAACCCAACGCGGTACCTGACAAGGTAAGAATGGAAGTGCTCCGCATATTCGATTCAATACGCCAATTGGTCTTGCATATTTGATCCAACGACTTCGTTGTCCACTAAGCAAACGCCTCCATTGCAGAAACCATGGATGAGAGTAGTCTGCGTCGTCGGACGTATATTGCGTGTTGCGGAAATCGAAACGTCTCGTTAACGTTCTCGGGAAAGAGAGGCGTGGTGAAACGTGATAAAGCCGTACCTTGGTATCGAAAAACTTGCACTTCCCCCCGGAACATCGTGGATGACTGCACTCTTTGAATGTGCACAATCCCCCGTCGCATGATGGCTTGTTACATCTCTCGAAGGTACACAGTCCTCCGTCGCAAGAGATCGCGTTCGAGCAGTCCTCGAAATGGCATCGTCCCTCCGGGCATGTCGTTTTTTGACAAGGATGCTGCTTGACCCAATACGTTCCCTCGTCGTTTGTTGTGGAGAGAATATCACCTGTTGCATATCCCACCGATATCGCAGAAAACATAGCGAGAATCAACACGAATTGACGACGTGACATTATTTTGTTCAACGGAACTCGACGAGACTTTCGAAACGCCGAAAGAGTGTGATCGAGCCGCTGCGTTTCCGCCGATGAGAAGTTTTGAACTCCAACTTTGAACATGCAGAAAAAACAGAGAATTCGAGACGTGTCGATCATTTGCAAGCACCTCATCTTTACACATGGCGCGGACGACGAGGTGGAGAAAATTGCAAGACGACTTTCCGCTCTTGCCGACGAGGCGGAGAGGAATGTCAACAAGAGAGGAAGCGACGAGCCGGATCCGTTCTGGAACCTCGCGTACCGAGCCGAGGACTTATCCTCGGAGGAAAACGATTTTAGGACGTTTCAAGACGAGCACTCATCCGAAATCGCTCGATTGCGCACGCGATATGATGGTAAGATAAGCTCGAAATTGATCGTTTCTGCATTCAAATCCAAGACGCGGATCCGCGACGTATTTGGTGTCGGGCACGATTTGGATCGAAGCGGGGCCTTACGAACGTGCGTCCTCTCAACGGATGCATCGGACGATCTCCTCAGTGATCACGAGCGTCTTGTATTTGTCGTCATTGCAGCTCCATCGTGCGGGGTATCAAATAATGCGACGACGGGTGGTGTGTCTGTGGGGAGTTGGAGGGATCTACTTCGCTCTCAGATTGCCCATCAACAACTCAACCTCTCGTCTCACTTTCCCGAGGCGTACGGCATGAGAAGTCGATCGGGAGTCCGTGATCACACCGCGTTTTTATATGAGCACGTACGATGCAAACGTCTCCAAGACATGCTACCCCTGAAAGAGGCCGACTCTCGCTTTCGTTTTTGGTCCGGTCAACTCTTACAGGCTCTGTGCCACATACATAGACAGTGCAGCTACGATATTAGCGAGTCGTTGAGTGTGGACAACGTTGCCGTGTCGACTCCAGATCAAGGTCGTTTGATGATGACTCACATTAAATGGGGCCGTGACTTGCGCGACGCGACGGCTGCAAAACGAATCAAGATACATCGAAAGACGTCTCCGTACTGTCCAGGGGAATGTCCGTTGTGCCGTCGTCAATCAATACTCACTCACACGTTTGCCGTCCTGGTTCGTCAGATGCTCGGCATTGAGTCCATTCCTCAGCACCCATGTTCCCCCTTCCCCTTCGAGGCCCTTCATCTCGATGAAACCGCCATGCGGGATGGTCTGACGATGTACGAAGGCGAGGCGTTTGGATTACGGCCGCCTGCATCGGTGCCGCTTTCAATGATTCCCGTCGTGGCGTGCGAGATGAGCATCATGAGTGAGAGCGAGGAATCAGAGGAATTGCCCTGTATTGAGTTTTTCGGAAGTGAGCATTGCACTCAGATGAGATGGTGCTTCCCAGATCGTTCTCCTCTTCTCGTTGCGTCTCGACACGGACGTGCACGAATACGATTGCGGCTTTTCGTAAAGTCCGATTTTCCGTCCATCGCATCGTCAGCAACGTCCGATCCGATAGCCACGTACATCGTAAAGTTTTTCGTGAACGAATCAAACGTGTCAGACACGGTGCGTTCAATCCTCAGCGTCTGCATCGCAAACCATGCCGGACGACGGCAAGCGACACTTCCCGAACTTCGAGCCCACCCGTATTTTTTGATGACGAAACCAGACGCACTTTCTAAATAAACGATCATTTTTAGTACCAAAAGGAGCATTATTTTTGCGTACACTCAGCGTCCGAAACTCGTGTAACGGAAGTGACGATTTGATCAAGACGATTCGCGGAACGATGAAGGACGTCACGCGAAAGAAACGAAAGAGAAGCCCCACGGAAGAGACTGCTCTCCAAATACCGCAAATACCAATGGTGAGTATAAATAAAGAAACCAATTTTGGTGTGGAACTCTCTCACTCGATCTCACAAACTCTTCGTGTCCGTCAGTCGCGAATCAGGACGCTCATGAGGGAAGTTCCCGATATGTGCCGAACTCCGAGATCAACACTGTTGGCGATGTCATCAATCGTTGGTCTGTTTGTGAACGATCTTGTTTGCGCAACATTAATGACCGACATTGCGAAAGAATCGAAAACGTTGACGAGAAGTGCGCTTCGGGACTGCGCCGGACGTTTCGATCGATTCGACTTCCTTGTCCCCGTCGTCGAAGGTAAAATTAGAATCGAAGTAAACACGAATCGCACGAACACAAGGCCGTCTAAAGTGAGCAAAACAAAAAATGCGGTAACTAAGAATAGGACGAGTAAGGATGAAATGACGTCGATCGCTTCAGAAAATACCGAGCCGACGGTGTGCTCGATGACCGTCTTTGATGGGGAGATCACAGATGGCTTTTTCGATTGAATATAGCGGGACTTATATCCCAAAATAGGTCTTTAGTTCCTCCATCACAGTCCATTGAATGGCCGTGTTGGGGATTGCCCGTAAAACGTTCGCAAATGCCCCGTGGTAGAAGCCATTCCAGCCCTCGTTTCGAAATATCGTACGCGCGCAGTCGATCGAACTCGAGTACAACGCCTTCGTTTCTCCCTGTAAGACCATTCGCCTCCTGATCGTATCCATGGGAAAGACTGCTGTTTGAGCTATACATCCTGCCGCGGCTCCGCTGAATAGTTTGTACAGCACTGGGGTACGACCGTTCTCGTCTGACGGTGCAATCGCCTTGAAGGATTCGTAACACATTAAAGTGAGCCCAGCGTACGGCATGATACCAACTAACGTCGGGCGGATGCCTGCGTATAGACTCAAGACTCCGCCTTCATTTCGCACGGTCTTGATCGCACAATCGATGATACCTGAATACCTGAGATTCGTCGCGCCCTCCTGAGCGCACAGTCGAGTTCGTATGAAGTCGAGGGGATAGGTCGAGATGGCTACGGTCGCACCAGACGTGGCTCCGATTGCAAAATTCACATGCTTAGGGATGGGGCCATCAAAAGCGT
>MDTB01039439.1_pt1 | contig 11826 bp, 27 predicted proteins | sample 811161 | NCBI WGS metagenome assembly MDTB01 (sample SAMN05326650, study PRJNA326480) | marine metagenome | isolation source: seawater | place: Mediterranean Sea | collected 2009
CATTTTAGAAAGTAATTCGTAAACACCTATAGGAGTTGAACCTGTGGCTAATCCTAAGACTGGATTACTATGCCTTTTAACACAATCTCGTATGTTAGAGGCTACAAGTTGACACATTGCGTTATAAGATTTAAACTCTTTTATTTCCATGAGCTCTCAATTATTTTTTGTGTGAAAAAAGCTTCTAATACGTGAAACGTAAACCAAGTAAATGATAGTAAAGGAACATAAATACGAAAATCTAAATTCAATACAGCAACTCCAAGGTATGTCATTCCAACCATAAATATAGATTTAGTAATAAATTGTATCATATTGAAACCAAGTGTCGTAACAGCTCCTTTTGTTTTAGATAAATACTCAATTACTTCTAAATTAATATAACTCATAACTATAGGTACTGACATTCCCAATAAGATGTTTAGACCTAATTCAAGTTGATAGAATAGTAAAGGTTGTCCTATCACAAAAGTTAATACTCCAAATAACCAATATATCTTTTTCATTCTATTACGTTACTCACTTGTATTAAAATTATAGCCGCAGCTAACATTAAAGATATCATAGTTTTAAGTGTAGGTATCTCATCTAATATTATCCAGGACATTATCCCGAATACAATCGTACCTAAACCAAATCCAGTCAATCTATAACCCCAAGTATAACCAAAGTGTTCATAAGACCATTTAGTAGCATACCAAAAAGATAACCCTAAAGGTGCACCCATTGCTAATATTAAAGCCTTGGAACTTAACCAAGCAGGAGCTCCTTTTATAAACTGACCATTCATTTGTATCCACACAAATATATTAATTACAACCGTTGCCAATAAAGACATTGCTAATTTAGTCATTTATAATATCTTATCCAATACTTGTTGTTTTGGTACAGCACCAATAAATCTATCTACCTCTACACCGTTCTCTTCTATAACGACCGTAGGTACAGAACGAACTGAATATTTAGTTGCTACATCCTGTGATTGGTCTACATCGATAAATTGTACTGAATGACCTTCTCCTGCTATTTCAGTCATAACTGGTTTGAATTGTTTACACGGTCCACACCAAGTTGCTGAAAAGTATTTCATTGTTTTCATTATTTACTCCAATAATAATTTTTATAAAGTAGTGTTGTTGTTTTTGTAGCATACGGAACTACAATCTTATATTTAATCATTTTTATTTCTCATTTAAAAATTTATAAATTCTCCATATCGTTATACTAATTATACAGATTGCCGCTATATAATCAATCATACTATATTCTTTTTAATTTCTTTTAAAATTAAACGTTTCATTTTAGCTTCTTCAAACATCTTGTAACGTTTAAGTAATGGTACATTTGAATACCACGAAGATGAACTTGCTGTTGCTCTTGAATATTTAATTAATGATTCACTCATTTCAAATCTAACTAATTCAATATCGTTTGGTGTATCGAAACTAACACTACCAACGACCTCATCTGCTAATATCTTAAATTCATTGTTACTATCATTTGGCCACACATTGTATTCTAATGCGATTGACCTAAACCATTTACCAATATCAAATTGTCCAGGTACTACGGCACCATATTTCAAATGTGGTGAGTTAGTAAACCAGGGTGAAGTTAAATTCATATTCATACTATCATCTTCTGTAAAGAATATCCATCTCAAACCATATGCAAATAAAGTACAATCAGATAAATTAGATTGATGTACTATATCACATTGTATCCAATTTTTACTAAGTATTCTGATTCTACTATTATCTAACTCAGGTGTAAGTCCTTCTGGTGCTTTTTTATCCCAATTTACAGGGTCAATTTGTATATGTGTCTCTACTGGATTCTTTAATAAAAAAGTATTTTTCGTAACATTAGATACTGCAGGACATCTAAACATATTATGATTAGCTGACACATTGGGTCTCATCTTATCAGTATCATCACCTACCCTTTGAACTTTATCTCTTAACATAACTGATAATAAACATTCTGGTTCAGGATAAAGCATATTCCAATCTATAGGGTCTTCCAATAAGTCCCACACTGGAGCCCAATATACAATAGTTTTTTTAGATTTACGCATTAAATTTCTTCTCCATACAAACTATACTTCTTAACTGGTTGTGGTTTCTCTTCACCATCTTCTATGTATACGTTACCTTTTTTAGCATCTACAACAAATTGTGTAGCCTTATGTACTACGTATATTTGATTTAAACAATCAGTAAGACTGCCATAAACTATATCACTTTCACTCTCTACCAAAACCCATCTGTCTCCAGGTGGTAGTCTATTTGCTATGAGTTGTTTCATTCATTTTCTCCCATTTGTCATTTGAATCTAATCTAAATGCTCCGATAAATACTGGTTTTTCATTTCTTAGTTTTGATTTACCCCAAGCCCAAGATTCTATTAAACTTAAAAATAACGTACCATTATCTCTTTGATATAAATAGTATGTATCACCTTTGACGGGTTCAAAACTAAACTCAGATTTATAAACTAATTTATTCCATTCATATGCTTCAATTAACTTTCGATACTCTTCTTTTATCTCGTTGTATTTAGTTTCAAAGTAATGATTTGTTTTTGTAACCTTTTCATTTTTCCAAGACACTACATCATCAGGTTTGATTACTGGTGCACCTACATTAGAAGCATAAGGTAACAATCCTGGATTATCAGCTACATTATCTGGTTTATCTTTGTCCTTAGCCATTATGCCACAATTCTTTGTATCGTAATAATGCTTTTTCCTTAGCTTTAGCCTCAATCATAATATCAACACCATTACCATATGTATCGATATAATCATAAATATAATCTGAATGAGCTTGTGGTTTAAGTTTAGGGTCCTCTTTTTCTAGCTGTCTTGATTCAGAATAGTGAACGACCGGTATAACATCTTCTGGCCACGTTGACATAGCTAATTCTAAAGCTTCTCTTTCTGTAAGGTCACCATCACAAAACCTATGATGATGATAATCAAACACAATAGGTATACCAATCTTTTTGTGAACACCTTCATATAAGTCTTTAACTGAATACATACTTGCTTTGTCATCATTCTCAACCGTCAATCTTGTTTTGACAGAATCAGGTAATCGTTTGAATGCTTCACAAAATCTTTCCATTGAACTTTCTTTGTCTCCGTAGGCTCCTCCCAAGTGAATGTTAATCTTGGCATAAGGACTACGTGGTAAACCTAACCAATCAAATATAGTACCGTGAATACCCAAATCAATAATACTACGTTCTACAACTCGAGGTGTAGGTGAACACAACACGTTGAACTGACCGGGGTGGGAGGTGAGGCGGTGAGAGTGCGCTTGCGCATAAGCGCCAGCGCGCGCTAGAACTTGTTTGATTTCTTTTATATCTTTCATTGTGTTCATATCGAACTCTGAAGCCCAAGGGCATATATCGCTTGAAAGCCTGAAGAACTTGATATTGTGTTCCTCGTTCCAATGCAATAGTTTTTCTAAATCGTACGCATTCTTTAATGTAAGTTCTGAAATATAGTCCACGCCCTTATCATCGTATGTACGTCTAATACAACTACGATTCATAGTAACTCGTTTACCTTTACCTAAATTAGATAGTTCCATGTTTTGACACGCATATCCAATGTTCATATTATGCTACTCCTGGTTCTTCTGTTATTAACACTTGTTTATAATAAAGTTTTTCTGCATCTTCGCAGAGTTGATTGAACTCATCACCTGATAAGCTCTCTCTACGTCCACTTAATGATTGTATATTGTAATGGTCCAGTATTAAATCTACTATGATTGTATCTACTGGTGATTTTTTTAATTTAAATTTTGGCTTCATACAAAAGAGAACCATCCTGTGATTATCATCTTCTCTTTATCCGTTACTCTACCTCTATGTGTGTGAGTCCAATCAGATGGCCATATAACGGTGTACCCTTTTTTAGCAGGGACATATTTCTTTTGATGAAACCACTCAGTACCGCCATCCTGTACATCATTGAGAAAAGTCATAAACACTAAATGTCTATACACGCACCAAGTATCTGAACTTACACGCTCAGTATGCCAAACTTTGTAACCACCACCGGGTGGGTACCATTGTATTTGCATAGGTTGTGTCATACCAAAGTCACCAGTATCTGAAAAGGCAAACTTGTTGTGATATCTGTAAAGAACTTCTTTCAAAGCAGTTCTGTAGGCTTCCACTTCGGGTGCGATAATTTGAGATGGTATAGGCACATCAATAGATTCTTTGTATTCTAAATCTATATCAGTATCGTCTTTGTTAGTCTTACCTACTCGACCTTCGTGTCTAATTAATTCTTCTTGTGTGTTGAAGTAATCGATAACGCCATCACATACAGATTCATCAATAAAATCACCCCAAATAAAATCTGTACTTGGAGGTCCTAATTTACCAAATTGATTCTGTTTCATTTGCGTCCCCAATCACCTCGTTTGATAATACGATGTAAATGAAATTTATAGAAAAATAGACCTATTCTAAATTTGATTGAATGTAACATCTTTATAATAAGTATCTGTATCAAATCCCATAATGTAAAAAAATTTTGCTGCTTTTTTTTCATCATTGTGTCTTAATTCGTTTTACTGAATGTACAGGTAATGTCCATATCTTCCCGTCGGTGTCTTTCAACCTATATAGAGTTGGGAAGTGAGCAATACTATCCAGTATAAGTTCGGTACCCTGTTCTAAATCACCACTAACTTCGTGATGATGTTTAATAGTTTTAAATGTATCACCCGTTTTAACACCCCAATGTTCCCTGGATAGTTTATTGAATCGTTTTCTCATTGACTTGACCTAACCGAGTATATGTCCTCTATACGATGCACTCTACCAAGCGTATCCATAAAGACTTCAGGTAAGTTATCACGCTGTCCTGGTGATGGTTTACCCACATCATTCATGCTTGGAGTACCACCTCGTGAACCAACACGTTCTGGCGGTAACCCATCTAGGTTACAACTGGACCATTGCACCTCTATATCGTTCAATCCCACTATGGGTTGACTTCTGTTCATCGCGTATAATTGTATTAAAAGAAATTTCATTCGTTACTCACTAATAAGATTACTGCACTGATAAAGCAAAATACACATATAAGTATCAAGAATTCAATCATTATGATATACCCTCGTGAAAGTCGTCAGCAAAATGTTTAGTCTCTTCAACGTAAGCTGATTTAGGTTTCTCGTAAGGTCTACCGAACCTGTCCCACTTCTTGTAATCTAGCGTGTTGAATAGTTCTAATTGTTTATCATTATGATATAGTATACCGGACCAGTTACGCCATGCATTAGAACAGAAGTCCTGCAATACTAAAGTGCTAATACTATCAAAAGGGTCATCTAGCTCCATACGCACAGGGAACTTTATATGCTTTATAATCATAGGGTTCTCCAAAGAATAAAGGTTAATAAAATAATTAATGCTACCCATTTGGGAAGCATCACATAAATAAGTCTTTTAGTTTGTTTGTCTATCACTTGTGATACATAAGTTTATTAAATCCCATAAGTGTAAAAGCTGACCTCGATATGGAAACCAGTCTGAGCTCTGTCATATTGACAGACCTTTTTGGATTCACGACTAATTACCCGGGGTACCTAGCTTATCCCAATTATAACTCCCATTCGCTTATACTGGTCCTGCATCTCCCATATCTCCTGCAGCATTATTTTTAACGTTGCGTCGTCCAGCTCCTGAAGCAACACACCGCTCTGTAGGTCCGCCAATATGTGTTGCATTACTTCGTGTTCTATTTCTTGATTGAGCATTATTTTTTTTATCTCACGGATTTATTGAGCCTCCTGGAATCGAACCAAGCAGTTATATCACCACTACTCATCGTTAATATACAACGCATTCCTATCGTTGTCAAGTCTTTTTTTCTGGCCAGAGTTTCAAATTGGTAGAAACTCTAAAACCACCATAGACCATCTCTTGTCCACTAAGGGTAACTCTTACATCAGTTACTAACGATTGGATTCCAAATAGGTAGTCATCCAACTAACCCACCGTTATTGTGGAGCCCGCCAGTTTCGCACACCTTTGTTAGCCACAACCTTTTATATCTTTAATTCATATCTGAATATACAACACAAACCCCATATAAGTCAAGGGAAATCGGCAAATAAATGCCGTTTTTTTTATACCGTACGGGCCTTGTATGGGCTAACGGGCCCCGCTATTGAAAAAAACACTTGACGCCTATTGTTTTATTTCGTATATTGTAGTAAGTTGTATAAATGATGCTATACAACGCAATACAGCATGTAGTCCTGCAATATAATATACAAAATAATAATAACAAAGTCAAGTACTTTTTTTATTTATTTGTGGGCACTGCGTGGGCACTGCGCGTCGTATATCCAGACGCTATGACACTATGACAGAGAGAAAGCTGCTATTGGATTGATTACGCAAGTCTGTCAAATCGTCATATAGGCAAAAAAAAGGCGCGGACAGACACGACTGAGATATTTGCGTCATTGGAATACAATCACTTTTGATACAAGCGATATGAATGTATGTGAATTTACAGGGATTATACTATGGATTCATAGTATTTATTTTGATTCAATTAAAAGGTGTCTATCAGTCTCGGAATAATGTTTTCAGGTATTTCTCTAAAGTGTGTGTTAATTTGTCCACTATCCCATACTTCAGGCATATCAGTATTGTGAGGCAAACTATTAGATGCATCCTATAAGGATTAGGCGGGATAGCCACTTCCATACCAAGGAATATGGCCGTGAGGCATTTCAACGTGTAGGTTACGCTACTCTCTAAACGGGTCATTATCTAGCTCTTTGGCGAACCGCACGAACACCAGTATGAAGGCTGTAATCACCACGGTGTCCATTATAAGGCCTGCCAATAGAGTGGTTCCCACTATCTTTTCTATCGTGTTTATATCAAGATTCAACATTTTTAACCTCTCTCGGGAATCCATATCTATTACGCGTAACGTGTTGCTCTTTATCATATCTCTCGACTAGCTCCACGTAATCATTATATACCTCCGGGCTGGGTTCGTCTTGTTGTTTTGGAACGTACCGAGGGCTATCAAGGTAATTTAAGCTCCTTATTGCCTCATCTTTATAGTGCTCCCAAGTGTCTTGGGCTCTATACTTTATTATGTTGAGGATATTCATTATAACCTTCATTATATCTCCTATTATTCCCATTCTATTGGACTACCTAGCACCCTAAAGCTCTTCTCATCGAGTTGCACGATATCGAATTGCTTGCCCTCGATAAAATGATTCTCAATATACACGGACTGCTCCATTGGAATGATTAAATGATTCCATTTATCGGCGGGTGGCTTTTGACCTTGAAAGTTCGGTAGAACTTTTGAGGATTGTAGTTCCATTATACTCATTGTTGATTTGATTGGTTTGACATCGTTACTTGATGTAACTGATACGATTAATAACATTATTACTAAAATTTTTTTCATCTCTCTTTCCTTATCTAACGGGTTGTGAAGAGTTATTTCGGGTTACCCTTCATCAATATATAGTTGTAACTTGAATTTAAATATAAAAAAAATTTTCACTCACTCTGATTGTATCACGGATTGAACATATCCCATACGTGTTTGACAAATAACCCTACAAAACCTGTACCTATAACACCTCTCCACTTAGATGTGGATTGTCTGAATTGTGAATTTAACTTTGTTTCTGCCCATAGTCCGTCGTGTGGGTTGAACATATTTTCTTTGATAAAACTTAAATTTTCGTCTACTTTAGTGTGAGCTCTGTCCATGTCTTGCTTTAACTCATCTATAGACTGAGTTATATTATCTACTTTGCTATGTATTAAATCAAATTCTTTTCTATCTGCTTGATTCATTTAGTTTTTCCTTACGTATCTCATTAACCATACCCAATATAGTACTACTAAGATTGTTAATATTATGTCCATTTATTTCACAAACCATGAAGTGAACTCTATTATAAATATTACTCGTCATCTTTTTCTTCGTATACTTCCTCTAATTTCTTACGTAATAAAGTAACATTCTTAGGTGTTGTTAACATACGACCTGTTGGCTTAACTATGAAGAAACAATTATAACACAATAGATGTAAATTATCTAACGCGTGATTCTTAGGGTCACCGTCTAAAAAACATATCATATATGGCCCGCGCATATCCTTCTCTCTATAGTCGTCATAACCACAATTACTACATTCTTGTTTCAGATATCCGTCTCGTACTACTCTCTCTTGTAGTTTCCAATGTGGATAGTTAGGACTCTTACCGTCAAATAAATCTTGTATCTTTACACCCCAACCTGTATTACCTTTGTTAGTAACACCTACACCTGCTTGATTCTTATTCTGTTCGAATAAATCATACATCTTGGCATACTTCTTGAACGTGTTATAACTAACTCCTAGATACTGAGCAGCGGCTCTGATACTTAGAGTTGACTTGATAGCCCACTCTATTCTTGATTTAGGTATAGGTTTACTACGAAAGGGATTCTTTTTAGATTTACTCTCGTAGTCGTGTAAATCACTCAAATCACTCATTACTGACCTAATTTCTTTTGTCTGTACTTACGAGGTGTAGGTTTAGTTTGTTTCTTGAGTAACTCATCTTTCAACAAACTTCTCATAACTCTCAAATCTACAATCTCATCTTTTAAGTCTGAAGTCTTACTCGAGGTGATTAGATACATTGCCACTACACCAAAATTAAAGCCTATCAAAAAGAATATTATATAAAATATTACTGGTTCCATTAATCTCTCCTTAGACTATCAGGTAATATCCAAGTTGAATCTACCTCTTTTGTTATTGGTGGTATGTAATATGGCACAGCTGTTTCAGTTGTATCATCCGGTAAAACCGTTCGTATACCTATTCTTTCTTCGAATCTATTCAAAGCAGGTTCTAATGTACCATTGTGGTCAGTAATTATTATTGTAATTGACAAGACACACATAAAATAAAACCAAGTCATTATTCTTCCTCCTGTTGTGGAGCTGCCCAATCATCATCTCCATAATCGTTTATATTTGAATTGGGTTGTATGTTTAGAGCAATATCTCCTAATTTTTCATCTTCATTTTGTAGTAACGGACTATCTTGATGTACTATCACTGCACTACCACTATCCATATCTGTTGGATTTGTGTCGTAATCTAATTTTACAATATCAGCTTCAGTTTGTACCACTTCAATCATATTTTCTAATGTTTGTTTTTGTTTTCTTGTTAAACTCATTGATTTGGTTCCCTTAGTAAATCTGGTTGCCAACCAGTGTCGACTATAGCGGCCGCTCTATCACCTATGACATATCTCAACTCGTACTGCCAATCCTCTACTAATTCATACTCTTCATCACCCTTTTGTCCATCAGGATTATATTTTGTACGATATATTGTTTTACCATCGTCATTTGAATGATATATGTATTCACACACATCACCCTCTGGTGGTGCTTGCATTTGACCACGTATACCAGTTGTTGTTAATGCATTAGGTATTTCTTCAGTATTTTCTATTTTAAATCTTTCTATCATAGGTTTTTTAGCAGAATCATCAATGACTAACTCTTTTTCTTCTTTTACTTCAACACCATCCATCACTCCATATGGTTGTTGTGCTAAAGGACCTAATTTATCTGTTATATATTTCTCGTGTTCATCAATACACTTACTATGACTGAATCCATAACCTATCTCATCATACGAGGCATCTATAGTTGATTTAAGACAAAAATCACATATATAATACTCACTAATTTCTTTTTTGTCTTGTTCCCAACCTATTTCATCTATTATAAATCTTTTCTGATTTAGTACACCGAATACGTGATAACCCTCCATTAATCTTGAAGCCATTTCTTCACGATTTAATACTATTCTTCTACTCATATTGTTTCCAACCAGTTTTTTCACTATGTGATTCTATTACTCCACCTGCAGGTCTACCAACTAACTTTTTCTCATATAGGTGTTGTTCTTCAAATCTAAAAAATATTTGTAAAGTTAATCTGTTTGGAGCTGCCGGAGCTAATAGTGTCGTACTATGTTTAATGTTCATATAACTATAATTAACTAACATTTTATTATATTCAGGATACTCTATAGTATGTTCAACACGACCTGTAGTTCCTGATTGAATCAAACCTTCCATAGGACGTGGTCCTGAACCTGGTAATCCCCAATCAAGTGCATTCTCTGGACTAACTTCACATACATTAGCTCCTCCCCAATTCTTGTCCCACTCCTTGTTCAAAAACACGGTACAAGTTACGTCTGATACTTTTGTATCAGTATGAAATGGAATATAACTATATCTTTGCCAGTTATATAACATTACAGCTGCATGTTTAGGTTTACCTAAATTCTTACCTTCTGGTGTTATGAATACTCCATTTTGTTCGATGGTCTCATATAATGGTTGATGATGTCTCTTATCGACCTCTGTACATAGAACTACTCCACTATCCAGTATAATATCATCAGGCCAACCATAATTGGTCCAAAAATGTCCTTTTGAACTATCTGTTAGTGCTCTATCAGAATCGTTTACTATTTCATCCAGTAAATTAGTACCGAATACATTTTTTAATATAACATACATTTAAAATGGGTCCAAACCAGTTTCTTCCTCTTCCCACCATTTGTAATCATAACCTGCAACTGGTCTCTTTTCGGATTGTACTATGAATAACTTATCAAATTCTTTTTCTTGTAATTGTTTTACACCTTGAAAATATAATTTTGCTCCTGACACTTGCACATTAGGTAAATCTATCGCACTAACTACTTCTTCAGTTAGTCGATTTATCAGTTTGTATTTCATAGCACTCCTTTGTTAATCTAACACAATATTAAAACTTTTACTCCCGTCATACCATCGAGCAGTTAATCTCAACGTATCACCTATCATACTACTGACAGGTGCAATCATATTATTTATCTCACCATTACTATTACTATAACTTATTTTATTTGTAGTTGGAACCTCTTGACCGTTAAATCCTACTATGTATGAAGTATCTAATGAAACATACTCACCTTGAGAATTTATTGTTCTTCTCACTATGTATCCCATTGTATCACCAAGATACCAATACAAATTACTATCCCACTCTACCCAAAAGTTTTCAATTCCTAATTCTTTGTGTCTAATTGAACCTGATACTCGGTGTAAAGTTTGCCAGTTACTTCTATCTACAACTAAATGATAATAACCATTACCATCTTGATTTAATCTCATATCAAAGGATAAATCATTTACGTCATTGTTATCCTCACACGATACAAATAATAGACTAATTAATATACTAGCTATTGTTCTGAGTTTTATAAGACTTCTCATTTCCTTTCTTTTCCTTTTTCTGTTTACTTTTATTCTTTATTGTTACTTTTTGACGAACCTGTTCATTCTGAAGTTGTTCTTCAACTTCGTCCCACTCTTCCCAATTATGAACTCTTGGCATCTATTTTCTCCTTATTTCTGAATATACGAATAAAAACATATACAAGTCAAGTACTTTTTATCTTCCATTTTTCAAGTTTATCTAAAAACTCTGTTATTTTGTAATACTTCTTTTGTTCATCGACTATTTGCAATGATTCTAATAACTCTGGTTTTTGATTTATTATTCTGTTTAGTATCATAAACCCTACCGATGGATAAAACGTATCAAAACTTTCTTCTCCTAAAACATTTGTCTCGTATAGTGAATCTTTCTCCGAATCTCCACTTAGTAATAAATAGTAAGTCATTTGTCTAAACAATACCTTTTATGTAATCTAAAATATCTTTTTCTGGTTTC
>MDTB01171128.1_pt1 | contig 11826 bp, 11 predicted proteins | sample 811161 | NCBI WGS metagenome assembly MDTB01 (sample SAMN05326650, study PRJNA326480) | marine metagenome | isolation source: seawater | place: Mediterranean Sea | collected 2009
ACATAGTCATCATTAAAGGAATAGCTGGGAACATTAATGCTGCAACTGTGTAATCTATATCCATTTCGAATCAAATTGATTATGAAGTTAGTGTTTGGTATTTACAAGTAATATTTCATGGACAATTTAAGAATTTTTATTGATTTGACCAGATTGAATAAACCAATTGGCTTTATGCTTTTATTCTGGCCGTGTGCATGGGGATTAGCTTTTGCAAATTCTTATACTCAAAATTCAGAAATATTTATACAATACTTAATTTTATTTTTTTTTGGTTCAGTTTTAATGAGAAGTGCTGGATGTATTTTCAATGATATTATTGATAAAGATTTCGATAAAAAAGTAAAGAGAACAAAAAAACGCCCGATTGCCTCCGGTAAAATATCAATTTTTAGATCTTTTGTTTACGTAATAGTTCTTTGTCTAAGCGCTTTTTTTATTTTATTGCAGTTTAACTACTTAACAATAATTCTTGGAATGAGTTCAATGTTTTTAGCTTTTTCTTACCCGTACATGAAAAGAATAACCTTTTGGCCTCAGTTATTTTTAGGAATAACATTTAATTGGGGAATTATAATGGCATGGACTGCAATGAGTGACTTTATTTCTTTAGAAATTATTATTCTCTACATTGCAGCCATATTTTGGACATTGGGTTATGACACTATATATGGGGCTCAAGATATGTCGGATGATGAAATTATTGGTCTAAAATCAACTGCAATAAAATTTAAAAAAAATATTAAATTATTTTTGTGTTCTTCTTACTTAATTAGCATATCATTATTAATTTATTTATTTAATAAAAATTTAGGATACAATTTAATTAGCTTATTTTTTACGTTGTTTGTGATTAGTTTGATTTACCAAATAATCAAATTTGATAATAAAAAAAAGGAAAATTACTTAAGTTTATTTAAATTAAATAATTACTCAGGATTATTATTATTTTTAGGCATACATTTTATTAATTAAAATAATGAAATTTGAAGAATTAAAAATTATCTTAAAAAGATTATATAAAGAATATGTAAGAAAACATATTAAAAAAATTTTAGTAGCTTTAGTTCTCTCAATTATTGTAGCAGGCAGCACATCAGGTATAGCATGGTTATTAGATCCTGCTGTTAAAAAAATTTTTATTGATCAGGATAAAGTATTTGCTTGGACAATACCTATTTTAATTGTTGTTGCTTTTAGCAGTAAAGGTGTATCTTTATACTTTGCTAGGATAAATATAATTAGAGTTGGTGAAGAAGTTGCTGGCGCCTTACAAAAAAAAATTGCAAATAATATTTTAACATCTGATGTTCAAACTTTAGATAATAGACATTCTGGAAAATATATTTCTAATATAATGTACGACACCCATCACGTACAAAATCTAGTTAGCACAGGCGTGCTAAACTTGATGAAAGATACCTTTTCAGTAATAGCTCTAGTTTCACTTATGTTTTATCAAAACTGGAAATTAGCTTTATTTGCGTTACTAATGATGCCGTTAGCTGGAGGTTTAGCAAAATCATTAGGTAAGAGAATTGGAAAAGCTACATCTGTTGCGGGTATTTCCTCAGGAAATTTAGCCTCTTTTTTAAGTGAAATTTTTAAAGGTTCAAAAATGATTAGAGTATATCAAAAAGAAAAAGAGGAAAATTTAAAAGCGCAGAAAGTGATAGATGATTTAGTCGAAAAAAATATAAAAATTGGCAGCGTAATGATAAGGGCAACTCCAATAATGGAAGCTCTCACAGGTTTTATGATTGCGGGATTTATAGTTTTTTCTGGTAAATTAATTGCATCTGGAGAATTGGGTGTAAATAACTTTTTTTCTTTTCTTGCAGCTATGATGTTAGCCTACCAACCTATCAGATCCTTAGCTACTATTAATATGGCAGCTTACCAGGGTGGGGCTGCATTTAAACGTATAATAGAAGTTATTGATAAAGATATTAAAATTAAAGATTTACCTGAGGCTCCAAAACTTATTTTAAAAAACTCTGATATAGTGTTTAATGATGTTGGGTTCAAATATGACTCCACAAACGAAAAAGCTATCAAAAATGTTAATTTAGAAATTAAAGGTAATACAATGACTGCATTTGTAGGTCATAGCGGGGCAGGTAAAAGCACAATCATTAATCTTTTACCTAGATTTTATGACCCTCAAGAAGGATACATAGAAATCGATAAACAAAACATAAGTAATGTTTCATTAAGTTCATTAAGAAAAAACCTATCAATGGTCACTCAGGATGTAATTTTATTTGATGATACTGTAAAAAAAAATATTTCCTATGCAAAAGCGAATGCTACAGATGAAGAAATTATTAAGGCATGTAAATTTGCTGCAGCAAATGAATTTATTGAAAAATTACCTAATAGTTATAATACTATGATTGGTGAAAATGGAGTAAGACTATCAGGCGGTCAAAAACAAAGAATATCAATCGCTAGAGCAATTTTAAAGGAGTCGCCGATAATTTTATTAGACGAGGCAACATCTTCATTGGACGCTGAGTCGGAAAAAGTAGTACAAAATGCTATTAATAACCTGACAAAAAATAAAACTACTTTAGTAATAGCCCATAGACTTTCCACAATTCATAATGCAGATAAAATTTTTGTTCTTAAAAATGGAAAAGTTATAAGTTTTGGTAATCATGAATATCTAATGAAAAACTGTCAAGAATATCAGTCTCTCTACAATAAGCAGCTAAAATAAAATGATTTTAGCTTACAGGATTTTAACTAATATTTTATATCCTTTTTTATTTATTTTATTATTCATCAGAATTTTTTTTAAAAAAGAAGATCCAAAAAGATATAAAGAAAAAATATTTATTAAAAACCAAGAGAGAAACTTTATCGCTCAATCAAATCTGATTTGGTTTCATGCCGCAAGTATTGGGGAATTAAAAAGCATTATACCAATCATCCACGAAATTAATTTAAAAAAAACAAATTACGAATTCTTAATTACCACTAATACTCTAAGTTCTGGAAATCTAGCTTCATTAGAGCTTAAAAAATTTAATAATGTGCAACACAGATTTATGCCTTACGATGTTGGGCATTTAATAGAAAAGTTTTTAAATATTTGGCAGCCTAAAAGCATAATCTTTGTAGACTCTGAAATTTGGCCAAATTTAATTTTGAATGCTTATCGAAAAAAAATTCCACTGGCATTAATAAATGCCAGATTAACAAAAAAATCATTTGATAGATGGAATCTTTTTCCCAAAACAGCAAAAAAAATTTTTCAAAAATTTAATTTATGTTTATGTTCTAATAAACAAACAAAAAAATTTTTAGAAACTTTAAATGCAAAAAATGTAAGATATGAAGGAAATATTAAATTTACTCAAATATCAGAAGGTTGGGAATTTAATGAAAAAAATTCTACGACTCTTAGAAGTTTAAGATTCTGGATTGCTGCAAGTATACATAAAGAAGAAGATATTTTTTGTGTAAAGACACATTTAGAGCTTAAAAAAAAATTTAAAGATATAGTTACTATAATTGCTCCAAGACATATTGATAGAGTAAATAAAATAAAATTATTATGCGATAATTTTAAATTAAAAACTCAAATACTAAATAAAGAAGATATAATTTCTAAAGACAAAGAGATTATTGTCATTAATTCTTTTGGTAATTTACATGATTATTTTCGACATGCCAAAAGCGTTTTTATTGGAAAATCTATGATTCATAAACTTAAAAATGATGGAGGCCAAAACCCAATAGATGCTGTACATTTAAACTGTAAAATTTACCATGGTCAATACGTTTCAAACTTTGAAGAAGTTTATAGTTTCTTAAATGATCATAATATCTCAAAAAAAATAAGTAATTATAAAGAACTGAGTGAAAATTTAATTCAGGATTTAAATTCTCCTCAAAAAAAAGAGGGTAATATAATCAATCCAATTCCTGCTTTAGGCAAAACCATATTAAATAATACAATAATTTTATTAGAAAATTTTTTAAATGATAAAAATAAATAAACCAAAATTTTGGGATAAAAAAAAATTAAGTTTCTTTGCAATTTTACTTTATCCATTTTCTTTAATAGTTATGTTTATAGTTTTTTTAAAAAAAACTTTTTTAAAAGAAAAAGATTTTAAAATTCCTATAATTTGTGTAGGTAACATATATATTGGTGGTACTGGAAAGACTCCCACTTCAATTATTCTAGCAAAAGAACTTACGAGTAGAGGTATAAAGCCAGCAATATTGAGAAAATATTATAAAAATCATATTGATGAGATTAATCTAATTAAAAACTCCTTTGAGCATTTAATCATTAACAAAAATAGAATAGATGGAATTATTGAAGCTAAAAATAAAGGTTATAACACAGTTATACTTGATGATGGTTTACAAGATTATAAAATCAAAAAAGACTTAAAAATAGTTTGTTTTAATCAAAATCAATTAGTTGGAAATGGCCTAGTTATACCATCTGGACCTCTTAGAGAAAATTTAAGCATTTTGAAAAAAGTAGATATTGTTTTAATTAATGGAGTTAAAAATATAAATTTCGAGAATAAAATATTGCTAATAAATAATAATTTAGACATTTATTATTGTAATTATCAACCTGAAAATATTGAAAGATTTAAAAATGATAAATTGTTTGTTTTGGCAGGCATTGCTAATCCTGAAAATTTTTTATTATTACTAAAAAAAAATAATTTAAATATTAAGGAAAAATTATTTTTTCCAGATCATTACAGATTTACCGAAAAAGAATTTAAAAATATTATCTACCAGGCAAAACAAAAAAATTTTAAAATTGTAACGACTGAAAAAGATCATTTTAAATTGAAAGATTTTAACTTAGGAGGTTATGACTATCTTAAAGTAAACTTAGAAATTAATAAAAAAGGAAAATTATTTAAAAGGATTTTAGAACTTTATGATTAAAAAAATTAATTATTTTCTTCAATCGGTTTTTGTTTATTCTTTTTTCCTAATCGGACGTGCTATTGGACTAAAATTAAGCAGATTTTTATTTTCTTTTTTATTTTTGTTACTTGGCCCAATATTTAAATCGAAAAAAATAGTAGAAAATAATTTAAATATTTTTTCTTCTAAAATTTCAAATGCGAATAGTAAAAAAATTATAAAAGAGATGTGGAAAAATTACGGAATGACGTTTATTGAGTATGTTTTTCTAGACAAACTAAGAAAATATAAAAATCATGTGATTATCAAAGGAAAAGAAAATTTAGCTGATGTTATTAATGATAATAAACCAGTAATATTTGTATCTGGTCATTTTGCTAATTTTGAATTGATGTCTATGGAAATTACTAAGTCAAATGTCAAATTAGCAACTATTTATAGACCTCTCAATAATATTTTTTTAAATCCATTTATGGAATATTTAAGAAAAAAGCATGTATGCCAGAACCAAATTAAAAAGGGTATAAATGGAGTAAGGGATGCAATAAAGTTTTTAAAAAATAATTATTCCATCGCATTAATGATTGATCAAAGAGTAAGCGAAGGAGAAATGATAAAATTTTTTGATAAAGATGCTCTGACCACAACCCTGCCAGCTCAATTAGCAATTAAATTTAATTTAAAAATAATTCCTGTATTCATCGAAAGAACAAAAGATAATAATTTTAATATTGAATTTCAAAGGCCGATAAATAGCCAAAATTTTCAAAATAAAATTTTATTATCTACAGAATTAAACAAAATTTTAGAAAAAATGATAATAAAAAATCCATATCAGTGGATTTGGACACATAACAGATGGAAGTAATTATTTTTTTTTATGCTTTTCATACCTTTCTTTAACCTCAAGGGGTGAAAAATATGCTTCTTGTAAATCCACATTCCAATAATGTAGGTTTTGTAATTTTATTTTTTTTCCTGAAACAGCGCACAAAACATGATCACCTTCTTCTAATATCTCAAAATAGTTGTGTTTAAAAATAAGTTTAGCTTTTTTTTTTAACATCATTAAATTATACAGTATAAAAATTATCATGAATATTGGAATAATTGGAAATGGAGGAAGAGAACACGCTCTATGCCAAAAGATTTTCGAGTCTAGAATTGTAGATAAAGTAATTTGTTTCCCAGGAAATGCTGGGACTTCTAAAATTGCTACAAACATAGAAGTGGATATCTTAAATTTTAAAAAATTATTAAAGTATATAAAATTTTATAAAATAGACCTTGTTGTTATTGGACCAGAAGAACCTCTAGTTAATGGATTAGTGGATTTTTTAATCAAAAATAAAGTCAAAGTTTTTGGACCTAACAAGTATGCTTCAAAACTTGAGGGATCCAAGGCTTTTATGAAAAAAATATGTGCTCAAAAACTTATACCTACTGCAAAATTTAAGATTTGTAATAAAGTTGATGATGTAAACAATTTTTTAAAAATTTGTAAATACCCAATAGTTGTTAAAGCGGATGGTTTAGCAGCTGGAAAAGGTGTCACTATTTGTAATACAAAACTTCAAGCAAAAAATTCAGCATTACAAATTCTAAACGGTAAGTTCAAATCATCAAAAAAAGTAGTTTTAGAAGAATTTTTAGATGGTGAAGAAGCGAGCTATTTTCTTGTTGTTGATAAAAATAGTTTTAAATTTTTTGGAAGTGCTCAAGATCATAAGCGTGCGTATGAAAAAGACAAAGGTCCGAATACTGGCGGTATGGGTGCGTATTCACCAGCACCTATTATAAAAAGATCTCTTGAAAAAAAAATTATTAATAGAATTGTCAAACCCACATTAAATTTTTTTAGAGATAAGAAAAAATTTTATACTGGTTTTTTATATGTTGGCTTAATGATCAAAAATGATGAACCATTTTTAATTGAATATAACATTAGAATGGGAGACCCAGAATGTCAGGTAATACTTCCTAGACTTAAAACAGATATAGTTAAAATTTTAAAAGCAACCGCAGACAACAAATTAAACAAAATAAATATTAAATGGAAAAAACAAAAAAGTATGACGGTAGTTTTATGCTCAAAAGGTTATCCAGGGATATATAAAAAAAATATTAAATTACAAAATACTGATAATATAAAATTATCTAAAAATGAATTTATTTATCATGCAGGCACTAGACTTCAAGATAATCAATTATTTTCTAGTGGTGGTAGAGTCTTAAATGTAACTGGAATGGGAAAAAATTTTTATAAAATAAGAAAAAATATACTTTTAATTTTAAAAAAGATTAATTGGAGGCAAGGTTTTTATAGAAAAGATATCGGGAGAAAAGTCATTAATAAATGAGAATAATAGGAGGATCTTTTAAAGGAAAAAAAATTAATTATACTAAAAGTTTCAACACGAGACCGCTTAAAGACTCAGTTAAAGAAAATATTTTTAATACTTTAGATCATTCAAATTTAATAAACGTTAGAATTATAAATTCAAATATTTTAGATTTGTATTCAGGTGTAGGGTCTTTCGGGATTGAGTGTTTGTCTAGGGGTGCTAATAAAGTAACATTCATAGAAAAAGATATGAAAGCATTTAATATCCTTAAAGAAAATTTAATTAAACTATCAATAATCAATAAATCAAAAATAATAAACAGTAAAATTGAAGATGATATATTGCTAAACTTAAATGAAAAATTTAATCTTTTTTTTTTTGACCCTCCGTTTGCTGAGAAAAATTTTATAAAAAATATTGAATTAATAAAAGATAATAAACTTTTTGAAAAAAATAATTTAATTATTATTCATCGTGAAAAAAAAACTATAGATAATTTTGAAAATCTAATAAATGTTATAAATGTTAAAGAATATGGAAGATCAAAAATTATTTTTGGAATATTTATTTAAGTATTTTTTTTGTAAAAATTTTGACCTGTTCTACAGCAGGTTGATTAAAAGGATTTATATTAGTAAGAATTCCAATAGCGATTGTTTCTAGAATAAAGTAAGAAAAAAGCTGACTAAGCAAGGTTTCATTAATTTTTTTTATATTAAATTCTCTATATGAAATTTTATTTTTCTTAAAAGATTTGATCAAAGCTTCTTTTTGAGCATTTTTAATAAAGCTCAATGTCTTATTATTTAAAAAATTCTCTTTGTTTACCTTTTTAAAATTCGTTTTAATTCTATAACCAGCATCTACGGAGAAAATATAAAAGATTTTATCTTTGGGTCCATCTAAATAAAGTTGTAGCAAACTATGATGATCTTTTGGCGCATTTGAAACGACAGGCATAAATCCCATTTTTTTTTTTCCTAAACTCTCTGCTATAAGTTGTTGATACCAGAACAAAAATTTTTCTAATTCAGGTGAAAAATTTAACAAAACAAGATTATTGTATTTCCTAGAGTGTAAAAATTTTGAGAGAATTATGGAACTTTTCGCTAAAAACTGTTTATTTGAACCTTTTAAAAACTCTAATAATTTATACCTAAATTTATTTATGTTGATCCCCATAAAATAAGCAGGGACTATTCCTGTCTCCGATAAAACTGAATATCTGCCACCTATTGAACTTCTATGTTCGATAAAAAATATGTTAAATTTTTTTGATAATTCAAATAAAAAATTATTACTTTTTTCACAAATAATAATTATGTTTTTAGGGTTTTTCTTAATAATGTCTAATGAAAAAATATTAGATAAAGTTTCTATAGTGTTGCCAGATTTTGAAATAATTATAAAAAGAGTTTTATCTATTTTTTCTTTTTTTTTAAATTGAATAATTTGTTTTTCGTTAATATCGTTAAAAAAATAAAATTTTTTTTTAATTTTGTTTTCAAGAAAATTATATATTGCTTCTGCACCTAAGATCGAGCCTCCCATGCCAATTATAGCCACTGTTTTATATTTTTTAAATTTTTGAAGTTTTTTGATTTTAAAATTTAGTTTAAAATTTTTATCTAAAACATTTAATGTTTTATTATTATCTTTAATGTCTTTTGAAAACTCAGAAAAAATATTCAATATTTTTGTTGATACTTTTTTTTCTATTTTACCAACTTTAATTTGATTAAAACTATTTATAAAATTTAAATTTTTAATTTTCACTTTTTAATTCTATTTAAAATATACTTTTCAATAGATGAGGGTTTTTTTTGAGTTTTTTCTGTTTCTGGTGCTTTCAATATTTTTTTAATTTTATCTTCTTCGCTCTCTTTGCTTTCTGAAACTGATCCTGGCTCAGGTATTTTATCAAAGTTTGGTGGAATTACTAAAGGATTTCTTTTTTTTACTAGAAACTCATCTGTTGTAGTAATTTTTTCATTTCTTAAGACTTTACCAGCATCTTTCAAACTTTTGCAAGATACCAATATAAAAAGAAGGAAAATTAATATTTTTAAATTTTTCATATTTTAATTTTTAACAAAAAAACTCATTATTATAAATGTGATAATTCCTATCGATATAAAAATGTCTGCCACATTGAAAGTAAACCAATGAAAATTATTGTAATGAAGGTCAATAAAATCTGGCACTGCTTGAAATATTAGTCTATCGTAAAAATTACCAATTGCACCTCCTATAATTAAACAATAGATAATTTTATCTATTTTTTTTACATCTAAACAAATATAAATCAGCACAAGAATAATAATACCAATTAATATTGTAATGAAATTGTAGATTATAGTCGAATGATTACTAAATAGACCAAAACCAATTCCTGTGTTCCAAATTAAATTAAGATTAAGATAATCATTAATAAAAAATGTTTCATCTAATAAATCTGTGATTATTAAGTTTTTTGAATATCTATCTAAACAAAAAATAATCAAGATTAGAAATAATGAATAAAAATTTTCCTTTTTTTTTAAATTACTTTTTAAATTTCTTAAGTAAGTCAAAATATTTACCATCACTTAATTGGACACATTTTTCTATCACATTTATTATTTAAAATTTTCCAACATCTCTCACATTTTTTACCTTCTGCTTTTTTTACAGTAATAGATTCTTTCTCTTTAGATAAAATTTTTTCTGCTTTTGAGGTGATGAAATATTCAGTCAAATCTAAATTTTTCATTAAATCAAATTTTTCTTTTTTAACATTTAATTTAATCTCTGCTTCAAGACTTGAACCTATAACTTTGTTGGCTCTTTTTTCCTCTATAGCAATATTAGCTTCTAATTTAATTTCGTAAAGTTTTATCCATTTTTCACTTAGTGCATCATTGCTCCAATTTTTCGGTATAGAAACAAATAAATTTTCGTGAATGCTTGTGTTTTTATTTTTGCTTAGTAAGTTATGGATTTCTTCTGTTGTAAAAACTAAAATTGGTGCAAACCATTTTAATAAGCTTTCTAAGATAATATTAAGGACAACTATACAGTCTTTTCTTTTTTCTGAGTCTAAATCATCACAATAAAGGACATCTTTTCTGATATCAAAATAGAATGAAGATAGATCTAATGTGCAAAAATTTAATAAATTTTTGTATAATTTATGAAAATTATAATTTTTTAAATTTTCTTTCACAGATTTATCTAGAATTGTAAGTTTATGTAAAATATATTGTTCTAGCTCATCTAATTTACTAATTTCTATTTTTTCAAAATTTTGTTCCGTAAAGTTATCTTTTAAATTTCCAAGTATAAACCTAAAGGTATTTCTTATCTTTCTGTAAGACTCAGCGTGTTGTATCAATATATTTTTATCAATTCTCAAATCCTCTGAGTAGTCAGATGCTGCAACCCAAACTCTTAAAATATCTGCTCCATAGTTTTTTAAAATATCTTCAGGCGATATTACGTTTCCCATTGATTTTGACATTTTCATTCCTTTTCCATCAACAACAAAACCATGTGATAATATGCTTTCAAAAGGGGCCCTCCCTCTAGTTCCGCAAGACTCTAGCAAAGATGAATGAAACCATCCCCTATGTTGATCAGACCCTTCTAAATACATATCAGCTGGCCATTTTAGATCTTTTCTTTTCTCTAATACGAAACTATGTGTTGAGCCACTATCGAACCAAACTTCTACTATATCATTTAATTTTTCATAATCATTGGAATTGTAATCATCACCAAGAAAAACTTTTGGATCATCTGTGAACCAGCAATCTGATCCTTGCTTTTCATAAATTGAGGCAATTCTATCTATTACTTTTTGATCTCTTAAAGGTTCCTTAGTTTTTTTATTTATAAAAATTGGAAGGGGAACTCCCCAAACTCTTTGTCTAGAAACGCACCAGTCTGGTCTGCCTTCCACCATTGATAACAATCGATCTTTACCTTTATTTGGAAAAAAAATTGTATGATTAATTGCTTTGATAGCTTTATCTCTTAACTTATTTTTTTGCATAGATATAAACCACTGGGGGGTAGCTCTATATATTAGAGGAGCTTTTGATCTCCAGGAATGTGGGTAGCTATGAGTAAGTTTGTTATTTTTTAAAATTTTGTTTTGTTCTTTAAGTTTTTCAATAACAACTGAATCTGCTTTAAAAATATGGGTACCTGTAAAATGAGGTATCTCTTTAGTGTAAAGACCAGCATTATCAACTGTGTACAACGAAGGTATATTATTTTTCAGGCAAAGATTGAAGTCATCTGCGCCATGACTAGGTGCGCAGTGAACAAAACCCGTTCCTTGATCTAAATTTACGAATTGCCCATCTAACATCGGAACATCATAGTTATAATTCATTTTTAAGAATGGATGACTACAAATAGTTCCTTCTAGTTCTGATCCTTTAAAAGTTTTTATCTCTTTATAATTTTTAATCTCGCATTCTTTACTAATTGTATCTATTAAATTTTTTGCCACTACTATTTTTTTTTCTTTAAAAAATTCTAGGTCATCAATTTCTAAAATTGAGTATTCAATATTACTATTAAA
>MDTB01181492.1_pt1 | contig 11826 bp, 14 predicted proteins | sample 811161 | NCBI WGS metagenome assembly MDTB01 (sample SAMN05326650, study PRJNA326480) | marine metagenome | isolation source: seawater | place: Mediterranean Sea | collected 2009
AGTTAATTTCAGAAAAAAAATTCATAAATGTAGTAAAAAATCTTACTATTTTTGTTGAAGAATATAAAAATGATGGTGTACTTAACAAAATATATATAAATGAAAAAATTGATATTGATCAATCAAAGATAATTGTTGCTGATAGTGGAAAAATAATAAAAAAAGATAATCAATTTTTTCTGAGACTTTTTAATGGTGGTATCACTAATTTAAATGAAAGAAATTCTTTTTCTCTAAATTTTTCTGAGACAGATTATGATTTATCAAATTTTACTACAAAATCAATAACACACCCTAAAACTCAGGAAGTTAAATCAGAAATTTTGATAGATTGTTTTAGAAATTTTTTCATTAATATTTATATGAAAAATAGTGAAACTTTTAAAAATACAAAGAAACAAACATGCAATGGTAGAGAATTAAAATCAATTAGTGATGAACTGTATAAGAGACTCATTTTACCATTGTATACTTTGGTAGTTTCACTCATTGCAGCTTGCTTAATCATTGAACCAAGATCTAAGTACTTTTCTAAATTTCACAAGATAAACATTTTTTTAGCAGGAAGTTTTATAATAATCATATCTCAGATCAGTCTCAAATATCTTTTAAATTCTTTAAGTATGATTTATCTAATACCTGTATTACCAATAATATTTTTAGTACTTTTCTACTTTTTTTTATTAATAATTACTAAATTTAAATTAAGTTACTTATGATATTAAAGCAACATGAGCGGTATTTAGCAAATTTATTTTTAAAAAATATTTTAATTATTATTCTTGTTTTTGTATTTTTGAGTTTTTTTTTAAATATTTTTGAAGAAATAAAATATTTTGAGAATAAAAAAAGTGAATTATATATCCCTGTTTTTTTAACAATATTAAATATTCCATCAATAATTTTTGAAATTCTTCCTTTCATTTTTTTGTTAGGTGTTATGTTCTTTTTTATAAATTTGTACGACAAAAGCGAAATCGAACTACTTCGAAGTAATGGAGTAGATAATTTAAAAATAACAATAGTAATTTCTATTGTTTCACTAATGCTAGGGATCCTTTTAATAGTGTTATATTATTCATTCTCAGCAAATTTAAAAAGTTTATATTTAAATATCAAATATAAGTACTCTAATACCAGTGATCATTTAGCAGTAGTGAATGAGGATGGTTTGTGGATTAAGGAAAAAAGTAAGGATAATAAAAAAATTTTTATAATTAATGCAAAAAATTATAAAAGTAACAGCCTAGAAAAGTTAGAAATTACTGAACTAAATAATAACTATAAATTATTAAATACAATTGTTTCTGAAAAAGCTGATATTAAAAAGAAAACTTGGATCCTGAGTAATGTAAAAATTTATTCTGAGGATAAAAAAACGAAAATTATAGAGAGTTATGCATACTCATCTTCATTTAATGAAAAAATAATTTCTAATCTATATTCTAATCTTAACTCATTAAATATTTTACAATTAATAAAATTAAAAGATAATTATGAGTCCATAGGATATTCAGCAACAGATGTAAGTTTACATCTTAATAAAATTTACAGTCTGCCAATTTACCTAACACTTACTACAATTATAGGGGCATTATTAATGTTTAAATTAACTTTTATAAAATCAAAATTTTTCCTAGTAGTAGTTGGTGTATTGGTTTCTGTAATATTTTACTATATAAATTATTTTGCTGTATTATTTGGAAAAAATGAAACGTTGCCTGTTGAAGTTGCTGTGTGGTTGCCTCAACTTCTAATATTTCTTATTTGCACACTGGGATTGACAAAACTAAATGAAAATTAATTTTTTAAAAACAATATTAATAATAATTTTAATATGTTTTAACTCAAGTTTAAATGCAGAAACGGTTTTTTTTGATTCAAAAAATTTAAAAATTGAAGAAAAAGGCAATATGATTTATGCCACAAAAGGAGTAGCTAAAATTCCATTAAAAAAATTAAAAATTTTCGGAGATAAATTTATTTATGACAAGATAAACTCAGAATTAATAATTTTCGATAATGTGGAATATATTGATAATGATAATAAAATCATTATTAAAAGTCAAAAAATGATCTACAATGAATTGACTAATAGAGTATTTTCTCAAAGTCAAACATTTTTAGAATTTGAAAACAAATATGATATTAGATCCTCAAATATTTTATATGATAGAAATTTTAATGTTATATCAAGTGAAGAAACTACAGAGATAGATGATAAGAATAATAACAATTTTTTATTCAAAGAAGGCTTAATATTTAATACTTTTAATGAAATTGTATCGTCAAATAAAATATTAATAAAAGATCAAAACCTAAATAAATATTTTTTTGAAGATTCTAAATTAAATTTAAAAAATAATGAGGTTGTTGGAAAAGAAGTCAAAGTTGATTTTGTAGATAATTTCTTTGGTAATGAAAATAATGACCCAATTCTTAAGGGATCAAGCATTGTTTCTAATAATGAAAATACTAAAATTTATAAAACTGTTTTTAGTACATGTAATAAAAAAAATAAAAATTGTAGAGCATGGGAATTGCAAAGTGATATATTTACCCATAATAAGGTTAAAAAATTATTTGAATACGAAAAATCTTGGTTTAAAGTTTTTGAAAAAAAGTTATTTTATTTACCTTATTTTAATCACCCTGATCCAACGGTTAAAAGAAAATCAGGTTTTTTAAATCCTTTTTATAAAGGCTCAAGTAATTTAGGCTCTTCATTAACTGTTCCATATTTTTACTCAGTATCAAATTCAAAGGACTTTACCTTTAAGCCTAGGTTTTATTTTGATAATGACTATATTTTTCAAACCGAGTATAGACAAGCTTTAAAAAAATCTAATTTGATTGCAGACTTTAGTCTTAATCGAAAAGACAATACTAATACTCATTTTTTTGCTGAACTAGATGGAAACTTGAATGATAGAACAAATTATGAAATACAAATCCAAAATGTTACGAATGACAATTATCTTAAAATACACAACATAAAGGAATATACACCACTTATTGATAGTGATAGTACATTAACATCTTATCTAAATTTAGAAAAAAATATAGATGAAAATACTAAACTAGATACATCAATAAAATTATACGAAGATCTATCAAAGGAAAAAAGTGATAAATATCAATATATTTTTCCAGATTTTAATTTTTCAAAAAATATTAGCTTAGACGAAACCTATAACGGAAATTTTCAATTCTTATCAACTGGATTTCAAAAAATTTACGAAACTAACAAATATGAAGCACTCATAAATAATGATTTTAATTTTAATTCTTTCGATTACATTAATAAATATGGAATAGTGTCTGATTACAGCTTGCTATTAAAAAATTTTAACACATATTCGGAAAATTCAACTGTATATGAAAGCAAAAATGACCACGAAATATTTGGTACATTTTTATTAAAATCAGAATTACCTCTCAAAAAAGATTTAAAAAACTCAACTAACTTTTTAAAACCAATATTACAATTAAGAGTTAGTCCAACAAATGGAAAAAATATTTCATCAAGTGACACACGTATAGAATTTGACAATCTTTTTTCCCCAAATAGGATTGGTAGATCTGATATGGTTGAGAAGGGAAATTCAATCACACTAGGGGTAGAATTTGAAAAACAGAACCTTAATGATAGTAAAATTTTAGGATTAAGTCTTGGAAATGTTTTAAAAGATAAAAAAAACAAGGATCTTCCTACAAAAACAAAATTAAATCAAACAAGGTCAGATATTGTAGGAAATTTTTACTACAAGCTAAATAATATCGTAGAGCTAAATTATAATTTTTCATTTGAAAGGGATTTACAATATTCAAATTACGACTCTATCAATGCAAAAATTGGGATAAACAAATTTGTAACCTCCTTTGACTACATAACTGAAAATCATGATTTTGGTGATAGTGAAATTATAAAAAATAAAACAAACTATAAATTTACAGATGAATACCAAGTTAATTTCAGTACCACAAAAGATTTAAAAGATGATTTTACTCAATTTTATAAATTATCCTATGAATATGAAACTGATTGTCTTTTAGCTTCATTTGAATATCAAAAACAATTTTTTAGAGATGGTAACCTAGTCCCAGATGAAAGTTTAGTTTTCCTTATTAAATTTATTCCATTTGTAGAAATTCGTGGTGCAGCTAATTCAGTTTTTGAAAATTAAATGAATAAAATTACTCAAATTCTATTTCTGACATTTTTATTGATAGCAACAAATAATCTATACGCTGAAACAATAAAAATAGTAACAAAGATTGATAACGCAATAATAACAAACTTAGATATAAAAAATGAAATAGAATATTTATTATTTTTAAATCCTAAATTAAAACAACTTAAGAAAAGTAAAATAAATAAAATTGCTAAAGACTCACTGATAACAGAAATAATTAAAAAGAAAGAATTAATTAAATTTTATGATTTGAGCAAAATGGAGGATTTTTTGAACTCTATTGAAAAAAGATTTTTAAAAAGTAAAAATATTAATAGTAAATCTGATTTTATAAAAATTTTAAAAACAAGAAATCTTGATTATGATGTTATAAAGAATAAATTGCATATAGAGGCTTTGTGGAGTCAACTTGTTTACAGTAAATATTCAAAGAATATTAAAATAAACGAAGAAGAATTGAGAAAAAATATATTAATTCAATTTCAAAAAAAAAAAAAAATTTGAATATAATTTTTCAGAAATTCTATTTACGGAAAATATAGGTGAAAGTTTTGAAGAAACATTAGAAAAGTTGAAGAATAGCGTCAAAGATATTGGTTTTGAAAATACAGCAAATATATTTAGTATCTCAAATACATCAAAAAATGGTGGACTAATCGGTTGGGTTAACGAATTACAAATTTCTGAAACATTAAAAAAAAATGTCATTCAATTAAAGATAGACGAAGTAAGTAATCCTATTAAAATAAGTGGAGGATATTTAATTATAAAACTCAATGATAAAAGAGAATTTAAAGAGGAAATAGATATAGACAATGAGCTAAAAGAACTGATTGCTAAAGAAAATAACCGACAACTAAATATTTACTCTCTTATATTTTATAAAAAACTAAAAAAAAATATTAAAATAAATGAACTATAGTAGAATATTAATAGTACTTGGTGAGCCAAATAGCATATTTTCAGAAGTCTTATTTAAATACTTCAAATTAAGAAATTTTAAAAAGAATAAAAGCATAATAATTTTAATTGGAAATAAAAAGTTAATTTATAAACAAATGAAAAAGTTAGGGTATGATTTTTATATAAATCAAATAAATGATATTAAAAAAGCAACAAGACAAAATATTAATTTATTTAACATAAATTATAAATTTAAAAAAACTTTTTCTAAAATAAGTGGTTCGTCGAATAAATATATTGAAGATAGCTTCAATAAAGCCTTAAAATTTATAAAGTTATATAAAATATCAAAATTAATTAATGGACCTATATCAAAAAAACATTTTTTAAGAAAAAAATTCCCTGGGATTACAGAATATGTTGGTTCTAAAACAAATACAAAAGAACCTGTAATGCTTATTTACAACAAAAATCTATCAGTTGTTCCCTTAACAACTCATATTCCATTAAAAAATGTTGTAAAATTTATAAAAAAAAAAAATATAATTGATAAAATAATTAAAGTTGATTCATTTTATAAGACAAAACTAAAAAAAATACCAAGAATTGCAATTTTAGGTTTAAATCCACATTGTGAGACGATTGATGGAGTAAGTGAGGAAAAAAGAGAAATTATTCCAGCAATAAATTTTTTAAAAAAAAAAAAAAATTAAAATATTTGGTCCTTTTTCTGCTGATACTTTTTTTTTGAAAAAAAATATAAAAGAATTTGACGTCGTCGTTGGAATGTATCACGATCAGGTATTAACTCCAATTAAGACTCTATTTAAATTCAAAGCAATTAACATAACAATTGGACTACCTTTTATAAAAGTGACTCCTGATCATGGTCCAAATCAAGAAATGTTAGGTAAAAATATTTCCGATCCATCATCAATTATTTATGCCTTAAGTTTTTTAAACAAAATTAATGATTTTTAATCCAAAAAAGAGTTTAGGGCAGAATTTTCTTATTGACGATAAAATTTTAGATAAAATTATTGAAATTGGAAATGTTAATTTTGAAAGTGTAGTAATTGAGGTTGGCCCTGGTAATGGAGCTTTAACAACTAAAATATTTGAAAAAAAACCAAAAAAAATTACTGTTATAGAAAAAGATGAGAGACTATTTAAACTTTTAAATAAAAAATTTGGATCTTTAATAAATATTATAAACGATGATATGATGAACTTTTCATACAATAAATATTTCGAAGAAAATTTAATAATATTTGGTAATTTACCTTACAATATTTCAACTCAGATTCTTGCAAAATGGATTAAGATTAACAGTCTAGAAAAATTTTGTAAAAAATTAGTATTAATGTTTCAGAAAGAGGTTGCTGATAGAATAGTTGCTGAAACTAATACTAAGAACTATGGAAGATTATCCATTTTATCAAATTGGAAACTAAAGATTGAAAAAATAATAGATATAGAGCCTGAGAGTTTTAGACCATCACCAAAAGTAAAAAGCTCTTTGTTGGTTTTTGTCCCTAAAAAAAAATATCACATATTAAATGATCCTAGGAATTTAGAACATGTTACCAATATTTTTTTTAGCCAAAGACGTAAAATGATTAAAAAACCTTTAAAATTTTTATTTAAAAATTTTGATGAGATTTCTAAAAAACTATCATTAGATTTAAGTCTCAGACCTCAAAACCTAGATCACAAGACTTACTATAAAATTTGTGAACTTTATGAAAGTCAGTTAATTAAATAATCAACATGATCTTTAATAGATTTTTTATTGTATTTTAATTTTAATTTTAATTTTTTTTGTTTATTAATAAAATTAACAATTAATTTATAACACTTCTCTACGTCATCGTTTATCACAGTAAAGTCATAATTTTTCCAGTGCTTCACATCATACTTAAATTGCTTCATTCTTTCTTTAGCAATTTTTTTATCTTTCTGATCTCTTTTTAGTAATCTTTCAAACAATTCTTTTTTTGATGGGGGCAATATAAAAATTGTTATTATCTTATATTTTAATTTTTTACGTTTAATCTGTTCCGTTCCTTGCCAATCAATATCAAAAATAACATTTTCTCCTTTTACTAATTTTTTGATTACATTTTCTTTTAGTGATCCATAATAATTTTTAAATACTTTGGCATACTCTAAAAACTTATTGTTTCTTATTAATTTTCTAAATTCATTGTTATTTACAAAGAAGTAATCTCTTCCATCTTTCTCATTTAATCTAGGTTTTCTTGTTGTATGTGAAATAGATATTTTATAATTTTTTCTAGATGAAATTTTTTTTACTAATGTAGTTTTTCCTGCGCCAGAAGGAGAGGATAGGATTACAATTACCCCTGCTTTTATTTCGGCCATTTATTTAAAAAATTAGTTTGCTTTGTTTTCAATAAATTTTACTGCATCACCTACAGTTAAAATTTTCTCCGCATCGCTATCAGATATTTCAGATCCAAATTCTTCTTCGAAAGCCATAACTAGCTCAACTGTATCCAAACTATCTGCACCTAAATCATCAATAAAACTAGAGTCATCATTTACTTTAGCCTCATCTATTCCTAAGTGATCAGCAACTATTTTTTTTACTTTATTTGAAATATCTTCTGACATTTTGTTCCTTTAAGTTATTTTTGTTAATAGATAATTTAAAAAATTTGTCAACTAAAATACATTCCTCCATTAACATGTATAGTTTCTCCAGTAATATAATCTGACATGTTAGAACTCAAAAAAGCAATTGTATTTGCTACATCCTCAGGATTACCTAGTTTGTTAAGGGAAATTCTAGATTTCAGTAATTCTGTATGCTCTTCACTTATTTTGTCAGTCATATCTGATTTGATAAATCCTGGTGACACGCAATTAACTGTTATATTTTTTTTTCCATATTCTAACGCTAAGCTTTTAGACATTGCAATTAATCCAGCTTTCGACGCTGCATAATTTGCCTGACCGATGTTTCCTGAATGACCAACAACTGAGGTTATATTAATAATTTTGCCATTTTTAGATTTTAACATTTTTTTTATTACATTTTTTGTTATTAAAAACGTTGATGTAAGATTAATATCAATTACTTTTTTCCATTCCTCCTCCTTCATCCTTATAGAGAGATTATCTTTTGTTATTCCTGCATTATTTATTAAAACATCAATTTTATTTGATAAAATAGAATTACATTCTTCTACAAATTCCTCTATTTTTTTGTGATCGGAAATATCAAATTTGAGAGTATTTATTTTTTCATGTTTATTTTTAATTTCTTTTAACTTTTCTTCATTTGTACCTGTAGCTAAAATATTTGATCCTGATAAAATAAGTTTTTCTAAAATTGAGTTTCCGATTACTCCTGTAGATCCTGTGACAATTATATTTAAGTTTTTTAGATCAATCATAAATTCTTTAAATCTTCCAAGTTATTAATTTGAATTATTTTTACATTTCTATCAATTCTTTTTACTAGTCCTGATAATACTTTTCCAGGACCAATTTCAATAAACTTGTAACATCCAAGATTTACCATATTTAATATACTTTCTCTCCAGCGAACAGGCTTTTCTATTTGTTCTATTAATAAATTTTTAATTTGAACTGGATCGTTAGAAGGTTCTGCTGTTACATTTGATACTATCATGTTGTTGGGAATGGAAAATTTAATGCTATTAAGTTGCTTATCCATGATTTTAGTAGCAGGATGCATTAGTCTACAATGAAAAGGTGCTGAAACAGGTAACATGATATTTTTAATATTTAATTTTTTTAATTCAATAATTAATTTTTCAAGATCCTTTATTTTTCCACTTATAACCACTTGACCATTTGAATTATCATTAGCTAAAAAACATTGGAAATTATTTATATTTTCTTGAATTATTTCTTGAATTTTTTTGATGTTTTCGCCTAACACAGCCACCATACCACCTTCTTTTTTAGGTACAGCATTTTGCATTGCATTACCCCTAATTTTTAGAAGTTTTATTGTTTCCTTAAAATTAATTACATTTGAACATGCTAGTGCTGAATATTCACCTAAAGAGTGACCTGCAAAAAAATTTGCTTTTGTGATATCAAAAGATGACTCATTTTTAATTACATTAAATATTGCAAAACTAACTAAAAAAATTGCAGGCTGTGTATTCTCAGTTTCATTTAATATATTAGATGGACCATCAAAAATTATTTTTTTAATAGATAATTTAAGAGTATCATCAGCTTCTTCAAAGAGATCTTTAATATAATCAAAATTATTATACAATTCTCTAGCCATTCCAACTGATTGTGAACCTTGACCTGGGAATAAAACAGAAAACATAGAAAATATAAGCAAAAACCTTATTTTTTATATTGTAATTAAAAAATTATAATAGTATATCCTCTGACTTTTAAAAGAAATATTATGAACTTTTACGAGCACACTATTATAGCACGACAAGATATAAGCCCTAGTCAACTTAAGCAAATTGAGGAAAAATATTCTAAAATAGTTGAAAAACTAGATGGAGATATTGTTAAATTTGAAAATTGGGGATTAATGAATTTATCCTATTTAATTAAAAAAAATAAAAAAGGGATTTATATCCATTTTAAAATTAAAGGTGATGGAAAAGTTATTTCAGAACTTGAGAAGAATGAGAAAATAGACAAGAACCTATTAAGATATTTAACTGTAAAAGTAAAAAAATTTGATCTTGATACTGACTATTTTAAAAAAAATGAAGAAAGTGAAAGTTTACAAAAAAACTAATAGCAATGAAAAAAAGAAATAATAAAAAAAAAGGTAAACAAAGTAACTTTGCTAAACTTAGCATTTTTCAAAATCAAAAATACAAATTTAAAAAGAAATGTCCTCTTTCTGGGAAAGGTGCTCCAATAGTTGATTACAAAAACATAAAACTATTAAAGAGATATATTTCGGAGAATGGAAAAATTTTACCATCAAGGATAACTTCAGTTAGTCAAAAAAAACAAAGAGAACTATCTTTGTCAATTAAAAGAGCAAGAAATTTAGCACTACTATAAAATGAAAGTTATATTACTTGAAAACGTTAGAAAAATTGGATCAATTGGAGAAATAATTGATGTCAAGAGAGGGTTTGCAAGAAATTATCTTATATCAAATAAAAAAGCTTTATTTGCATCAAAAGAAAACATTAAAGAAGTTGAAAAAATCAAACAAGATTTAAGTAAAAAAGATCAAGATAAAAAAATAAAAGCTAAATTAATTCATGAAAAAATAAAAAATAAAAAATATGAAATCAAAAAATTAAGCACTGAAAATAAAGAGCTTTATGGATCTGTTAAACCAACTGAAATTTCCAGAGTTCTAGAGCAGGTTGATCAGGTAAAAATTAACCCATCTTTAATACAACCTTCAAAAGAAATTAAATCAATTGGTAGTTTTGATGTTATAATAAATCTTCACCCAGATGTTCAAACTCAGATCTTAATAAATACGATAGCCCAAGAAGATACCAAATAATTATACACAATTTTCCCCAGCACAAATTAAAATTTGTTTTTTAAGTTTTAAAATGTAATTTTCTATTGTGTCTCAAACACTAAATTTAATAAAAGATAAATTAAATGAGCTTCCAAACAACATTGAAGCAGAACAATCAGTTATAGGCTCTATAATGCTTTCAAATGAAATATTTGATGAAATAAGCTTATTTGTTTCAAGTAAAAATTTCTATGATCCAATGCATCAAAAAATTTTTGGTGCAATCGAGAATTTAATTTATAAAGGTATGCTTGCTAATCCTATTACTCTGAAAAACCATTTTGAAAACGAAAAAGACGAACTTAATATTCCTGAATATCTTGTTAAAATTACAAAATTCTCAACCTCTTCCAGACAAAGTATTGAGTACTCAAAACTAATTTACGATTTATTTGTAAAAAGAGAACTCATAAAAATTTCTGACAACATAATTCATACAGCAAAACTTAACGATCTAAACAATGATGGACAACAAATTATTCAAAATTTTGAAAAATCCCTTTTTGACTTAGCTGAAAAAGGATCATTTAATTCCTCAATTGTAAAATTTGATGAAGCCATGAGACAAACAATTGAAATGGCATCTAATGCTTATAAAAATGAAGAAGGAATTGTTGGTGTCCCCTCTGGATTAAGAGACTTGGATGATAGATTGGGTGGTATGCATAAATCAGATTTAATCATAATAGCTGGTAGACCCTCTATGGGAAAAACAGCTTTAGCAACAAATATTGCCTTTCATGCTGCACAAAATATTCAAGAAAAACGTGAAAAATCAAGTGTAGCATTTTTCTCTTTGGAAATGTCATCTGAACAACTATCCACAAGAATACTCGCTGAACAATCTAGAATTAAATCTAATGATATAAGGAGAGGAAAAATATCTGAGGAACAATTTGATAAATTTATAGAAACTTCGAAAAATATTTCTGAACTACCTTTATATATTGATGAAACACCAGCTATATCAATTGCAGCTTTGAGTAATAGAGCTAGAAGAATAAAAAGAGTGCATGGGCTTGACCTAATTGTTATAGACTACATCCAATTAATGAAGGGAACAAACTTTAAAGATGGACGTGTTCAAGAAATTTCAGAAATTACACAAGGGTTAAAGGCACTTGCTAAAGAATTGTCAGTTCCTGTATTAGCTCTCTCACAATTATCCAGAGCAGTTGAACAAAGAGATGACAAAAAACC
>MDTB01038016.1_pt1 | contig 11825 bp, 15 predicted proteins | sample 811161 | NCBI WGS metagenome assembly MDTB01 (sample SAMN05326650, study PRJNA326480) | marine metagenome | isolation source: seawater | place: Mediterranean Sea | collected 2009
CTCTCTTATGGTTTGATTGCTGTTTTATTTGCAATTTTTTTTGGTTTTGGAGTCCATGAAACTATTAGGAGGTTTAATGCGTAATAAAAGTAGTTTCGCAAAGGATAAAAAAAATCTTTTAGTTTATGTAGATGAGTCATCTGAGTTTATTGATGCTTTGAAATATGCCTGCGAATTAGCTAAGACTGAGAAGTTAGGAATGATTTTACTTTATGTTCTAGAGGAGGAAAATTTTAGACATTGGAAGGGAGTAGAAAATATTATGAAAGAGGAACAAAAAAGTGAAGGTAAGGAGATTTTATCAAAATATACCTCATATATAAAAGAGAACTATAAGATGCCTATAGACTCTTTCATTAAGAAAGGAGAAAAATTAGATATAATAATTAAAACTATAAATAATAAAAGATATAAAATAAAAAATTTAGTGCTTGGTTTAGCAATGGATAAAGTAGAAAATAATAAAGTTATTTCGTCTTTAACTGGACCTCTTAGAAAAAAATTAAAGTTGCCAATTATTATAGTACCTGGTAAAAATAATTAATGTTTATTAATGTAGAAGAAACGCCTAATCCTAATACTTATAAATTTATACCTGAAAAGAATTTAAGTATAGATAAATCTTATATATTTAAGAAAAATGATAACTTGGGTGACAGTGAGTTTTTAAAAGTTTTATTTAATGTGGAGGGTGTGGAAAGTGTCCTTTTAGATCCTGGTTTTATATCTATCACAAAATTAAAGGATGCTTCCTGGGATGTTCTTCGTACAGTTTTAACAAGTAAGATAGGTACTTTTCTAGAAAAAAATAATTTTGTAATTACATTGACACTAAAAAACAATAAATTATCAGATAATAAAAAAAAATTAACCGGAATAGAGAAAGAAATATCTACATTATTAGAAACAAGGGTAAAGCCAGTAGTAGCTGGTCATGGAGGAGAGATTTCATTCCATAGTTTTAAAGAAGGTATTGTGTATTTAGAATTAAAAGGTAGTTGTGCAGGCTGTCCTTCATCAACTGCTACCCTAAAAATGGGGATAGAAAATATGCTAAAACATTATCACAAAGAGATTAAGGAAGTAGTAGAAATAACTTAATTCTTGTTATCAAAGTAGTTATGTATTAAGGGATAATTAGACGAATTAAACAATTGATAGTGCCACCATTCATTTAAATAATAATCAAACCCTGCCAAGGTCATTATTGAAAGTAAAAGACGTCTGTTTACTTTAGACTTTCTGTTAATACTTTTTGACAGATGATAAGCTTTTTTTGTAAAATCATCAAAGTTAGTTCCCATGTCTAATTCATTACCTTTTAAATCAGCTAGAGTTAAATCTATAGCTATACCCTTAGTATGAGGAGATCCTTTATCAGGATTAGTTAAAAAATTTGGATTAGGGTCAAACTTCCATAGGCTTTTTTGTACATAAGTCGGCCTGTAGGCATCATATATTTTCAAAATATAACCTAGGTCTTTAGCAATCTTACAAGCAATTAATAATTTTTTTGCAGCTTCCTCTAATAAGTAACACTTGTTTTCAAAGAATATTTTTTTACCTAAAATATTATCATTACTAGCATATTTTAAATCAATAAATACATTATAAGTATCTTTATTAATTTCTATTAATTTCATATTATAATTACTTATGAAAAAATGTTTTTTATCAATTGAGACATCCTTAAACCGAATATTCCTAGTTCTGTATTATAAGCAAAAGTTATATTCCCTCAAGAAAAATTTAGAACACAGTATAGAAGTAGAAATAAATAAAATGCTTGGTAATATTTTAAATGAGGCTAAAGCTAAATTTTCTGAATTAGATAGTATATTAGTTTCTTTAGGTCCAGGCTCTTATACTGGAACTAGAGTTGGGCTTGCTGCAGCTAAAGCAATATCGGTTTCTATAGATAAACCTCTTTTAGGTTATACAAATTTTGATGCTATTTATAAGCAAGGTTTACTTGAAAAATATATAAAAAAAAACTCTTTATCAGGAATTATTATTAGAGCTAATAAAAATGAATGCTATTATCAAAAAATAAATAAGGAGACTTTTAGTCGTATAAAGGTTGTTAATATTAATGAAATAAAAGATAATCTAAGTTCTTCTTTTAAGTTAATTGGTAATTGTTCTAGTTTCTATAACTTTCAAGGCTATAAAAGTTGTTTGCCAAAAAAGCATGCTATTCTTGAAGTATATAAAAGTAATTATAAATCTATGGATAAAATAAATGAAAATGAATTAGTACCTTTGTATATAAGAGGTCATTACGCTGAAAAAAATAATGAAAAAAGAAAATGATTTATATGCAATCTATTGTTCAATAGACTCTGGTCTACAAAAAAAATGGAAAAAAAGTGATTTCATATCTTTAATATCAAATGAAAGCACTATTTTTATTTACTCAAAACCAAAGCCTTTAGGTTGTCTTATGGCAAGAATACTCAAAGATGAGATGGAAATTATATTCTTGCTAATCAATAAAAACCATAGAAGAAAGGGCTTAGGAAGAGATTTGTTAAAAGATCTTTATATAATTGCGCTTGCTAATAAGATTACACAAATAGTACTTGAGGTAGCTATTACAAATCATGCAGCTGAGAGTTTATATAAAAGTTTTAACTTTAAAGAAGTAGGCATAAGAAAAAATTATTATTCTATAAAAAATAAGAAAATAGATGCAAAAGTTATGCAATTAACTATTATTTAGCAATTTCTAAAAGATAAATATTATTTTTGATTAATTTTTTTTCTAAAATTTTAAAACCTAGTTCTGTTAGGCTAGAAGGTAATCCTTCTAGAGCCTCTCCGTCTCTTATATGAATAACTAAAGACTGATTAAATTTTAATTTTTCTAATGCTATTTTTGTTTTAACAAAAGTTATAGGACATTTATCATCAATAATATCTAAAAATATTTTTTCTTTCTTTTTCTTAATCATACTGTAAAATATAATATATAATGTATTTAGTAAATAAATGAATAAAACAAAACATACAGTTTCTAGAATCGAAGAATTATGTGCTAATAATGGGGTGAAGTTTACTCATCAAAGAAGAATAATAGCTGATGTTATTTCTAAATCAAAAGACCATCCTGATGCCAACGAAGTATATTTAAGAGCTAATAAGTTAGACCCTAGGATAAGTCTAGCTACGGTTTATAGAACGATAAAGCTTTTTGAAGAACATAATGTATTAAATAGAATTGATTTAGGTGGAAAACGAGCTAGGTATGAAGAGTTAAATGAAGATTCGCACCATGATCATCTTATTGATGTAGACAGTGGTGAAATTATTGAGTTTGTTAATGAAGAAATAGAATTACTTCAAATGAAAGTAGCTAAAAAACTAGGATATAAATTAGTTGATCACAGGATGGAGCTCTTTGGAAAAAAAATATCAAAATAGGTTTTAAATGGCTATAGCAGAAGATTTTAACTTTAATTCATTAAATATAAGCTCAGGAAATTTGGAAGTAAGACTTGCTGAAAACAACTTAGAAATAGATGCTGCTCAAGCCTTAAGATATGATGTTTTTTTTGAAGAAATGAATGCTGTTCCTACAAGTCACCAGAAAAAAGCTAAAAGAGACTATGATTCTTTTGACTGTTATTTTGATCATATTTTAGTAATTGATAATGATAAATCGGGTAAAATATCAGATAAAGTAGTCGGAACTTACAGGTTAAATAAAGGAAATTATAAAGATAAAAAAAATTATTTTTATACATCCGGAGAATATGATCTATCTAAGCTTATAAAATTTCCTGGAAATATTCTAGAATTAGGCAGGAGTTGTGTAGACATACAATATCGAAATGGAAAAACTATGCAGCTTTTATGGTCTTTCATAGCTCAATACGTAATAAAGTATGATATTAAAATTATGTTTGGGTGTGCTTCTTTTCCTGGAATAGAAATAGGAAATCATAGATTAGCTTTATCTTACTTGCATAATAAGTATCTAGCTCCTTCTAACATAAGACCAGTAGCACTTAAAGAAAGGTATATTGGAATGAAAAACGATATTGCCTTTGATAAAAATTTTAAAAAATTTATATCTTCTATTCCTCCGCTTATTAAAGGCTACATTAGATTAGGAGCATTTGTAGGTGATGGTGCAGTAATAGATTATGATTTTAATACTGTTGATGTCTGCATCGTTTTACCGACAGAAAAAATTGCTTCTAGATATATGGATCATTTTGATAGAAAATAATTATTGAGCATCTATTTTGCTAGCATTCTTAAAAGTTCTTTTAATTTTACTGACCATAATGCTTTTAGCTCCTTTTCAATATGCTTTTGTTAAATTAAATATAAAATATAAAATATATATTCCTTTAATTTTTCACAGGATAATATTAAAAGTATTAGGTATTAAAATTAAGACAGTTGGTGCGCGGACCAGTCTTAGACCTTTAGTTTTAATTGGTAATCATACCTCTTACTTAGATATTATTGTATTAGGTTCTATAATGCCAATTTGTTTCATAGCTAAAGAAGAAATTAAAGGGTGGTTTTTATTTGGTTTTTTAGCGAAAATGCAAAATACAATATTTATTGAAAGAAAAAATTATAAAACGTTAGAAAGTTTGAAGAGTATTAATAAACAATTAGATCCAAATAGTGCAATAGTTTTATTTCCAGAGGGAACAACAAATACTGGAAAAAAAATATTAGGTTTTAAAAGTAGTCTCTTTAATTTATTTGAAGACAATAATATATTAAGATTGCAAAATTTCTCTCTTTGTTATACACATGTTAATACAATGCCAATTGATAACAGAACGAGACCGCAAATATCATGGTATGGGGATATGAATATAATCAGTCATCTATCAAATATACTCAAATTTAGTTGTATAAACGCTACAGTAGTTTTTAATCCTATTTTATCTATTGAAGGCTTGGATAGAAAATCTATATCTGTTTCATCTATAAATCAAGTAAAACAAGGTATGATAACAGCGTTAAAGAATTTATAGCTATAAATTACAAGAATATTATATTGAAAAATACTATTTACATTAAAACATTTGGGTGTCAGATGAACAGCTATGACAGTGATCGTTTATTAGAAAGTGTAAATGATACTCATAAGCAAGTAATGTCTCCAGAGCAAGCAGATTTTATAGTTTTCAACACTTGTCATATAAGAGAAAAAGCAGCCGAAAAAATTTATTCTGAGCTAGGTAAGATTAAAAAAATTAAAGAACATAATAATAATACAAAATTAATTATTACTGGATGTGTAGCTCAAGCCGAAGGTAAAGCTATGATTAGAAGGCAACCTTTAATAGACGCTGTTATTGGACCACAAATGTATCATGAATTTAAAAATGTACTAGAGGAGGTACAAAGTAATAAGGTAATAAAGTTGGACTTTGAAAGCAATAACAAGTTTAAAAAATTAAATCAAAAGCGTTTGATATTTAATAAATCTTCATTTGTATCTATACAAGAAGGTTGTGATAAGTTTTGTAGTTTTTGTGTAGTACCTTTCACAAGAGGAGCAGAGTCCTCAAGAAAATCAATAGATGTTTATGATGAAGTGACTAACTTAGTTGATAATGGATGTAGTGAAGTTATATTATTGGGACAAAATGTGAATGCCTATCATGGACTTAATAATTTAGGAAAAGAAATTAATTTAGCTGACTTAATTTCTTCTATAGAAAAAATAAAGGGTTTAAAAAGAATAAGTTATACTACCTCACATCCTATTGACATGTGTGAAGACTTGATATTTTTGCATGGTTCTAGTAATACTTTAAATCCTTACTTGCATTTGCCTGTACAATCTGGGTCAGATAAAATTTTAAAATTAATGAATAGAAAATATAGTAGAAAGTTTTACTTAGATATAATAAAGAAGCTTAGAAAGGAATGTCCTGATATTGCGCTTTCATCTGATTTTATAGTTGGTTATCCAGGTGAGACTAAAGCTGACTTTATAGAAACTATTGAGTTGGTAAAACAAGTAAATTTTGCTCAAGCTTATTCTTTCAAATATAGCAGTAGAGTAGGAACAAAATCTTCCAGACTTTTATCAGAAGAAATTTGCGACGAAGAAAAAAATGATAGGCTTCAAGCTTTACAAGAAATTTTAAATGAGCAGCAGAAAAAGTTTAACAATAGCTTTATCTCTAAAAATGTTGAAGTTTTGATTAAAGGTAAGGGAAAAAAAGATAATCAGTACCGCGGAACCACTAAGTGGATGCAAGTAGTTAACTTTGAGGCAGTTAAAAAAGTTAACGGTTTTGAAACTGTAAAAATAATTAAAGCAAGTAATAATAGTTTATTAGGAGAAGTTTTATAAATATTAATAAAGAAAAACAAATTATTTTTGATGTAGATGATAATAAAGTTGCCGCTATGATATTTGGTGAAAGAGATAAGAACATTAAGCATTTAGAAAAATCACTAAACTTAAAAATAAATGCACGAGGAAATACTTTATATATAAAAGGAAAAAATGCTGATAAAGCTAGAAATGTAATAGAAAGCTTAATTGCTACAGTCAAGGATAAAAGAGTAGTAGATAATGAAGAAGTGGAAGCGGCGATAAGATTATCAGATAATATTAAAATAAAAGAAAACAACAATTTATTTATTAATACTCCTAAAAAAAAGATTTTACCTAGATCGATAAGGCAAGGAAAATATATTGAATCTTTAAAAGAATATATTTTAACCTTTGGTCTTGGTCCTGCAGGCACAGGAAAAACTTACATAGCAGTTGCAGATGCTGTAGAAAAAATTACATCAGGAATAGTAGATAAAATCATATTATCTAGGCCAGCGGTAGAAGCAGGCGAACAATTAGGTTTTCTTCCAGGAGACTTAAAGGATAAAATTGACCCTTATTTAAGACCTTTGTATGATGCTTTAGAAGATTGTATGCAAAGAGACAAAATATCAAAATTTATTGATAAAGGAAAAATTGAAATAGCGCCACTTGCTTTTATGAGAGGAAGAACACTTGCACATTCATATATAATATTAGATGAAGCTCAAAATACTACACCAGTTCAAATGAAAATGTTTTTGACTAGACTAGGTAAAAACTCTCAAATGGTTATTACGGGAGACTTATCTCAAATCGATTTACCAAATGCTTCAAAATCAGGATTACTAGAGGCGATTAAAGTAACAAAAAATATTGATGATATAACTCAAATTAATTTTGATGAGCAAGATGTTATTAGGCACTCTTTAGTCTCAAAAATTGTAAAAAGCTATAAAGATAGTAAAAATTAATTATTATGAAGCATTTTTTTTTCAATTCAAATATCAACATTTATCAACAAGAAGCAAAGTGGAAAGTTAAAGAAATTAATACCATTAGAAATGTTTTAAAGGTTACTAAGGTTAGAAATAATGGACTTACTATAAAGCTTTCTAATGATAAAAATATTAAAATGCAAAATAATAAATGGAAAGGTATAAATAAACCAACAAATATTTTAAGTTTTCCATCTGATGATAGAAAATTTTTGATTAAAAATAATGTCATATATTTAGGTGATATTATTATTGCTTATGAAACTTTACATAAGGAAATAAAAAGAGATAATATTGATTTACAAGCTCACTTATCTCATATCTTAATACATGGTATTTTACATTTAAAAGGTTTTACTCATAATAAAGAAGAAGATACAAGGTTAATGCAAAATGAAGAAAAAAGAATTTTGAAAAATTTAAATATATTAAACCCATACCAGATATAACCGGTGTCAAAACTAATTCAATTTTTTAAAAAATTTTTAATTTCTAAAAAAGCTACATTAGAGCTGGTAGATAACTTAAAAAAAAATTCAGACTTAACAAATGATCAAACTCATATGTTGGGTAATCTCTTAAAACTAGGCAATATAAGAATAAGCGATATTATGGTTCCAAGAGCAAATATAGTATCTATAGATATTAATAATAACTTTGAGAAAACACTTAAGCTTTTTTTAGAAGCTGGGCATAGTAGGTTGCCAGTATACAAAGATCAACTAGATAATATCGTAGGAATGATACATGTAAAAGATTTATTATTATACTTTCGTAGAAATACCAATTTTTCTATTGAAAAAATAAAGCGAAATGTTTTATTTTCTTCTCCTGCCATGTTAGTAAGTGACCTTTTAGGGCAAATGAGAGCTACTAGAACTCATTTAGCAATTATTGTTGACGAGCAAGGAGGGACTGACGGAATAGTTACTATTGAAGATTTGGTAGAAGAAATAGTAGGGGAGATTGAAGATGAATATGATTCTAAAGAAAAACCTTTAATCACTTCTCTAGATAATGGAGGACTATTAGTAGATGCTCGAGCAAATATAATGGATTTAGAAAGAGCACTAGGTTTTGATTTTTCTAGCATAGAATTGGATAAAGACACAGAAACTGTAGGGGGTCTTATATTTGACATAAGTGGAAAAATACCTAAGGTTAATGACAATATACCTGAACCTAAATTAGGTATAAGTTTCAAAATTTTAGAGGCTGATCACAGAAAAATTCATAAGGTGCTAGTTTCTAGAGGCGAAACTTAAGGAGTAATAAAATAAACATACAATCTCTAAGGCATAAATACTTTATAGTTTTTATTCTTGGATGCTTTTCTAGTTTTGGATTAGCTCCGTATAATTTATTTTTTTTTACTTTATTTGCCGTTGTTTTATCTCTATTTTTATTAGACTATATTTCTAAACTAAGAGAGTCTTTTTATGCTGGATTTTTATACGGGCTTGGCTTTCATATATCAAGCTTATATTGGATTGCTATATCTTTTAAAACTGCAAATTTTGGAGGTTATTTACTAGGTTCTGCAGCAGTTTTTTTATTGTGTTCTTTTTTATCAATATTTTCAGCGCTATCTTTTTTATTTATAAAATATCTTAGTGGTAAAACAAATATATTATCAAAAAGCTTGATAATAATACTTATTTTTTCTATTTCTGATTGGGTTAAAGGAAATATTTTATGGGGATTTCCTTGGACTCCTATATCAGCAATTTGGACATTCAATGAAACAGTAATGATACCATTTTCATATTTAGGTGTTTGGGGATACTCTCTAATAACATATGTTTTAATAGTAAGTATTTATACAATAAAAAAAAGCTTGAAAGTAGGCATATATATATTTGTACCCCTCATTCTCTCTCTTTTAACATGTTATTTATATCCGAAAAAAAATGAAAGATTTGCAGAAAATTTTAATGTAAGACTTATACAACCTAACATCAAACAAGATGATAAATGGGACACAGGAAAAACACAAGAAAACTTAAATAATTTAATTAACTTGTCTTTGAATAATATTACTGAAGATATTGATTTGGTGATTTGGCCGGAAACAGCGGTATCATTTGATATTGAAGGAGACAGTAAAAATAAGTTGTTACTAAAAAATAAATTTGAAAAAGTTAGTAATTTTATATTAGGTGCAATAAGAATAGAACAATTAGTTAATAAAAGTAAAATATACAATTCTATATTTTTCATAACTAAGGAATTTAGTTCATTCACCCATCACGATAAAATTAAACTTGTTCCATTTGGAGAGTTTATTCCATTTAGAAGCCTATTGGATAGAAAAAATATGACTTTAGGAGGAATGGACTTTTCAAAGGGAAATCAGCTAGGATTATTTAAATTTAATGATAAAATAAAAATATTACCTCTTATCTGCTATGAGGTAATTTTCCCAAAAATTACAAAGAATAAAAAAAATGATTATAACCTAATAGTAAATATAACTAATGATGCATGGTTTGGTTCATCAATAGGTCCTTATCAACATTTAGCTTTATCTAAGGTTAGAGCAGTAATAGAGGGAAAGTTTATATTAAGGGTAGCAAATACAGGTATAACAGCTATTATAGATAATAACGGTAAGCTTTTAGATAAAATAGGTTTAAACCAAACAGGCGTAATAGAAAAAAAATTAGTTTTATATAAAAATAATACTCTGTATAATTATTTGGGAGATGGTATTTTTTTCATTTTATTAATTATATTAATTTTAATGATAGCTAAATTTAAAAAAGGGTTAAAAGGTAAATATGAGTAGCAATAAATATATTTTTACAAGTGAGAGTGTCTCAGAAGGACATCCAGATAAGATTTGTGACCAGATATCTGATGCAATAGTTGATTTTTATTTGTCTAATTGTGCTCTTCCTGATAGAGCAAGAGTTGCTTGTGAAACAATGGTAACTACTAATAAAGTAATTATAGCAGGAGAAGTTAGAGGAGACGGAGAACTAAAAGATGTAAATAAACCTAAAATAGAAGAAATAGTTAGAAATGTAATTAAATCTATAGGTTATGAACAAGAAACTTTTCATTGGAAAAATGTAGATGTAAGTATTAATTTACATTCACAGTCTCAAGATATTAGTAGAGGAGTTGATGCGAAAGAAAAAAATCAAGAAGGAGCAGGTGATCAAGGAATTATGTTTGGTTATGCTACTAATGAAACAGAAGTATATATGCCATACCCAATTAAACTTAGTCATGACTTACTACAGGAGTTAAGAAAAAAAAGAATTAAAGGCGAAATATTAGGTTTAGGACCAGATGCAAAGTCACAGTTTTCAGTAAAATATGAAAATGGAAAACCTGTAGATTTACACTCAGTAGTGCTATCAATACAACATGAAGAAGGATATTCAGCTGAAAAAATAAAAGATATAGTCTTTCCCATAATTGAAAATATTAAACCTGATACTTGGAACCTACCTGAGGAAAATGTATTCATAAACCCAACCGGAAATTTTGTAATAGGAGGCCCTCATGGTGATGCAGGTTTAACGGGAAGAAAAATAGTCGTAGATACTTATGGAGGAATATGCCCTCATGGCGGAGGAGCTTTTTCTGGAAAAGATCCTTCAAAAGTTGATAGATCTGGTGCATATGCTGCAAGGTATATAGCGAAAAATATAGTAGCAGCGGGAATATCAGAAAAATGTACAATACAACTAGCATATATAATAGGTATAGCTGAGCCTATTTCTATTTTTATAGATACTCATGGAACGGGTAAAGTAGAATCCCAAAAATTAATAACAAAGATTAGGGAAATATTTGATTTAAAACCTGCGGGTATTAGAAATATGCTTAATCTAGCTTGTCCTATATACCAAAAAACGGCATCTTTTGGTCATTTTGGAAGGGAAAACAATAAAGATGGATTTTTTACTTGGGAGAAATTAGATAAGGTTAATGAATTAAGAGCACTATTATAGTATTAAAAAAATTTCATTATTACGGAAGAAGAACGACATCAAAATTAAGCGAAAGAAAGAAATTTATTTTAAAAGAAGTTTTTCCCAAACTAGAGTTTGAAAAGAAGACTACATTACAATATTTTAATAAAATGCTTGAAAAGAATGCTAAAGTAAGTCTTGAGGTAGGTTTTGGCTCAGGAGAGAATTTATTGAATTTAATTTGCCAATCAGATAATAAGTCTTACTTCATAGGTTGTGAGCCCTATCTGAATGGCTTAGCTTCTTTCATAGGAAAACTTGACGTGAATAGCTATAAAAAAATAAAACTATATAAAAATGATGTAAGAGAATTATTATCTATATTTCCTGAAAAGGTATTAGATGAAATTTTCATTTTGTTTCCAGACCCTTGGCCAAAAGCTAGACATGAAAAAAGAAGAATAGTAAATAAACAAAATATTAATTTATTTTTATCTTGTCTTAAAAGCGGAGGAAAAATCTATATTGCAACTGATGTAAAGAATTATTTACATGCAATTATGCAATTATTTGATAATACTAAGGAAGTAGAAATAC
>MDTB01061318.1_pt1 | contig 11825 bp, 14 predicted proteins | sample 811161 | NCBI WGS metagenome assembly MDTB01 (sample SAMN05326650, study PRJNA326480) | marine metagenome | isolation source: seawater | place: Mediterranean Sea | collected 2009
AATTCAAGTCGAAGCTTTGAAAAATTATAAATGGGATGAAATTAAACCTCAAGTTCATGAAATAGAATTGCCGAGCAAAAAAAGAATTATTTTATTAGCCGAAGGAAGGTTGGTAAATTTGGGCTGTGCTACTGGGCACCCTAGTTTTGTTATGAGCGCATCTTTCACCAATCAAGTCATAGCTCAAATAGAGCTTTGGAATAATTCAGATAAGTATGAGAAAAAAGTATATGTATTACCTAAACATTTAGATGAAAAAGTTGCAATGCTACATCTTGATAAAGTTGGTGCTAAATTAACAAAAATGTCAAAGGATCAAGCAGATTATATTAGCGTTAAACCATCGGGACCATTTAAACCAGATACTTACCGCTACTAAATTAGTAGCTAATGATTATTAAATCCTTAGATCACCTTAAATTAATTTCGCATAAAATTGTAGATAATGTATCAGAAAAAGATTGCATTTTTTTAACTGGTGAAATTGGTGTTGGTAAAACAACTTTTTCAAGAAACTTTATTAATCATTTACAAAAACGAGAAGGAGTTGAGGAAACAGAGGTTTTAAGCCCTACATTTAACTTATTATATGAATACGATATTAAAAATTTTAAAGTGATGCATTATGATCTTTATAGGATTAAAAATACCGAAGAGTTGGATCAACTTGGAATTTTTAAAGAAGATTTTAATTTAATAAAAATTATTGAATGGCCAGAATTAGTTGAGAGAAATTTATCTGACAGATTAGAGTTACATTTAAAATATTCTAATAAAGAAAATGAAAGAGAATTAAGCATTGCTGGATACGGAAAATGGAAAGATATCAATAAAAATGAATTATAAATTAAAAAAAATTTCTGGAGACGCGTCTTTTAGAGAATTTTTTAGAGTAAAAAAAAACAATAAAACTTCAATTATAGTTTTTGCAAGAAAGGAACAATACAAAAATTTAATTGTTTATTCCCTTGTAAATAAGATATTAAATGATCATAATATTTCATCTCCCAAGCTTTTAAAGAGTTATTATAAAGATAATATGATAGAAATTACAGACTTAGGTGATAAATCTTTTTTCAATCATATTAAAAGTAAAAAAAATAAGCTTAAAGATTACAAGAAATTAATTGAATTAATCATTAAGATACAAAAGATTAAACTTAAAAATCAATATTATTTCGCTGGAAAAAAAATAAAATTTAGCAAATATTCTATTAACCATTTACACAAAGAATCAGACTTATTTTTTGACTGGTATTTAAAATATTGCTCTAAAAATTTAAAGCTTGGAAGAATTAAAAAAATATTAAAGAAAGAGCTAAATAATATTTATAAAAAACTTTATTTTAAAAATAATTGTTTTACACATAAAGATTTTCACGCATCAAATATTATGATGACCAAAAAAAAATTAAGTGTTATTGATAGTCAAGATGCATTAATCGGGAATCCTTTATATGATGTCGTTTCTTTAATCGATGATGTGAGAGTTAAAATGCCAAGAAATTTACAAGATAATTTATTTAAGCACTATAAACAAAAATCTAAATTTAAAAATATAGATCGATCTTACCTAAAAAATGATTTCGATATTTTATCTGTTCAAAGAAACTTAAAAATACTTGGTATTTTTGTGCGTCTTTATAAAAGAGATAGAAAACCAAATTATCTAAAATATTTACCCTATACGTGGGCACTTCTTGAAAAAAGAATGAAAAATCCTATTTTTGATAAATTTAATATTTTATTTAAAAAATATCTGCCCCTTAAAAAATTAAAAAATTTAAAATATGAAAATTAAACATGGAATGATATTAGCAGCTGGATTAGGTAAAAGAATGAAACCAATTACTTTAAAAATTCCTAAACCACTTATCCAAATAGGAAGCAAAAACTTACTGGAGAGAGCTATAGAGTTGTTAATCAATCATGGTATTCAAGAAATAGTTATTAATGTTCATCATCTAGCAGACCAAATAAGAGATTTTATCAATAAAAAAAAATACGAAGCAAAAATTATAATTTCTGATGAACAGAGTATGTTACTTGATACTGGAGGTGGAATATTTCACGCAACCAAATCTTATAAAGAACCTTTTGTAGCTATTAACCCTGACACTTTATGGAGCGATGTTTACTGTAATGAATTAAAAGACTTAGAAAATCTTTTTTTTAAAAATAAAAAACCTTGTTTATTGTTAGTCAATAAAAATTTGAGTTTTGATAACTCTTTCAAGGGAGATTTCAATCTCCATAATGGTGTAATTAGTAAAGACAATAATAATGAATTTATTTTTACTGGATTACAAATATTAGATCAAAGTGTTTTTAGTTCTGTAAAAGATAAAATATTTTCTATGAACAAGATTTGGAATTTATTAATTAAAGAAAATTCTTTAATAGGAAATGAGAGTAAACAAAGATTTTATCACTTAAATACAAAAGATATGTATGATAAAATATTAAATTTAAAAATTACTGATTAAAGAGAATAATTTTAGCTCTAGTTTTATCTAGATAATAATATTTTTTAATTTCAAGATTATTGTTAAATTCAATTATTAGAGGATTTCCCGTGGGAATTTCTAATTCATTTATTTTCTGATCAGAAATTTTTAATAGAAATTTACATAGTGTTCTTAATGAATTTCCATGAGCAGATATTAAAACATTTTTATTTTCTTTAATATGTTTTTGAATTTCTTTTTCATAATAAGGAATTACTCGTTTATAGGTATCTTTTAATGATTCAGTAAAAGGTATCATGCCTACAGGTATACTTGCGTTCAAAGGACTAAATAAAGAATGATTTTTGTCATTTTCGGCCATAGGTGGCGGCGGTGTATCCCAAGATCTTCTATATTTTTTAAACTGTTCCTCACCAATCTTATTTTTAGTTTCCTCTTTATTTAAACCAGTCAAAGATCCATAATGTCTCTCGTTTAATTCCCAGGAGGTGTTAAATTTAAGTTCTAAATCGTTTTCTAAAAGTATAGTTGTAAGAGTTTTGATGGCTCTTTTTAAAAAAGAGGTATAAGAAACATCTATATTAATTTTTAATTCTTTAATTAACTGACCTGATTTTTTTGCTTCTAAAATACCCTTTTCAGAGAGGTCAACATCTACCCAGCCTGTAAATTTATTTTGTGCATTCCATACACTTTGACCATGACGTGTTAGAATTAATTTACTCATAAGAATTCATTTTTAAATAATTATAAAATAATATATCAAAGAAATTATGAACAACATCATTATAAAATACATAAGTTATATATATTTATTTTCTTTATTAGTTATTTTCATATTTTATTTGTTTCCTGGGGATATCGTAACTTATTTCATTTATGGCGAATTTAGACATAATGAAAATGTCTTACAAAATCCAATAGGCTCTTCAGTTCACTGGGTTATTAATACAGGAGGATATTCACTTAATCATACAATAATATTTTTCTATATTACATTTGTTGGTTTATACATATTTTTTAAAAGGAACTCTATTGTAGCTATCTTAACTTTTATATCCACTTCAATTATTTTCGAAATTTTGCATTTTATTATTCCAAATAGGTCTTTTGAGTTAATCGATTTGGTTTCCAATATAATAGGAGTAATTGCGGCCATTTTGATATTTCAAAAATTAAAAAAATGAAAATTTTAGCATTTTTTCTAATATTTTATTTAGCTCTATCACAGCCAGCATATTCAAAAGAGATTATTGGTTATGCCAAAGTAGTAGATGCAGATACAATACATATAAGTAATCACAGAATTAGATTAGAAGGTATAGATGCACCAGAGATCAAACAAAAATGTATTAAAAATGAAAAATATTATTTTTGTGGTGCTATTAGTAAAAATAAACTTAAAGAAAAGATTAACAATAATATTGTAAGGTGTAAATATTCTAGCAAAGATAGATATAATAGATATCTATCAATTTGTTTTGTTAAAAATATTAATTTAAATAAATGGTTGGTTAAAAATGGTTATGCGATTGCCTATAAAAAGTATTCTAAAAAGTATGTATTTGAAGAAAAATACGCAAAAGCTAATAAATTAGGTATATGGTCTGGTTCTTTTGTAAATCCAGAAAAATGGAGAAAGCAAAATTGATTTCTTATATAACTTAAATAGTGATTCATATAAAAACAACTTTTTTTATTTTAATTTTTTTAATTATTTCAGGGTGTTCTTCAATTCCAAAAAATACACAAAATAGTTGTGCTATATTCGAAGAAAGATATCTATGGTATAAATATTCTAAATCTTCCTATGAGAAATGGGGAGCTCCAATACACCTTCAATTAGCTTTCATAAAGAAAGAGAGCGACTTTAATTGGTTAGCAAAACCACCTAGGAAAAAATTATTTAAGGTTATACCCTTTAAAAGACCATCAAGTTCTTTTGGGTATTCCCAAGCAGTTGTTGGAACTTGGGAACAGTATAAAAAAGAAACCAACAATCCTTTAGCAACTAGAGCTCGTTTTAAAGACTCAGTAGATTTTATAGGCTGGTATATAAATAAAACTTCTAAATTATTGAAAATATCTAAGAAAGATGCTTATAGACAGTATCTAGCTTACTATAAAGGTTGGGGAGATTATAAAAACTATTCGAAAGACAAAAAAGCTATCATATATGCTAAATCTGTAAGAGATTTAGCAAATAAATATAGAAAACAATTAACACTTTGTAAAAAAAATTTAGATAAAAATAAATATATTATTTTTTAAGCTGCTTGTTTAATTCAATTTCAACAGCGTCGATTCTTCTAGAATTTTTTCCAATTATCGAATAAATAGTTGGTATTACGTAGAGAGTAAAAAAGGTAGAAAATAGCATTCCCCCTAAAATAGTAATTCCTACAGTTAATCGACTTGCAGCGCCAGGGCCAGATCCAATTACTAAAGGCAAAACACCAAATATCGTAGATAGACTAGTCATTAATATTGGTCTTAATCTAATTGTTGCGGCTTCTATTATTGATATTTCAAGGTTTTTACCTTCTTTCCTTAATTGATTAGCAAATTCTACAATTAAAATTCCGTTTTTTGCAGATAATCCAATTAAGATGATCAAAGCGATTTGACTATATACGTTAAGAGATGAACCTACTACTGACAAACCTAAAAGACCTCCCAAAATTGCCATCGGAACGGTCAACATAATTGTAAAAGGATGTCTCCAGCTTTCGAATTGAGCAGACATTGCTAAGTAGGCAGTGATTAGTGCTAGTGCGAAAATCACATAGAGTTCATTATTAGTCTTTTTATATTCCTCACTCTCACCTTTATAAGCAATTTTTGCTTGTGGTGTATTTTCTTCTACGACATTGACTAAGAATTTTAAAGCTTCATCTAAAGAGTAATCACCTACCAGTCTAGCAGAAATAGTAACTGCTTTTTGTCTATTATATCTTGCCAAGAAAGGAGATTGACCTTCCTCGTTAAATTGAACTAAATTAGAAATAGATACTAGCTTTCCATTATTTTTAGATCTCACAAATAATTTACTTATACTGTCTGGTTCTTGCCTGTCTTTAATATCACCTTGTAATATTATAGAGTATTCTTTTCCATCTTGTTTAAAACTAGTAACATTCTTTGATCCAAAAATGGTCTCTATTGTTCTTCCTATATCTTCAGTAGAAACACCTAAGTCGGCAGCTTTTTTTTGATCAATTTGTACGTTAAGTTGAGGCTTGTTCAAGTCAAAGTCATCTTGTATAGAAGTAAGACCAGAATTTTTTCTTGCTTCTTTTTTTATTATTTCCTTCCATTTGATTAGCTGATCATATGTATTTCCTAAAATAACAAACTGAACAGGACTTTCCACACCGCCAGTCCTTATACCTTGAGGCATAATTGGAAAAGCAACAACACCAGGTACCTTAGATATTTGACCAAACGACTCTCGCATTATTTTTACCCCATGACGGTCTCTTTTTTTCCAAGGTTCTAAAAGAACAATTATAAAGCCACTATTTACCTGTTTAGCTGATTTACCAAAGCCAGGCACTCTCATAATTAGTTTTCGATATTCTCCTTTACCGACTTTTGGAAGTAATAGTTCTTCAATATCTTCAGCTTTATCTTTTGTAAAATTAAACCCTGAACCTTGTGGCGCTTTCACGATAACAAAAAAAGCCCCTCTATCTTCAGGTGCAATTAATTCTTTAGAAGAAAAATTAAAAAAAAATATAGTTAAAGCAAGTGTTCCCGCAAGGAAAGATATTATAATTTTTTTCTTTTTAATCCAACTTACTAGTGATTGTTTGTATACTTGTGTTAAATTTTTTAAAAAAATTTCAAATCTAATAACTATTTTTGATTTATTCATATTTTTTTTTAAAAATTTACTACCTAGCATAGGGCTAAGAGAAAGAGCGACAAAACTCGAAATAATTACTGCCGAGGCAAGAGTTATCGCAGTTTGGGTGAATAAAACTCCTGTAATACCTTTTATAAATATCAGTGGAATAAAGACAGCAACTAAAACGACAGTTGTAGCTATAATAGCAAACGAAACTTGTTTAGCTCCCTTATAAGCTGCAACTAAAGGAGTATCACCTAATTCAATTCTTCTTACTATATTTTCTAACATTACTATGGCATCATCTACGACTATACCTATGGCCAAAACAAGTGCCATTAAAGTGAAAAGATTTATAGAAAAATTAAAAAGGTAAATGGATAAAAAAGTTGATATAAGAGATACTGGCAAAGCTATTAAAGGAACAATAAGTGCTCTTAAATTTCCTAAAAAAAGATAAATTATGATAGTCACTAGGATTAAAGCAATAATTAAAGTTTTATAAACTTCTTTAATTGCTGATTTGATATAATTACTTCTATCAAATGATACCTCTAAAGTAGTTCCAGGGGGAAGGCTGGGTCTAACCTCTTTAATTTTTCTCTTCACTCCATTTGCTACATCAATAGTATTGGCATCAGATTGTTGATAAATTCCAATTCCGACAACTTGTTTTCCATTTCCTTTAAACAAAGTTCTTGTTGATGCAGCACCTAATTCTACGCGAGATACATCGCTAAGAGTAATTATAGAACCATCATTAGCTCTTTTAAGAGGTAATTTTTTGTAATTATCTAAATCTTTATAAGCTTTATCTAATTTTATTGTAAGATCGATATCTTTTGACTCAATTCTTCCAGCAGGGAATTCGACATTCTCTTTTCTTAATACTTCTTCTACCTCTTGAGTAGTTATATCTCTAGCTGCTAAAGCGATAGGGTCTAACCAAACTCTTAAAGAAAGTTCTCTCTCACCCCCTAAACGTACTCTTCCAACACCTTTAACAGTAGAAAAAACATCAGTTAGGTATCTGTCTGCATAATCTGTTAATTCTATATCAGTCATTGTCTCTGAGTTAAAAGAAAGCCACATAGTAGTTCTCATACCAGCACTTTGTTTAAAAATTTCTGGTTGTTCTGCTCCATCGGGTAAGTTATCTACTATTCTTGATACTGAACTTCTTACATCATTTGTTACATCATCGAGGTTAAGATCTGTTTCAAAAGTCAGAGTTATCCGCGAACTTTCATCTTCACTAAATGAATCAATAGTTTCTAGCCCCGGCGTTCCTCCTACAAAATCTTCTATTTTTTGAGTTATTTGCGTATCAATAATTTCAGCAGAAGCGCCTTTGTATTCTGTCTGTATTGTAACTATAGGTGGCTGAACATCTGGCAGTTCATCAGTTGGTATTTCTTGAAAAGTTACAAGTCCAAAAATAACGAGTACTAAACTCATTACTGATGCTACTACAGGTCTTTTAATGGATAAGTCTGTTAAGAACATATTTACTAGGGATTTATAATCTTGATTTTAGCTTTATTTCGAACTTTGGATATACCTTCACTAATCACTATATCTCCTTCATTTATTCCAGAAATAACTGATACTTTACCAAAATTTCTTTTACCTATCTCTATATCTTTTTTGACAGCAGTGTCTGCTTCTACAATATAAACGAAAGCAGTTTGTCCTTGAATTGTCACAGCACTTTCTGGGACACCAATTTGATTTGTTTCATCGTAAATTACTTTCACAGTCATTAATTGTCCTGGTATTATTTTAAAATCTGAATTTTTAACAACTATTCTCGCTAAGATTGATCTAGTAGAAGGATCTATACGAGAGCTAATAGAGTCTACTTTACCTTTAAATATTTCGTTAAATGCAGAGTTGATGATCTCAGCTTTTAAGCCTGGCTTTAAAATACCTACGTAATTTTCTGGAACTTTTATATCAATTATAATTTTTTTTAAATCATCTAAAGTTATAATTAAACTATTAGATCCAAGAACACCTTGAGCAATTTCCCTTTTTCCCAGTTTTCCTTCAAAATCAGCAACAATATTATCTCCATTTTTTAGCGCAATAATGATTTCATCTTTTTTTACAAATCTATTTTCAATATTTAAATTACCAACTATATTATCTTTTTTTACTCTATAAGTTTTAGAGCTTTCGGCTATTGCAGTACCAAATGTCTCTATACTTTTGTAAAAAAGAGACCTTTCTACCTTAGAAACAATAACTCCTGGAGCAGGTCTAACGCTAAACTTTTTTTTAAAATGCAAGCCAATAAAATAGCGAGCGGCTATAACTGCAAAGATTATAATAAGAAAAATTATTAGAAATGTTTTTAATTTTGTTGAAGTTTTCATTTTTATTTTAGTCCGTACTCGGCCCATGAACCGTCGTAGATAACTGGCTTTTTACCACTTATGATAGAATTAGCTAGACCTAAAACACAAGCAGTAATTCCTGAACCGCAAGTAAATGCTAGGTTTTTGTTAGTATCAATTCCATGATCTAGGAAAATATTAGTTAATTCATTTTTTTTTTTAAAAGTTTTATCAAATTTATTTATTAATTCTGTAAATGGTAAATTTTTTGATCCTTGAATATTTCCACTCTTAAGTTGTTTTCTAGGTTCAGGCGCGTTACCTAAAAATCTTTTTTTACTTCTAGCATCTACTAATTCAAAAATTTTATCATTAATATTGGAGTTAATTTGACTCTTGTCCAAAACTAAAGAAGAGTCCTCATGAGCTATATATTCGCTATAATCGAAATTTTTGATTTCTTTGTAGGTAGGTCTTTTTTCATTTAACCACTTTTTAAATCCACCGTCTAAGATAGATATTAAGTTTTTATCATGACCGAAATATAAAAAATTGTACCAAATTCTACACGAGCTAATTACATCAGAATTATCATAAATTATAACATGATCAGAATTATGAATACCAAATTTAGATAATATCTTCTGCCACTCTTCTTTCTTTGTAAGCATATGAGGTAAAGACGAGTTCTGATTTGAATTTTTATCAATATCAAAAAAAACAGAATTTTTTATATGATGTTCATCATATTCTTTGTTAGCATTTCTTTCTGTTTCAGGAAGATGCCAAGATGCATCAAATATTCTTACATTTTCTAAATTTTTATCTAACCATTCAGTCGAAACTAAAGTTTTCATAATCCTTTTTTTTCAATATATTTTTGATGATATTCTTCGGCTTTACAATAATTTTTAATTTTTGAAATATTTGTTTGAATTTTACCTTCAAAAACAAGATTTTTTTCTATAACAGCAGCTTCAGCCTCTTTTTTTTGCTCTTCTGTTTCATAAAAGATTTCACTCCTATACTGTTTTCCAATATCGGGGTATTGCATATCTTTTTGGGTTGGATCATGCATCTTAAAAAACAAATCTAGGATTTTTTTAAATGAAATAATTTCTTCATCATAGGATAATCTCACTACTTCTGCATGACCAGTGTTTCCTGAACAAACCTCTTCATATGTTACTTCAGATTTTTGACCACCGGCGTAACCAACTTCGGTCTTTAATATACCTGGTTTATTTTTAAAGTTTTCCTCAGGCTTCCAAAAACATCCAAGAGCGAGTGTACATTTCTTCATAAGTTATTTATTATGTTTAAGGAGGATAATAAATTGTTAACTCAAAATCAAATAGGCGTATTGTACATGGTTGGAAGTGTGATTTGCTTCTCTATAATGGATATTTGTGTTAAATGGCTTGATTACTATCCTATTGGACAAGTTCTATTTTTAAGATTTTTCATAGGGTTCATCCCTATCTTTTTTATCATTCCAAAAGAAAAAATATTTTCTTTTTACAAAACTAAGCGTCCTGGTCTTCACGCTTTTAGAGCAATATGTGGTGCTTTAGCTATCATTGCATTGTTTTTTGGTTTAAGAGAGTTACCTTTAGCAGACGTTGTATCATTAACTTTTGGAGGACCAATATTTGTGACCATTGCATCTATTATTTTTTTATCTGAAAGAGTTGGAATTAAAAGATGGTCAGCAGTGTTTTTAGGATTTTTGGGGATGCTTTTAATTGTTCAACCTGCATTTATTGACCTAAATTATTATTATATAACTCCGATTGTTTTCTGCATATTTTTTGCTTGCGTAGCTATCAGTGTCAGATCACTTTCAAAAACAGAGGCCAATTACACTATCGCATTTTATTTTACATTGCTTTGCACTATTTTGGGTTTGATAACATTTCTTTTTAATGATTGGATAATGCCAACACCTATAGACTTTTTATTATTTTTAATACTTGGTTTATGTGGGAGTATAGCTAACTTACTTTTAACCCAAAGCTACAGATTAGCAGAAGCATCACTTGTAACGCCAATTAAATATTTAAGTTTAGTATTTGCTATTATTTTTGGGTTCTTGATTTGGAGCGAAGTACCAAAAATTTTGACCTTATTAGGTGCGGCACTAGTCATTACTAGTTCTTTGATAATATTTATGAGAGAAAATAAATTAAAAAAACAAATAGTTATTCCAAGAACATGAGTAAGGCTCCAAAATACTGGACTAAAGCAAAAAAAATTTTATCTAAAAGAGATAAAGTTATGAAAAAATTAATTGTTTCTTATAAAGATGGAAATCTTATAACTCGTAATGATGTTTTTTTTTCACTTTGTAAAAGCATTATAGGACAACAAATTAGTGTTGCTGCAGCTAATTCAGTTTTTTTAAAATTTGAAAAAAAATGTAAAAATAAAATCAGCGCCAAAACAGTTAACAAATTGTCATTTAGAAGCTTAAAGAGCTGTGGTTTAAGCAAACAAAAAGTTAAAGGTATAAAGGATTTAGCTAAAAGAACTCTTAATAAAACATTTAGACCAATTTTAATAAAAAAGATGACCGATGAAGAGGCTATAGAATACTTATCAGATTTAAGACAAATTGGCAGGTGGTCGGCTGAAATGATTTTACTTTTTACATTTAATCGATCTAATATTTGGCCCCTTCAGGATATTGGACTACTGCGAGCAATATCAAACAATTATAACAAAAAATATTTTCCCCCAAAAAGTTTTTTAAATAAACTTTATAAAAAGTTTACTCCCTATTGTTCTGTTGCAACTTGGTATTTATGGAGATCTATTGATAATGAACCTATACAGTATTAGACACCTTCAACAGTTTGGTGATGTCTAATAGCAAATCCTTTCAAAATTGCATGCGCTTCCTGATATTCTTTTGAGTTATAAAATATATTTGCTTCATCATGAGATGGAAATTCTATTATTACTGTCCTAGGAGAAAAGGCACCTTCATTAGTGGTAGTTTTACCACCTCTTACTAACATTTTACCTTTATAAATTTCAACCGCGGATCTTGCTTTAAGAGCATATTCTCTTAGCTTTTCTTCATTACTTATACTTTTATAAACACAAACTACATAACCTTTCATTTACAACTCCTTTAAAATAATTTAGTTTTTTTTATGGCTGAGA
>MDTB01068330.1_pt1 | contig 11825 bp, 11 predicted proteins | sample 811161 | NCBI WGS metagenome assembly MDTB01 (sample SAMN05326650, study PRJNA326480) | marine metagenome | isolation source: seawater | place: Mediterranean Sea | collected 2009
ATATTTTTATATACATATTATAAGGCAAGATACTCTTCAAATTTTGATGATGAATTATTTAAAATAGGAAAAAATGTTGGAAAATTACATAAAATATTAAAAAATTATCCCAAGAAAGAAGATATAAAATTATCTAGTTTAGAAAGGGACAAAAGATTTAAGGAGAGTCTTATTAAAATTCAAAAAAATATTTTTAATAGAAATAAGATTCCAGATGAAGCTCTATTAATATTAGATAATGATGAACTTAAAAGAAATTTAAATACTAATGATGCTCAGGTATTACACGGAGACCTAAATAAAGGCAATATTCTCATAACAGATATTTCTGAAAATATAATTTTTTTGGATTTTGAAGACACTAAAACTTCATGGGGTGAAAAAGAAATTGAAGTTAGTTTTTTATTAGAAAGATTCTGCTTAAACACAACTTCCATAATCTCTAAAAGAAAAAAACTAATGGACAATTTCATAAAAGGGTACCAAACTATTTTTGATGATTTTTCTATTGAAGAAAAAAATTTATTTGAAATTCTTAAATATTTAAATTTAAGAAATCTAATTATTCTATCTGAAGTAAATGAAAATAATCTTTGGGATATCCCAAAAAAAGAATGGTATAAATTTATAAAATTATATGATAAAGCTTCAAATGAATATAATTAAGTTAGATTTTATTTTTAATTAAATGGGAAAAAACATAACAGCCATAATTCCTGCAAGAGGAGGATCAAAAAGAATAATTAAAAAAAATATTTTTCCTTTAATGGGTAAACCATTAATGCTTTGGACTATTGAAGCTGCAATAAAATCTTGTTGTTTCGAAAGGATAATTGTCTCTACAGATGATCAGGAAATTGCAGATATTGCTATTGCTGGGGGGGCGGAAGTTCCCCAACTTAGACCTTTGAATTTATCTGGAGATAATATACCAATAGTTAAATTTATTCTGGAATTTTTAAAAAAGAATAAATCTATAAATGATGTAATGCTTCTCCAGCCTACATCACCATTAAGAGACGAATCAGATATTAAAAATATCATTAATTTAAGAGATAAACATAATAAATCTTCTGCAGTCTCTATAGTTGAATCAATAAGTCATCCAAGCTTAGCATTCAGAATGGAAGATATGATTTTAGATAAATATATTAAATCAGAAAAAATACTTCCCAAACAATTGATGCCAAAATCATATTCCATTAATGGAGCTATTTATCTTGCTACGAAAAAATATATTTTTGAGCAAGGTGAATTTTATGGCGCTAATACTTTAGGTTACGAAATGCCGCAAGATAGATCTGTAGATATTGATAATTACATTGATATACAATGGGCAGAATTTTTATTAAAAAGAAAATAAATATATAAAAATATTTATTTAATTTAATACTTATAAAAAGTTATTTAAAATAGATTTAAGTTATCAAAAAGAAATGGAAAAAAACTATAAAAGGACAGAAATTTACAGAGAAAAAAGGCAAGATACTAAATATATGTTTATTTGGTTATGTGATAAGGTCGAGAAAATTAATTACAAAAAAGAATGCATACTTGATGTAGGTTGTGCTTCAGGAGATTTCCTCGAATATTTTTCTAAAAGGTTTCCAAGGACAACTTGTACGGGACTTGAATTTGATAAAACTCTTGTAGAGATTGGAAATAAAAGAAGTAAAGAAAATTATTTTATTATTGAGGGAGATGCTAATAGAATGCCACAAATTGAAAATATGTCGCAAGATATAGTTTTCATGACTGGAACACATAGTATTTTCGAAGATTTTAAAAGCTCATTCATAGAATTAATAAGAATTTTGAAACCTGGTGGGGTTGCTCTAATTACAGGTTTTTTTAATGACCATGATTTAGATGCGAAGATTTATTGGAGGTACCCAGAAAATAAAAAGGGTAATTGGCATCCTGGTTATAATCTTTTTTCAAAAAAAAGTGTAAGTAACTTTTTAAACTCTACTAAAGATATTCATGATTATAATTTTGAAAAATTTCATTTACCTTTCAAACTAGAAAAACAGGATGACCCAGTTAGATCATGGAGTGAGGAAGATAAAGATGGGAATTTATATTTGAGAAATGGTATAATGCCTCTTAATTTTCAATTACTTACAATTAAAAAAAAGTAATTATAAATTTTTTCAAATAAAATTCCAATAAAAAGAACCAAGAATAATTATTTTTATTATTTTTTTAATTCTTTAATATAGAAAATGAATAAAAAATTCCAAAACCTCTTAGAAAAAGAAAAAACAATATTACTTCCTGATATTGGAACCTTTTTTAATAATGACACTTCATTAGCAATAGAAATGATAGATAAATTACACACTTATAAAATTGACGTTATTAAAGGAGAAATTTTACATGATCCAAATATATGTTTAGATTACGATCAGGATGAATTTTATTATGATAAATCCCAAAGAAAATTTATCTCAGAAAACTATAGAAAATTAATGACTAGAAAAACTATAAGTTTAGATTCTTATGAAAAAATATTTAAGCATGCTAAATCGTTAAATAAACTTTTAGTTTTATCTATTTATGATTGTGTTGGAGTCGATTTTGCAATAAGTATAGAATGTGATGTTATTAAATTAGCTTCATCAAATATTACAAATATTCCGCTAATAAAGTATATGTCTAAATATGATTTACCAATTATTCTGGACACTGGTCATAGCACAATTGAGGAAATTGCAAGAGCTATCAATATCCTAAATGATAATAATTTTTTTGAAATTTTTATTCAACATAGTCCATTAGCACCTCCAGTGCCAGTAGAAGAACAAAATTTAAATTTCATGGTTAGTTTAGGAAAAACTTTTGGATTACGTTATGGTTTATCTGATCACCATTACGGAGATGAAATGTTATATGCAGCTGCAGCTCTTGGTGCATCAATTGTAGAGAAGGGAGTTTCTCCAGAGAAGAATTTATCAGATCAGGATTGTGCTCATGCTATGTATATAGATGATGTACCTGAAATACTTAAAAGAATTAAAAATATCTCAAAATCTTTGGGTGATGGGACTAGATATCTTAGAAGAGACAGAGATAAATATAAATCAAGAATGTGTATATACGCAAAGAAAGATATGAGCTCTGGAGAAAAGATTTATAAGCAGAATATTGGTTTTGCTATGCCATTAGTTGGTATTGGAGTAGAGGAAATTGATAACATCATTGGAAGAAAATTATCAAAAGCAATTAAGAAAGGGGAACCAATTACAAAAGAATTCTTAATTTAGTAAAAATTCTTATTTTTAATAATAGTAATGAAAACAATATTAATAACGGCCAGAGATCCATCCACGGCTTTTGATCTAAAAAGTATTATTAATTATTTATTAGTTGAAAAAAATATTTTTTTACTGATAATTGCTGAAGAACCAGCTTATTCAATAATTTATGAAAATACAGATCTAAAATCTAATTATTACAAGAGTAAAGTGATCTTATTAAAAGATTTTAAATTAGAAGACAAAAAATTAAAACTAAAAGACAATATATTAAGTTCAAAACCAAATTTAATCTTAACTGGCATCTCAGGCCCTGATTATGGAGTTGATGAAATCTGCATACAATTATCAAAAGAACTAAATCTTAGGAATACTTTTTCCTTACAAAGTTATTGGGGTGATATAAATACTCATTTCAAGGAGAAGCCTAATAACTTTTTTGTAATAGACAAATATGCAGCTGATATAACAAGAGAAAGATCTCCACAATCAAAAATATTTATTACTGGGAATCAACAATCAAAAAATTGGATCGACCATAATTGGGTTGAGTCTAGAAAAAATTTTAAAGATAAATTTGGTCTAGATGAAAATAAAAAAATTATTACTTTTTTTTCACAACCACTTTGTAGATATTCATTTTATTGGGATACCATTATTAATTTTCTATGTATTCTTAGCAAAGAATTTAAAGAATATACTTTAATTGTTAAAGCCCACCCAAAAGATGAAAATACTTTTGAATCTAAAATATCTCAATTATGTAATTCATTAAATATTGATTTTATTTTTTTAAAAGAAGAAAATATTCTTGAATTAATTTCTGCATCAAATTTAACTGTAAGCTTATATTCTACCGCTTGTTATACTTCACAAATTATGCTTTCTAAATCCATTAAGCCTTTTACAATTCCTGTATATTTATTTTTCAATGAAGAATTTAAAAAATTCTATAGAAAAACTTGTTTTTTTTATGAAATCCCAATGAGTAATAAAAATAAATCTGTGATAATAAATTCGGTCGATAATATTGAAAAATTACTGAAACTGAGTTTAAATACAAATTTCAGAATTGAATGTCATAATTCTATAAAAAAAGAATTTGCTAAAAATAAAAAAGATCCTGCTAAAGCAGTTGTTGAGATTTTATTAGATTTTATTAAATAAAAAATATTTTAATAATCGATTTATTTTTTTAATAAATTTTAAGGACCTTTTGAAAAACATTGATTAGTATTTAGAATTTACATAAATAGACAAGTGAAATAATAAAATGACAAAAGTAACAATGTTTTGTCCAGTTTGCGATTCTAATGAATTTAATTTATTAAATTCAATTTTTGATGACAGATATGGTGAACCTAATCTTTATAATTTAGCAAAATGTACTGAATGTAATCATATCTCTACTTACCCAAGGTTAAAAAATGAATCTCTGGAAGATTTATACTCAGAATATTATCCAAGAAAAGAAGTAGAAATTAATTCAATAATAGAAAACGCCAAGAAATCAATAAATATTTTTGCTCCTATTTTGAGATGGTTTAATGGAACAAATAATCAAGGACAATTTATAGCAAAAAAAGGTGAAAGATTATTAGATTTTGGTTGTGGAGATGGAACATCATTGCTAGAAGCAAAATTTAATGGAGTTGAGGCATTTGGTATTGAAACGGATTCAAATGTAAAGACCATAGCAGAAGCTTTAGATTTAAACATTTTTTTTGGAACAGAAATTGAAAAAGCATTTACTGGTGAATATTTTGATCTAGTAGTTTTAAATCAGGTGCTTGAGCATACTCCAAATCCAGTTGAAATTTTAAATCAATTAAAACAAAAATTAAAACCAAATGGACAAATAGTTGTTGTTATTCCTAATAGTGAATCAATTTGGCAAAAGATTACAAAATTAAAATGGATAAACTGGCATGTCCCCTATCATCTGCATCACTTCAATCGCAAAAACTTTAGTTTTATGATTGATAAAATAAATTTGTCTATTAAAAGTTGCAAAACCATAACTCCAACAATTTGGACATTAATGCAAATTTTATCTTTTAAAAAGCAATCTACTTTTGGAAAGAAAAATACATTATGGGTTAAAAATTCTAATTCGAAAGTTAATGCTAATAATAAAATATTTAATAAAATCTTCAAAAAAATAATATATTTATTTCCTTTACTTATTCTAAGTTCATTAAACAGATTAATAGATTTATTTGGATTTGGGGATAGTTTAATGTTTATTCTTACCATAAAGCAAAAGTGACAATTCATATTCTTATACCTGTCTTCAACAGAATTAAAAATACTAAACAAATAATTAATTGTTTACGGAAACAAATAATTACTGAAAAGATGCATATTGTCGTTATTGATGATGGTTCTTATGATGGAACAAAAGTATGGTTGTCAAAACAAAATGATATTACTATTCTTAACGGAAATAGCAATTTGTATTGGGGAGGAGCAATAAATCATGCAATTAATTATTTAATTAAAAATAATGATTTAAATGATTGGGTTATCTTTATAAATAATGATGTATTAATAGATAATGATTTTGTTTCTAATTTATACGAATTAGCAAAACAAAATAAAAATTCAGCCATTGGAACAGTTATTAACAAGTCATCAAATAAAAGTACTTTGGTTTCTATTGGACCAATCATTGATACTTGGTATTTAAGAGTTCAAGATAAATTAGAAAATATAAATAAAATAGATTTACTTTCTAAATTAACTGAAGTTGACGCACTATCAGGAAGAGGGGTCATTTATTCTTTGAAAATGTTAAAAAAATACGGGAGTTTTAATACATTATTATTGCCTCATTATTATGCTGATTATGTTTTATCAATGAAATTAAAAAAACAAGGAATAAAACTTCTCGTATCAATCAAAAATCCTGTTTATTCAAATGAAGAATTTACTAAGAGGGCAATAATTAGAAAGAAAGAAAATATATTAAAGAAGTATTTTTCAAAGAAATCTAGTTATTATCTACCTGCCCTATTTAGATTTTGGTTTGAGGCTTCAAACTCTTTTGAAAAAATTACCTTGCCTTTAAGGATTATTATATTTAAGATGTTACCTTATACAAGAAAATAATTAACTTGAAAATCTTAATTTTAGATACTTACTATGAAGGGTTCTTAAAAAACTTTTATAAGAATAATCCCTCTCTAGAAAATAAAAGTTACTTAAAACAAAAGGAATATCTTTTGAATTCATTTTTTGGAACATCTGACTCTTATAGTAAATATCTAAATGATTTAAATTTACAAGCAGAAGACTTAATAGTTAATTGCTTAAATCTTCAAACAAAGTGGGCTAAAGAAAATAACTTAAGGATATTTAAATTTGCTATCCAACCAAGACTTTATAAAATACCATTTCTTGGAAATGTTTTAGGAAGACTTCCTAATCTAATTGATATAACCGAAAAACAAATAATTAAACTAAAGCCAGATATTATTTATTGTCAAAACATTTCATTCTTTCCAAAAGATGTCCTCAAGAGAATTAAAAATCATACTAGATTATTAGTTGGTCAGATAGCATGCCCACTACCTCCAAAATCTTTCATACTTGAATATGATCTTATACTTACATCCTTCCCACACTTTGTAGATAAACTAAAAGGAATTGGAATTAATTCAGAATATTTCAAAATAGGTTTTGATGAAAGAATTTTAACAAGAATAGGAAGACAAAAAAGAAGTATTAACTTTAGTTTTGCTGGAAGTATTAGTAGGCATCATGATAAAGCAAATCCCTTACTAGAGTATTTAGTAAAGAATAGTGATTTAAAGGTTTACGGTAGTGGATCAAACAATATAAAAAAAAATTCAGTAATTAGAAAAAATCATTATGGAGAAAAGTGGGGATTAGATTTCTACAAAACACTAGCAAAAAGTAAAATATCTCTAAATAGGCATATCAATATATCTAAGAATTATGCAAATAATATGCGGCTTTTCGAGGCTACTGGAATGGGTTCCTTATTGCTAACTGATATGAAAGATAATCTTGGTGAATTATTTAAAATAGATAAAGAAGTTATTACTTATAATTGTATGGAAGAGGCTGCAGAAAAAGTAAAATATTATCTTTCAAACCGGGATTTAGCAAATAAAATTGCTATTGCAGGTCAAAAAAAGACTCTTGACGAACATAGCTATAAAAAACGAATGATGGAATTAAAAAAAATATTAGAAAAATATATAAAACAAAATTAACTTATTGTTTTATAAAAGGAAATAATTCTTCTATCTGATTACAATCATATCTTGGAATTTCAAAATAATTGTGAGTTATATCATCCTGATTTATATCTCTATATTCTACAGAAATAGCATTTTCATAATTATATTTTTTTAATAAAGAAATAGTTTCTTTGCTATAAGAAAATTTCCCCCCATATGGATAACAAAAAGACTTTACCTCAGCCATTAAAACTTTTTCTAAATAACTTTTTGATTCTTTTAATTCATATTCTTGATCTTGAATATTTAATCTCGAGAGTAGTTTATGAGATACTCCATGACTACCTATCTCAAAACCTAAAGAATGGATATATTTAATTTCTTTTGGAGTAAGGTAAAATTCATCAAAACTTAATTTAATGTCTAAGATAGAAATGATTTCATTTAAAAGTGGATCAATAAATTCAAATTTCCCATAATAATTAATTAATTTCTTAAATTCCTTGATTAATTCCTCATCACTTTGATTTTTATAAGCATTATTAAATAAATCCTTGTTTTCATAATCTATTAAAAGATTTTTATTAATCTTCAAATTATTTATCGCTTTATTTAAAAGGTTAATTGATTCTCCACCAACTTTTGAACAAATTATGTGAGTTTTGTGTACTGGTAAGATATCTTTTTTAAGATATGGACTTACAGGGATATAAAAAGTCGCCTTTATATTTTGATCAAAAAGCATTTCAGCAACATTTAGATGATCTTTTAAGCCATCGTCAAATGTAAGAAGAATGGAATTTTTTTGATTTTTAAGTTTATAAAATTCACTTACATTGTAAAATTGAAAATTTTGTTTTAATAGTCTACATTCTCTAATAAAAGAATTGATATTTTTATGTTTAGAAAAAGGGTAATCTATCGAATCCTCTCTTACATAATGATACATAAGGGACTTATTATTTTGATTTATCATAAAAAACCTTGTTTCAAAATAGGAACTTCTTTATCTCTAATTTTCCTTGATTTAATGTATTCATTAATTAAACCAAACTCAAAATTCAAATATAAATCTTTTAATGATTGCTCATTAAAATCAATATATTTATAATATTTTCTTGTTTTATTATAATTTTTCAAAACATCATATTCTTTTTCGCTGTGTTTTTTAACACTACTAAAATTCTCAATAAGATATACAAAAGAATTGAAAGCATCTTTTAAAAATCTATTAGATAACTGATGAAAAGAATCATTCTTATAAATAATTGGCCTAAACTGATGAATTATTTCTCCTGTATCTATTCCATTATCTAAATACAGGAAAGTTGCTCCTGCGTATTCAGGTTGATTATTTGCAAAAGGAAAAAAATTTGTGCCTGAACCTCTATAGTATGGACTTAAACCTAAATGAAGATTTATTATTTTTCTTTTAAATAATCTAATTAATTCACCTTTAATTATTGTTGTACCATAAACCATAATTAAATCAGGATTGATTTGTTGCATTATTTCTAAGCACTCAATTGTTGAGAACCAATTCCTATCAACTTCTGAAACTATAGATTCACATTGATTATCATAATTTACATACCAATCAAAAAAATCTTTTTCTGCTATTTGCCTTAAGAAAAGATGTTCCTTTAGAAAAACACTTTTTTCATTAGAAATCAAAACATTATTTATAGATTGTTCTTTCTCTAAAAAAATCTTTTCAACAACTAAAGATTTTGAATTAAATACACGCTTCGCAAACGCTTTATGTCTTAAATTAGAGGAAGTAAATACTACAACTTTCACTTATTTTATATTTCTTTTTAATTATTATATAACTAGAAAGGAATATTACTCTATAAATACTTTTTAAAATGAAAGTCATTAAAAAATACATTTATAAGATTATTTAATTTATCAATATTAAGCTAATAATAATTTCGATTATTTTATTTTAAAATCTCATTTATTTTTTCTGCAATCAAATAGCCTGCATTTCCTTTCCCAAAAATATATTCTGGATCATATCTTTTTTTATATAACTGTAATTTGATTTTTTCTGATATGTCTTTATGGTTGTATTCTGCAAAAATTACATTATTACCATGTTCTCTTCCTTCTTGTCGATCACCAATTATCACAGCAGGTATTCCTAAGAAGGAGCATTCCCTTATAAAAGACGATGAATTCCCAATACAACAAGCAGCGTTATTGATAACCTTTGCGTAATCATCTGGACCAAAATTTTTATGGTAATAAATATTCTCTTCTTTATTAGCTTCTCTAAAAACTCTTATAGCTTTAGAAACATCATCACTCCCAGCATCTATATTTGGCCATAAAACAACTTTTTGGAGGTCTTTAATTTCTAATAAAGCATTTAATGTTTGATTCATTTGATCAAAGCCTTTACCATAACTTGTGGTTACAGGATGTTGAACTATAAGAACATAAGGTTCTTCCCAATTCATCTTATGTCCAGTTCCTGAATATTTTCCCATAATATTATTATTTATTGAAAGATCTTGAGTAGTTAAAATATCGATAGCTGGACAACCAAAATTAAAAACATTTTCACCACTTTGTCTCATATCAGAAACTCTTTTGGCTGAAGATTTTGAACAGGTAAAATGATAATCTGCTAATTGTGTAATGGAATGACGTACTCGATTATCAATATTCCCACTTACTTCTCCACCTTGTAAGTGAATAAGTTTAATATTCATATAAGTAGCCGCAATGGCAGTAGCCATTGTTTCATATCTATCAGCAACAGTTATTATTGCATCTGGCTCTAGCTCCTCAAATGCAGACGCTAGTTCTATTATCCCTAAACCTGTTGATTTTGCTTGTGTTGAGAGATTCTCTCCTTCAACTACATAATAAATAGATTTATTTGGCTTAAAACCATCTTCTTTTATACATTTAACAGCTTTACCAAAGCGTTCTAATAAGGTGGATGCACCTAAAATTAACTGTAATTCTAAGTTTTTATGTTTTTCTATAGTATTCATTAGTGATTTAACTCTTCCGTAGTTTGCTCTACTTGCAACAACAATACAAATTTTCTTTTTCATATAAGATCTGAATAGTTAATAAAATCCCATTGACTTTTATTCTTATTTAATTTTTTTCCTATTACTTTATCATAATCATTTGCAGCGATTCCCTTACCTACAGGTTTTTTTCCTTCTAAGTCATTGAAACTTATAATTTCGCCTTTTTTAAAATCTCTATTTAAAGCTAAAGACTTACCAAATATTTTCCTCATTCTATAAAAATCATTATCATTATTTTTGACCTTATGAGAAAGTCTCGCTTTTTCTAAAAATCTAATTCCATTTACTAAATTAGAAAATTCATTTATATCTAGGGATGCGATTGAATCAGGTCCAAACATTCTTTTATCAAAACAAACGTGAGCCTCTATTATATTTGCACCAAGAGCAACGGCACCAAGAGCTGAATATATATTTCCTGAATGGTCTGATAATCCAACAGGGCAATTATATCTTTCTTTATAGGAATTTATTAAGTCCAAACCAATTTCTTCTGCCTCTGTAGGATATTTACTTGTGCATTGAAGCAAAGAATATTTTAATTTTTCACTTTTTAAATTAAACACTATATCTTCCAACTCTTCTTGAGAAACAAGTCCTGTGGAAAGAATAATTTCTTTACCTGTCTTGATTATTTTATCTATAAGTAATTTATTATTTATGTCTCCCGAGCCTATTTTATACTTACTTACCCCAATAATTTCTAAATTATCAACTGCTTTATTTGAAAATGGAGTTGCCAAAAACTCAACTCCAAGTGTTTCACACTTTTTCTTAATTAATTTCCATTCCTCAATACTAAATTCCATTCTTTCCCAATAATCATATCTAGTTTTATCTTGATAAGAGAACTTCTTCCTGAAAGGTTCAAATTCACTACTTTCTGCATTCGCAATATGCATCTGAAATTTTATAGCGTCTACCCCTAAAGCAGCAACAGCCTCTAATAAGGAATGCAGTATCCCTAAACTGCCATCATGAGCTTGACCAATTTCTGCAATTATATAAGTTGAGTTATTAGCTCTATAGTTTTCTAAATTATTTATTTCGAATTTGTTCATCAATTTAATTTTCAGCCATTATAACAAATACAAAATATACGGAATTTTTATATTATTTTTATCTTAATTTAGAAGTCATATTTCTATACTTTTGTGAATCAAATTTACACTCTAAAAAAATAGGTTTGGATCTTGACCAATTATTTATATATTTTTGAAATTGATTTTTATTCTCACATATATAGGAATCTATTCCAATAGATTTTACAACTTTTACCCAACTAGGATTAGTTATTTTTACAGCAT
>MDTB01189071.1_pt1 | contig 11825 bp, 10 predicted proteins | sample 811161 | NCBI WGS metagenome assembly MDTB01 (sample SAMN05326650, study PRJNA326480) | marine metagenome | isolation source: seawater | place: Mediterranean Sea | collected 2009
AAACTTAAATTTTAGTTTTTTCGATAACAGCTTGACCAAACAAGCACAAACCTGAATTTGTAACTACAAGAGAGAGGGTTCCTAGTAAAACCCAATTTTCAGAATTTTTATACTTCATAATAATTGCCTCACCTAGAAGAGACAGTCCTAATCCAAAAATAAGGAGTGACACAACAGAATACAAAAACCATTTTTTCTTTTTATCCATAATTGAATTTATTTTAATAGTCTATAAAAAATAAAAATAGCGAATTATGGATTGATTGTTTAGGAAAGAAACAAAATCAAATAAATATATAATTATAAACCCTGAATTTCCTTAAAAATTCAGTTAAGTTTTAAATAGTACTTTTTATAAGGAAAATAAGATATTGTAGCTAGTAAAGCGACAAATGCTATTGAATAATAGACAAAATTTGGGGTGATAATTTTGTCTCCACTAGCGTATGAATGCAAACCAACCAAATAAAAATTAACACCGAAATAGGTCATCAAAATACTTGCAAATGAGACTACACTTGCAAGATTAAAAATCCATTTTCCTCGCAAACTTGGTATAAATCTCATATGAATGACAAATGCATAAACCATAATACTTATAAGAGCCCAGGTTTCCTTTGGATCCCATCCCCAATATCTTCCCCAACTTTCATTTGCCCACATTCCACCTAAAAAGTTTCCAATAGTTAACATAATCAATCCAACTGTCATAGAAAGTTCATTTACAATTGAGAGTTCATTAATGTTTAAGTTCATTATCTTTTTGTTATTTCGATTTGTCAAAACCATTAGCAAAAGAACCACAAGTCCAATTATCATACTAAGAGCAAAAGGACCGTAACTTCCAACTATTACAGCAACATGAATCATTAACCAATAGCTATCAAGAACAGGTTGAAGATTTGCTATGGATGGATCCATCCAATTCCAGTGCGCAATCATCAAAATCATGGATACAACAAATGTTGTAGCTGCAAGGGTTAGATTTGACTTTCTACCAAACAAAATTCCAAATAGCATAGTTGCCCAAGAAACATAAATCATTGACTCATATGCGTCGCTCCATGGAGCATGACCAGAGATATAGACCCTAAAGATTAAGCCAGCAGTGTGAAGTGCAAATAGTAAATAAACAACCGCTTTAAAAAAATTTATTAAGTACACAAATACTTTTTTTTGATTAAAAATTTGAATGATCAGAATTAAAAAAAGGAAAAGCCCAGCATACAAGTACCAACTAAAAATTTTTTTAAAAACATCATATTTATTGTATAAAATTTCTGATTTGATTTTACTATCAGAAGGTACAATCGTCTCACCATATCTTTTTTGGTATCCCTTTAGGCTCTCTAGCAAATTGGTAGCATTGGTATAGTCACCACTTTTTTTTGCCGATCTTAAGGATTGAAAGTAAAGAGGAAGCACATTATTCACATACAACGAGTCAGGCCCTGTGAAATTTGTGTCCTGAATTTCAGGATAGGAAACCCATTTATTGTTTTTATCACCTGGAACAGGAAAAATTCTTAAAACCTTACCTTCCAATGCTGAATACAGTAGATTAACACGCTTATCTACCTCTATAAAATCTTTTTGAAACTGATTAGGAATTCCAGCCCTATAAGCCTTTTCAAGTTGTGATGAAATTTTATAATTACCTTCTTTATCAAAAAAAGATACCAGAGGTGCATATTTTGTTTTCATCGGAATCCCAATTAGCTTTCTTATAGAATCATTTCCTCTTTTTAAGTAAATAATTGGAGTATTAAACCATACGGCTGGGCCATTAAGAATCGATAGTAAAACTTGATCTGAATTTAACCCTTTATATTCATCTTTCTTACTTACTTTTCTAACAAGTTCAGATGAAAACGTGTTGGCAGGTTTCATCCTACCACCTAAATCTTGTATAATTAAAGACCCAAACTTTTCAGCTTGATCATGGGGAAAAGCATCAGCGATAATTATGGAGTCGTAGTCAATCTCTTTATCTACCTTTAGAAATGTGTCTTGTGCGAATGAAAATTGAGAAACTAAAAGAAAAAGTAACGACAGTATCGATTTTTGGTGTTTTATTTTTTCAATTTTCTTTGAAAGAAGTTTAAATCTAGTTTTTCCAAGGAAGAATATCCCTATCATACTTGCATAAAGAGTCATGTATCCTGAATAGGTTAATATAGTTCCCCATTTATCATGATTAACTGAAAGGATAGTTCCTTTCTCATCTGGGTCAAATGATGATTGAAAGAATCTATATCCCTTGTGATCAAGTACATGATTCATGTAAATTCTGTAATCAAAATTATCATTATCGATAACAGTAATCTTGCTCTCAAATGAGGAGTAACTATTTTCTGTACCTGGATACTTTTCAGCAATAAAATCATTTAATTTAATTTCAAAGGGGAGATTCATTTCAACTGAGCCATAAGACATGTAAAAGTCAAGTGGTCCAACTGATATTTTTTTATTGGTTTCGGAAAAACCTTTTCCTCCAAGTAAATTCACCTCCTTAGATTCACCCCCAACTCCTAGCCTTACCTTGAGCATATCTTGAAAATTATCTTCCTGTTGGTCAAGTTTAACCACATCAAACTTTCCACGTAAGACAGGTTCAGGAATTACAAATTGATAATTAGAAATATTATAAAGACTTCTAAATTGGAGACTTTCTTTTTTTTCTGGTACAACATTGTCGGTATACTGATCAGCCATCCTTAAAAAACTTCCTTTAAAAGGACTAGTTAAAAAATATTCACCATCAATTACCTCAATATTAATAGCACCTTTAATGGGATTGTTGAGCGTAAAAAGTACATTATGTATATTTGAGACTTCACCCTCTTTAATATAATGGTTATGTCTTGTACCATCGATTGCCTCTACTATTTTTATATATTTATAACCATCTGGATCTAAAACAAGGTCCTCTGTAACATTTTCCATGAAATCCATGTAGGTTATATTGAATTTTATATCCTTAAAATTTTGTTCAATATCAAAGTCGTTATGAACATGTTCAGATAGCAGAAGTTCTTTTTTAATTTTCTTTCTAAAAACTTTGCCTTCAATCTCACCATCAACCAAAACCGTAAGATATGTTTTGTCGGATAGAAATTTAGAAGTAGAATCTCCTTCTCTTATAGGCATCACTCCTTCATAACCAATATATCTTGTTACAAATGCACCAACTAAAATAAGGATAAAGGATAAGTGTAAACCTAGAATGGCTAATTTGTCACGTCTGAACAATTTATACTTAAAAATATTTCCTACAAAATTGATAACAAAGAGAAACATAATTAATTCGAACCACCATGCGTTATAAATCCATATTTTAGCTGTATCGGTTGAGTACCAGCTTTCAACAAAAGTTCCAAGCGCCATCGAGGTAGGAAAAATTATAAACAAAACAGCTGTTAAACGATTGGAAGCTAAGTATTTCCAATAAAAGTTTTTCATTGAATTCAATAACATTTGCAAAGATACATTGAAACAGACTACAAAGGAAAGTTATTTATAAATTTACCTAATAGGAATATAACATTAAAATATTTTTTTAGATGATTAAAATTTCAATTATTGGGGCAGGAAACGTTGGAATAAATTTGTTTGAAACACTTAGAAAAAAAAAGGAAGTTAAAATAGTATCATTGTTTAACAGATCCTTAGAAAAAATTTTAAGTTACAAAGACAAAATTTTTATCACCAACAACATAGATGAAATAAAGAAATCTGATATATATATTATTTCTACAAATGACGAATCAATTGAAAAGATTAGCAATGATCTTAGAGGAAGAGATGGGATGGTGGTACATACCTCTGGAAGTACAGAGATGAAAATTCTATCTATTCATAAAAATTTTGGTGTGCTATATCCACTTCAAACACTTACAAAAGATAAATTATTTGATTTTAAAAAAATACCGATTTGTGTAGAAGGAAATAATGATATTAATGACAAAAAATTAGAAAAATTGGTAAAAATTATTGGATCAAAATACTATCAACTTGATTCAGAACAAAGATTAGCTCTGCACGTCTCAGCTGTATTTGCCTGCAATTTCACTAATTATTTATTTAGTGTAGCTTACGATATATGCAATGAAAATAAAATGCCATTTGAAATTTTATTTCCTTTAATTAGAGAAACTTTAGAAAAAATAGAAATAAATAAGCCATCTAAAATACAAACTGGTCCTGCGATAAGAAAAGATATCAATACTATCAAAAAACATTTAAATTTTATTAAATCTAAAAATTCAAAAAAAATATACTCTATATTAACTGATGGAATAATAGAAAAAAATGGAAAATAAAAATTACAAAGAGCTACTTAAAGAGATCACAACCTTTATACTAGATGTAGATGGTGTTCTAACAAATGGAAAAATACTGGTTACATCAAAAGGAAAAATGTTAAGAGAAATGAACACAAAGGATGGTTTTATTATAAAATATGCTTTGGATAAAGGCTTTAAAATTTTTATTATTTCAGGAGGAACAAATAAAGGAGTCAAAGAAAGACTAAAAGACTTAGGTATTGAAGAAATATTTTTAGGAGAGCACACAAAAAAAGACACTTATGATAAGCTAATAAAAAAATACAACCTTAAAAAGAATGAAATTGTCTACATGGGAGACGATATACCTGATATACCTGTAATGAAAAAAATTGGAGTCCCCTGTTGTCCGAATGATGCTGTCCCAGATGTAAAACAAATTTCTATCTACATATCCAAAAAAGATGGCGGACAGGGTTGTGTTAGAGATATTATAGAACAAACCTTAAGGGTTCAAAACAAATGGCTTACATAGAAATTAATAAAGGTAAAAAAATTATTTTAGGTTCTAATTCTCCTAGAAGAAAACAACTACTTCAAGATGCTGGTATAAATTTCGAAATAAGAGCTTTTCCAACTAATGAAAATTACCCTACCAAACTAAAAGGGAGTGAAATAACAGAATATTTAGTTAAAAAAAAATCTCAAAAATTTAAGGGGGTTAAAGATGATGAGATTATAATTACTGCTGATACAATAGTTTGGGCCCAAAATGAACACCTCGGAAAACCGAATAATATAACAGAGGCTAAAAAATTTTTAGAGAAACTTTCGAATATGAAACATGAAGTAATTACCTCTGTTTGTTTTACAGAAAAAGAAAAACAAACAATAATTTCTGAATCAACATTTGTTTTATTTAAAAAATTATCAATTAACGAAATTAATTATTATTTAAATAATTTTGATTTTTTAGACAAAGCAGGAGCTTATGGAATCCAAGATTGGATAGGGAATATAGGCGTAAAAAGAATCGAAGGAAGCTATACGAATGTGGTTGGACTTCCAGTTTGTCAGGTTATAGATTTCCTTCAAAAATTGTAGATATAAGCAATAAATTGTAGTATTAAAGATTATATTTATAAAAATGAATAAGCCTAAATATTTTGTACTTTTTGTACTATTTTGTGCCTCTAAATTTTATTCTCAATCAAGCAATGAAATTTATTTAAAGCTTAAAAAATTAAACTTTTTAGGTTCGGTTTTATATGTTGCTGCACACCCAGATGACGAAAATACATCTCTAATTTCCTATTTTTCAAATGAATTGCATGCTCACACGTCCTATCTTTCTTTAACAAGGGGTGATGGCGGACAGAATTTAATTGGTACAGAATTAAATGATTTATTAGGGGTTATTAGGACAAATGAGCTTTTACAAGCTAGAGCAATTGACGGAGGTAAACAATATTTTACCTCGGCTATAGATTTTGGGTTCTCTAAAAATTCCAATGAGACATTGAAAATATGGCCAAAAAATATCATTCTAGAAGAAATTGTAAGATTAATTAGAGAAATTAAACCTGACATAATCATTAATAGATTTGACCACAGAAGAGATGGACAGACTCACGGTCATCACACATCTTCTGCAATTTTAAGTAAAGAAGCTTTTAACATAAGTGGAGATCGAAATTTTTATTCATCTCAGTTGGATTCTTTACAATTGTGGAAACCTTTTAGACAATATGTAAATATTTCATGGAGGAGATATGGTAGTAGAGAAAAGTTTAAATCAATTAACAAGGATAATTTTATAAAAATTGATATAACCAAATACAATTTTTTAACTGGTAGAACAAATAGTGAAATTTCTGCACTTAGCAGATCACAACACAAATCTCAAGGTTTTGGAAGATCTCCAAGCTTAGAAAAAGAATCAGAATTTTTGGAATTAATCGGTGGACTTGAAAATAAATCTGATCGTATTTTCGAAGGTATAGACACTACATGGAACCGACTAGAGGGTGGAAAAAGAATAAAAATTTTAATTGACCAAATAATTGCAAAGTTTGATTTCGAAAATCCTGAAAAATCAGTTAAAAATCTTTTAGAAGTTTTCAATGAAATTAAGAGACTAGAAAGTTCTATATGGAAAAAAAGGAAATTAAAAGAAGTTAAAGACATAATAAAGCTCTGTTTGGGTATTAAAATGATTACAAATACAGATTTTGATTATGGAAATAGAGATGAAGAAATTAATTTAGACTTTAAAATTCTAAATAACAGTAGCTATCCAATAAATATTACTAAAATTAACAATCAATTAAAAAGCTCTTTAATAAGTCCATATGAACTCTATCAAGACAATATTAAGTTCAAATTGCCAAATGAATTTAATACTCCATATTGGTTAATTAAAGGTGAAAAAAACGGAAGGTTTAAAATGGATAAAAAATATACAAACCAACCCATATCAGAAAAAGTTTCACTTCCAATAGAATTGAGGATTTTTGATACATTTCTGGACTATAAAGTCGAAGTGACACAAAGATTCAATGATCCTATAAAAGGTGAGATCATTAATCCTTTTTACGTGGTTCCAAAAATTGCAGTAAATTTTAAAAAAAACAAATATTTATTCACAGATACAGAAAAAGAAAAAATAATTATTGAGGTAAAAAATCTTTCAAATGGATTTAAAGGAAAAATAAAATTAAACTCTCCTACTGGTTGGGAAATAGATAAAAACCATGTTGACTTATACCTAACAGAGAGGGGAGAGACTAAAAATATTGAGTTTCAAATCAGACCCACTGAGAATTCTAAAGATGGAATTTTATCATTATCAATTTTGTCCGATAATAAATTAATTGACAATGAAAGTTTATCAATTTTTAACATTGATTATGATCATATCCCCAAGCAGTACATTGTAAAACCTTTTTTACCGAAAATCAAAAAAATGGATCTAGTGCTTCCAAGAAAAAAAGTAGGATATATAATGGGTGCGGGAGATTTAGTTTATGAGAATTTAAAATCAATAGGTGTAAATATAGAGTTAATTGATGTTAACGAAATTGAAAATGAAGATTTAGTTAGGTTTGATACAATTATAATGGGTATTCGTGCCTTTAACATACATAATGAGTTAAATTCAAAAAATGTATTGCTTTTCGACTATGCTAAAAGAGGGGGTAATTTATTGATACAATATAATACTACTAGAAATTTGTTAACAAGTAAACTAACACCCTTTTACTTAAATTTATCAAGGGACAGAGTTACTGAGGAAAATTCTACCGTTAAAATACTTAATCCTCTTCATAGAGCTTTAAATTTTCCTCATAAAATAACATCTGAAGATTTTGAAAATTGGGTTCAAGAAAGAGGATTATACTTTCCAAACAAATGGGATAAAAACTTTATCCCAATGTTATCCATGAACGACAAAAATGAAAAAGAAAAACTTGGTTCTCTTTTAATTGGAAATCATGGAGAAGGTAAAATAATTTACACTGGCTTAAGCTTTTTTAGGCAGTTACCATCGGGGGTTACAGGAGCTTATCGATTACTAATCAATTTAATTTCACTCGAATAATGAAAATTTTTGATAACAAAGAATATTTTTTTATTGTTTTTATCAATGTATGTTATTGGATAGTTTTTTTTATAATCATGAAAACATTTAATTAATGGGAGTTTTAGATTGGATTGTTTTAATTTTTTCTATTGGTTTCATTGTTTTGTATGGAATATGGAGAAACATCAAAAACAAAGATCTTCAAGAATACTTCAAAGGAAGTAATAAGAGTAGATGGTGGACAATAGGCATATCTGTAATGGCGACACAGGCAAGTGCAATAACATTTTTATCTACACCAGGACAAGCTTATAGCGATGGAATGGGATTTATTCAATTTTACTTTGGACTACCCTTTGCGATAATAATAATATCGATATTTTTTCTTCCTATATATCACAAATTAAAACTTTACACAGCCTATGAGTTTTTAGAAAAGAGGTTTAATAAAAAAACTAGAAACCTAGCTTCCTTACTTTTTTTAATACAAAGAGGACTTGCTGCTGGTATAACTATTTATGCCCCTGCAATAATTATGAGTTTAATTCTAAAGTGGCCCTTGCATCTACTAATTATTATAATTGGATCTTTGGTTACATTTTACACCCTTATTGGTGGTACCAAAGCTGTAAATGTGACTCAAAAACAACAAATGTTTGTCATTTTTATCGGTCTATTTATTACCATCTATTATATCTTTAAAGGAATACCAAAAGAATTTAGTTTAAACGAAGTCTTAGAAATTGCGGGAGCTAACGGAAAGCTTGACATTCTTAATTTCGATTTCGATTTTAAAAGTAGATACACATTTTGGAGTGGTATAACTGGTGGTCTATTTTTAGCATTATCTTACTTTGGAACCGACCAAAGCCAAGTCCAAAGATATATATCAGGAAAGAATTTAAGGGAGAGTCAAAAAGGACTTTTTTTTAATGCAATTTTAAAGGTTCCTATGCAATTTTTAATATTGTTTATTGGCGTTTCTGTATTTGTTTTTTATCAATTTAACCTATCACCAATCAATTTTAATACAGCTGCTTTAGAGAAGGTTAGAAATTCAAAATTTAATACTGAATTTGAAATTCTTGAACAAAAACACAAAGAAATTCAAGAAGAGAAATTTTTTTTGATGAAAACATTTTCTAAATCAAAGGGGATTGAAGAAATAAAAAAATTGCAAGAATCAGAATCTTTAATTAGGAATGATGCAAAAAGTCTTATTTCAAAAGTTTCTCCTTCTTTAGAGGTGAATGACAAAGATTATGTATTTATAAATTTTATAGTAAATAACCTTCCGAGCGGAATAATAGGTCTTCTTATTTCGGTTATATTGTGTGCGGCTATGAGCTCTACTGCTTCAGAGCTGAATGCTCTAGCGGCCTGCTCTTATTTAGATATCTACAGAAATAATTTCAAAGTAAAAAGTAATTACAGTGATTTGCAGATGTCAAAATTTATGACTTTAATATGGGGTCTAATTGCAATTATATTTGCTTTAACAGCAACATTGGCGGAAAATTTAATTCAATTAGTGAACATCATAGGTTCAATATTTTATGGAACAATACTGGGAATATTTTTAGTAGGATTTTTCTTTAAAAAAATACAAGCAAAAAACATTTTTAATTCTGCCTTATCGACTCAAATAATAATCTTTATCATTTTTTATTTGGATGTTGTAGGCTATTTGTGGTTAAATTTTATAGGATCATTTTTAACTGTTCTGTTAGCTTACATACTTCAAAAAGTAGCCAAAGAGTAAAATAAACAAACTACCTCCTACTCCACTCCTCAATGGATTTTTTATTTAAACTAATTAAGTTTTTTGTACCTCTTTTTTCTGCAAGTTTGATAGACTTATTTGCTGCTTCTATAGCCAACTTAAACTTGTTTAACCCTGCATGAATTTCAGCTTTAGTTCTGTAGTAAAAGTAGTATTCTTTTTCCTTCACAGCCTTTGTTATCCACTTTTCAGCTTTCTTTAAGTCTCTGCCTGTAGTTAAATAATATGAGGCGGCACTATAATAGTCTCTGTGTCCAGGATTACCTTTCATAGTTTCATTTATAGATGCCATGGTTTTTTCATCAGTAGATACGGTAAAAGGCATTTCAATTCTAGAATTTTCCCATGCTAAGTTTAGTGAAGCTGAATCAGTTGAAATATCACCTATCCAAATTGAAAATGTTTCGATCTGATTAGTGTTTTTTACTGATATATCTAATTTAAGAGCGATTTTTTCTGGATCCCAAGCTTTTGGTAAGGACCAGTCTTCCGTATAAAAGAAAATTTCCCACATTTTTTTTCCAGGTCTAGTCAAAATGGAATAAGTGCCAGCAGGAAGAATATTTTCACCAAACATAACATCATCACTAACTGTAATTTTTGTATTACTATTAGCTCCTGTTCGCCAGATATCTCCATAATTGACCAAATTTCCCATGATTTTTCTACCACGCATTGATGGTCTAGAAAATTCAATTTTCATCTCGGTAAATCCAACTATTTGGGTTAACTCTGATTTAGGACTAAGTGCGGGCGTCTGTACTTGTGAAAAGACAACTGAACAAATTAAAAAAGCAAATGAGAAAGCTCTTGTATTCATATTTTAAAGATTTTTCGTTAAAGTTAATCAATTTTAGAATAATTATTTTCTTCTTTTGTTTAACTTTTTTTTGATTTTATTAAACATTTTATATTTTTGCTCCGCATGGTATACAGACTTAAAAGAATTCAAAATTTACCAATCAGTATCAAAGAGGCATGGAATTTCTTTTCTAATCCTAATAATTTAAAAGAAATAACACCAAGCTACATGGGATTTAAGATTTTAGAAGGCGCAGATAAAGATATGTTTCCTGGTCAAATTATAAAATATATTGTCAAACCTCTCTTTGGGATACCCCTAAGATGGGTGACTGAAATTACCCATGTTGAAAGAGAATCATATTTCGTTGACGAACAAAGATATGGACCTTATAAGCTTTGGCATCACAAACATTTTTTTAACAAAATTAAAGATGGAGTTGAAATGATTGATATTGTAGATTACAGGCTACCATTTGGTATACTCGGCAGAATGGTTCATCCTCTTTTTATTAAAAAAAAATTAAATCAAATCTTTGATTACAGATATAAAGTACTCGAAAATAAATTTGGAAATACAAAAAAATGAAAAATTACTTAGTTATTGGAGGTTCTTCGGGAATTGGTAAAGAAATTTCGGAATTGTTGTCAAAAGAAAACATTGTTTTTTCAACCTCGAGAAATGAATTAAATGAATCGAATGAGAATATTAGACACATCAAATATGATGTTCTTGAAGACGTACTTGACCCTGAATTGTTACCTGACCAAATTGATGGTTTCGTGTACTGCCCAGGCACAATTAACTTAAGACCATTTAGAAGTTTAAAACTAGAAACTTTTAGAAGCGACTTAGAATTAAACCTTATAGGCGCTATAAAAACATTACAAATAATTTTAACTAGACTTCAGCAAAGTCCTTCATCAAGTATAATCTTTTATAGCACTGTTGCTGTTAAAACTGGAATGCCTTTCCATTCTTCGGTATCTTCCTCAAAATCTGCACTTGAAGGATTAACAAAGTCGCTAGCAGCTGAATTCGCTCCAAAAATAAGGGTCAATTGCATAGCGCCATCAATAGTTAATACACCCCTTGCAAATAAGTTTTTAAACACTGAAGATAAAATTGAAAAAGCTGCAGCTAGGCACCCTTTGAATAAGATTGGAACTGCAAAAGAAATTGCTCAGCTTACTCAATATTTACTTGATGATAAATCAAAGTGGATTACTGGTCAAATTATTAACATTGACGGCGGTATTAGTAGTGTTAAAGTTAATTAAATGGAAGAAAAAATATCGATATTATTATTATCGCAAAGGGTAGTCCAAAGTAAAATTGAATAAATCCCATTCCATCGCTATAAGCTTGTCC